>Ga0208018_100407_pt1 | contig 11666 bp, 8 predicted proteins | sample 31_taG_FD_184105 | JGI IMG/M metagenome (GOLD analysis project Ga0208018, IMG submission 184105) | Marine viral communities from the Gulf of Mexico - 31_GoM_OMZ_CsCl metaG (SPAdes) (version 2) | ecosystem: Environmental > Aquatic > Marine > Oceanic | place: Gulf of Mexico | collected 2015-07-12 | reverse complement strand
AGATCGTCGCGGAATTGACCTCGGTGTTCCTGGGTCAGACGCTCGGCTTCACGGCGCATACGCTCGAGATGAATGCCGCCTACCTCCACAACTGGTTGCGCGTTCTTCGGTCGGACAAGGGTGCGATCTTCAAGCACGCCGCGGATGCGCAGCGCGCCTGTGACTATCTGATCGCACAATCTGAGGCGGGTAGGGCAGGGCGCAGTGCCGAGGCCGCCTGACCACACGGAGAACGGAGACTCGCATGTCACGCAAGGAACCCAAGACGCTGCGGGTGGCCTGCTTCGAAGACGGCCGCCGCAAGATCATCACCTTCAAACGCGGTGCCTATTGGTGGAGCCCGTCCGAGGGCGCTTACCCGCTCTCGGCGGCACTCGAGAGCATCAAGGAACAGGGCGGCTGGATCGAAACCATCCCCAACCCGAACTACAGAGCCAGAGGGCTGTTCGGGTAAGGCGCCTTCTGCTTCGGTCCTTCCGCCAAGCAGAAAAGTGAAAGCGGGCTTTGGGAAGGGTGTTTCAACTTCTCAAAGGAGATCCCATGTCCATGACCGTTCAATCCCAGCCAGACCGTCCGGATCCGACCGTGATCGCGGCGCAAAACGACGCGTTTCGCAAGCTCGCGTGCCTTGGAGTGGCGCCCGCGCAGCCCACCCAGGGCCGAATGCATGTCACCCGCTCGCTTATGGAGGCCGGTGACGGCTTCATGGCCGAGGCGGTGAAGGCCACCGGTGCGTTCGATACATTCGAGCCTGAGAATGATCCCGAGGGATGGCACGATTTTGGCGCGGTCGAGATCCGGGGCGAGACCGTGTTCTGGAAAATCGATCTCTATGAGGCAGATTCGGATTTCCGCTACGGGGCCGAGACCCCGGACAATCCTGCCACAACCATGCGCGTGCTGACCATCATGCTGGCGCGTGACTGGTAGGGTAGATGGAATGGTTGCCGCCCTCCCCAAACGGCATCGTAGTGTGCCAAGGTGGTGATGTTTACAGCCACAAAGCAGAGAGGACGGCAACATATGGATACGATGATTGGTGTGGATTTGGCAAAGTCTGTTTATCAAATCCACGGAGCTTCGATGACGGGCGAGGTTAAGTTCCGCAAGAAGCTGACGCGGCCTCAGTTTCTGAGATTTATGTCGGAGCTGGCCCCAGCAGTTGTAGTAATGGAGGCCTGTGGTGGTGCCCATTACTGGTCGCGCGTGATGGAAGAGCTGGCGCATGAAGTTAAGTTGATCGCACCGCAATATGTGCGCCCGTTTGTGAAGCGACAAAAGAATGATGCGGCTGATGCCGAGGCGATTGTTATCGCCGCACAACGCCCAGAGATGCGGTTTGTGGAGCCCAAGAGCGAAGAACAGCAGGCCCGCGCAGCTCTGTTTCGGTCGCGTGACCGCCTCGTGAGGCAGCGCACGGAACTCATCAATGCTCTGCGCGGTGTGTTATATGAGCATGGGCACAGTTTTCCGACCGGCGCGCGGAACCTTGGGCGCATTCAAACTCTGCTTTGTGGCGCAGAAAGCGGATTGCATCCTTTGGTTCTGGAAGACTGCCGGGACCTCTTTGAGCAGATTACCGAGAAGACGACGCGTATTGAGGCCCGAACCAAGAAAGCAACAGCCTTGTCTGCGCAGGCGGACACGACACGGCGATTGCAGACGATCCCAGGTGTCGGGCCATTGACGGCTTTGGCCGTAGAAACCTTTGCTCCTCCAATGGAGAGCTTCAAATCGGGGCGCGATTTCGCGGCTTGGCTAGGGATTGTGCCGCGCCAGCATTCTTCGGGCGGCAGGCAACGGCTTGGAAAGATATCAAAGGCGGGGCAGGGGGACATAAGACGTCTTCTGATCATGGGCGCTATGACTAGGCTAACGCCAAGAGGGCGACTTGGGATCACCCCAGGCAGTTGGCTGGCGCGCATATTGGAGCGCAAGCCAAAAATGTTGGTCGCTATTGCATTGGCTAACAAAATGGCCCGGATGATTTGGGCTATGCTGACGAAAAATGAAGACTATCGGGAACCGGCACAGATGGCTGCGGCATGATTTTCATGCGGCGTTGCGAAATCTGAGGCCGGTAAACGGGGGTGTAAGAAGTCGATGACCTGAATGGGAAAATGATCGAACAGATCTGGGTTGGGAAAACCAGTTGCTCCCCTTGAGCGTCATAGCTCGCAGGGTAGATTTGGACCCGATCCGCTGATCTCCATACCGGCCAGCGGCTTTTAGAATGCCGCACACAAAGGCCTAATAGAAGACCGCACTCGATCACACCTCATCAACGTCAAAAACATCTTGCATCAAAGGCGGCAACCATAGAAGGAGGGCTTCCCAAAGTGTCGATCTGAAAACTCAAGGCCCACTGACCCCTCAAAGGGAAAGTGGGCCTTTTGTCTTGGTGATCCCTGAAGCCGGGGATTGGTCACGCGCAAGCGCGCGGGCCGCATCTCACCCACCTGGAAGGATATCCCATGACCGCAAGCTTTGCCCCTCTCACCGTCGCCATCGGCGATCTGGTCCCGCATCCTGCCAATGTGCGCAGCAACGCGCCGGAAACCTATGACCCCGAGAACATCGCGCATCTGAAGGCCAGCATCGCTGTGCTGGGCCTGCTCCAGCCGCTCTTGGTCCAGAAGCTTGACGGCAAATATGCTGTCCTCGCCGGTGGCCGGCGCCATGCCGCGCTGAAGGAGCTGGTCGCCGACAAGGTCGCCAAGGGGTTCACTGCGAAAACCAAGGTCGACTGTCGCCTTGTGCCGGAGGAGTGCGACGTCACCACGGCGCTGTCGCTCGCCGAGAACATCACCCAGGCACCGATGAACGCCATTGACGAGTTCGAGGCTTTCGCGCGGATGATGGAGGCCGACGGCCAGACGCCCGAGACGATCGCAAAGACCTTTGGCACCACGGTGGCCGCCGTGAAAGGCCGGTTGCGCTATGGCCTTATCCACCCCGACATCCGCGCCGCGGCCCGGGGCAAGGTGATCACGCTCGACACGATGAAAGCCTTCGCCGAGCACCCGAGCCAGGAGGCGCAGCGCGAGGTCTTCGAGGCGCTCACGAAAGACGGCGGCTATCTGCAGGCCTACACCGTCCGTCAGGCCCTCAAATCCCGCGGCGTGCACGTCAGCGATGATATTGGGGCCTTTGTGCGCGCGGACTACGAGGCGCGGGGCGGTGCTGTCGCGGCTGACCTTCTGGAAGAGCATTCCGTGCTTGAGGATGCAGCACTGGTCGAGACCATCCTGCTCGAGAAGCTCGGTGCCGCCGCCGAAGAGGCCCGTATGAGGCTGGGCTTTGCCTGGGCCGATGCGATGGTCCGCTATGATTACGCGACCATGGCGGACTATGGCCGCGTCTATCCCGGCCCGATTGAGCCGGATGAAGCGGCCCAGAAGCGCATTGATGAGATCACCGCAGAACTCGAGAAGCTGCAGCTCGAGATGGAGGATGAGGGGCTCGAGGACGGTGCCTACAATGCCCTTTACGAGCGCGTGGACGCCTTGGAAGAAGAAGCGCGCGATCTGCAGGAGGCCTACAGCGCCGAGGACCTCGCGCGGTCCGGGGTGATCGCGTCGTGGCAGGGTGGGCAGGTCACGCTCCATGTGGGCCTAGTCCGCCCCGAGGACACCGTGAAAGTGGAAGGCGCGCGCGGCCCGTCGGTCAACCCGACGGGGGAGGAGGCCCCGGACGCCGGCGAAATCACCTACCCGGCCTCGCTGGCTGAGGACCTCAAGACCGAGCGGGCCATGGCCCTCGGCGCCGCGATGGCGCTGCATCCGGAAGCCACGTTCGATCTCACGCTCTTCAAGCTGGTCAGTGATGTTCTGGCCAGCGGCATGAGTGTCACGCAGGCGATCAAGGTCGATGCCCGCAAGGAATATCGCAGCCATGCCAAGATGGACGAGATCGATGCAACCTCGCTCGAGCAGGTGGCGCTAGCGCATGATGCGCTTGATCTGTCCTGGCTCGATGACACCCGCGCGCCCGCCGATCAGTTCGCGGCGTTTCGCGCGCTGGAGGCAGGGGAGAAGGCCAAGCTTGTCGCCTATGCTACGGCCAGCACCACGCAGTCCTGCTTCGCACGGGACCGCCAGCGCGACAGCCTGATGCATGATTTCGAGATTGAGATCATGCCCGACATTCGCGCCCACTGGACGCCGAATGCGGCGCTCTTCAACCGCTTCAAGAAGGCCTGGCTCCTGAAGATCCTCGGCGAGGATTTGGGCCTGGCCCAGGAGGCTGTGACGCTCGCCTCGTCGAGCAAGAAGGAGATCGTCGCCTTCTGCGACAAGCTCTTCGCCGAGCCCTTCGCCACGCTCACGGACGCGCAGCGCGCCGCGGTGGCCGCCTGGTGCCCACCGATGATGCAGACCGCCGGTGTCGCCTTTGAGGAGGCGGAGCCCGCTGCGGAAACCCCGGAGCCTGACAGCGAGGTCGCGCAAGCGGCCTGAGCCATCACGCGACCCGCGCGTGGACCACGCCGCCCGCGCGGGTCGACCCTCCCACACCCAACGGAAAGACATCCCCATGGCTATTCTCAAGTTCTCTGCCTCCGCTGTCGCAGCGCAGATCGCCCACGCGCGTGCCTGCAAAACCTTCCTGCCCAACTGGAACGGGCCCGTGGACAGGCCCGCCCTGATCCTCATCGTCGGCAACGGCGTGCATCTGCGCTCGAACGGCATCGATGGCACGACCACCCGTATCGTCACCACCGAACAGGCCGATCCCTTCTTCGCCTTCGCCGACGGCATGAACCCGTTTCGGGACACCGACTGGATGGCGCAGCGCCGCATGGCGTTTCGCGATCTGACCGGCCAGTTCTACACCGACATCCTGGACGATGTGCAGGTGCTCATCGACCGAGGGCAGGGGGCGATCCGGCTCGCCACCGATGGCCACAGCATCCGCGTCTTCGTGCGCCGGGCCTCGGACTATCTCATCGGCGGGACCTACGAGGTGCCCTCGGGCCTCGGCGGCACCTTCCGGGTCATCCTCAAGGATGCCTGCGACACCTTCGCGATCGTGCAGAACTGCGGCAATTGCGAGGATTTCGACGCCATGCAGCCCTATCGCGTGCCGCTTGATGCGCTCATGGAGATCGACGATCGGAGGGTGGCGTAACCCGCCCTTTCTCAAACAAGCATCGCCAATACCCTGCCGGGCCTGCGGCCCTCTCGGGACATTGGCGACAACAATTTTCCCAAACGAGAGAAAGGACTCTGAAATGGGTTGGCTTTTCTACACCGACGGCCGCGTCCAGACCTACGCGGATGAGAAAGCGGAAATCGCCCGGCTCTGCACCTCTCATGGCGAAAGGCGCAAGACGGAACTGGTCAAAGCCTGCAAGGTGGGTTCGACTTGGTACGCGGCGGCAAAGGTCACAAATATCGACGGCACCCCTGTCGAAGACACGACCTATATGACCGATGCGGATGGCTCCATCACTTTCGCCGCCGTATTCCTTACCCGATATGATGACGGCTGCTGGGGCTACAAGGACATGGAGGAAAGCGCGGGACCGGTCGAATCCCGCGCGCCACTGAGCCTATTGGCCCTGCTGTCCGAGCTGAAAGACCCAGACAGCTATGCTCATGCCTGGCGCCAGCGCTGCCAGGACTGGGCTGCGATCCCGGACTACGAGGAAGGCGACAAGATCAAGCTCGCAGCACCTGTGACGCTCACCGATGGCAGTACATGTCAGATCGTCACCGCGACGCACTACAAGCGGGGGCGGCAAAAACGCCGCTGCTACCGCATCGAGGAAACCGGTGGGCTCGTACGCCTGTCGAAGGCCTCGCTTGCAGGCTCGGAGCTGCTCAGCTCCGCGAAAGGTGCGGCTAGCCCGGTGCTGGCGGAGTTCCTGGCGAGGCGAAATTAGGTCCTGCGCCGGACGGGTCATCGACCTGCCCGGCGACAGCAGATGCTGCGGCTTGTCTTGACAAGGCAATGCAAATGCATTACCTATCGCAGGCAGCAAAGATCCCTCTCTTTCAGGAGACTGCCATGACAGCGCTCGCACAAGATGTCTCGAAACTCACGGATCGGTATCAGACGACCGTGCCGGCGGGTGTTCGCAAGCAACTCAAGCTGGGCAAGGGCGACCAGATTCGTTACTGCACCGAGCCGAGTGGCAGGGTCTATATCGAGCCCGTGCGCAGCGACGAGGAAGATCCCGTGCTCGGAGCCTTTCTCGATTTTGTCGAGGCCGATATCAAGGCGCATCCGGACCGCATTCGGGCGTTCGATGGGGCTTTGCATGACCGTCTTGCAGCACTGGTCGGCGACGTTGACGTCGATCTCGATGCGCCGCTATCGCTCGAGGATGAATGAGCGGCGATAGCGTGCCCGCCCAAACGCCCCTTGTCGTAAACGGATGGTCGATCTATGCGCATCCGCTCTTTCTGGACCAGCTCGAAGGGCTGATCGAGGAGGTTGAAGCGCGTAAGGTACGCGATCCAAAGACCTGGCGTAAGAAAAACCCCACGAAACGGCTGGCAGCCATCTTCAAGCTGGTCACCGAGGCTATACCGGCAGATCCGGGTGCCGCCGCCTTCCGGCAAGGCGGCACACTCGGCGATCACCGCAAGCACTGGTTCCGGGCGAAATTCTTCCAGCAGTATCGATTGTTCTACCGCTTCAACAGCGATGCCAAGGTCATCGTGGTGGCCTGGGTGAACGACGATAAGACCCTGCGCGCCTACGGCAGCAAGACGGATGCCTATGCGACGTTCAAAGGGATGCTGGAAGATGGCAATCCACCTGACAATTTCGACGCGCTCTTGAAAGAAGCGGCGGCGGCGGACAAGCGGTTCGAAACTTCCCTTGAAGCGGTGCCCTATCGGTAAGTGGGGTCGAATGCCTGAAGGAGCCGAATCCCACGCTAAGGCTGCCAGTAAGGGGGTCGTTCTGCGTTTCAATCTCCCTTCACCATTCGGCCGAGTGAAATAGGCGACATTGGTTTATCACATGGCTGGTAGGTGAAATTCTCAGAAGTCCCTCCCTATCCGTACACCTGCCGTTCGCTGCATCGTGTACGAACTGGCATGATGCGGACAAAGCGCCATTTTGCTGCGGCTGCGCAAATGGCTGCTTTAGGCCTGGCGCACCAATAGAACATTGCAGCAGGACACGTCGGTTAATCCGTATAGCTTCGGCAGGCATCGACCCCTACGGCTGTCGAGGCAAGTAGTTGATCTGCGTCGCGGATGAGATCAGCGATCCGCCTGTCCGCAAGGCGATACCGGACGAACCGACCTTCGTTCCTGCGACTGACCAGACCGCAATCCAAAAGGCAGCGCAGATGGTTCGAGACATTGGGCTGACCAAGCCCTGTTTGGGTAACGATTTCCTGCACGCTGCGTTCGTCCGACAGTAGCGCATCGAGGATCGCAAGACGGCTGGGGTCGCCGAGACCCCGGAAGAGCTTTGCCCGCGGCTCAAGGGTGTCAGCTGCCGAAAGATCGTCTTGAATGTTTTGCAATGTCATATCATTATCCACTGATACGTTAGCGGCGACTTCTTTCGCACGCTACCTTCAAGAGGATCGCATATGAGCCGAGCAGATAACACCACATTGCCTACAACGTCTTTGCCGATCCGGATGCGGGTGCATGGCATGGACTGCGCCAAGGATGCCGCCGAGATCGAACGGGCCGCTCGGTCTGCGGGCGTGGCTGAAGGCGATGTGAAGGTGTCTGCCGCAACCCATGTCATGACATTGCGGATCGCCGAAGACGACTTGCCGAAAGTGCGTCCAGCACTGGACGCAACCGGCTATGGCTTTGAGCTGATCAAGAGCGGGGATACATCGTCCGATCCGGCTTACAAAGACCCGAGCTATCGCCGCGCGCTCTGGATCGTGGTCCTGCTCAATCTCGGCTACGGGGTGATCGAGATGTTCGGCGGGTTCCTGTCCGGATCGCAAGCTTTGAAAGCAGATGCCCTGGATTTTTTGGGCGACGGCGCAATCACCTTTCTGGGCCTGCTCGCTATCGGTTGGAGTCTGACATGGCGGGCGCGGTCGGCGATGATCCAGGGCGTGTTCTTGGGATTTCTGGGGCTTGGCGTTGTCGGCAGCACAATCTGGCGTGTCCTGAATCAGACGACACCAGAGGCCGGGTTAATGGGAGCCTTCGCCGTGGGCGCGCTGATCGTAAACATTCTTGCGGTGCTGCCGCTGCTAAAACACCGCAAGGGCGACGCCAACATGCGGGCCGTATGGCTGTTCTCCCGGAACGACGCCATCGGCAACCTCGCCGTGGTGATCGCTGCCGGACTGGTCGCCTGGCTCGGCAGTGCCTGGCCTGACCTCATCGTTGCTTTCGCCATCGCAGGGCTGTTCCTGCATTCGTCATGGATGATCATCCGGGATGCGCGGAGTGATCTGTCAGAAACCGAGTGATCTGGCGGAAAAGCTGACGTGCGAACCGGAAACCGACATTCGCCACTGCGCAGCGAGTCCGGAACTTTGGGCTCACAGCTGACCTTCGCCACAGCTGCAAATAGAGGATCAGACGTTATAGGGGTTTTAGGTTCGTAGTGCAGACTTAGCAGGCGTTGCCAATTTTCTTAATTTCTGAAAGAGCGAGCCTACCGCAAACTGAAAGTTCTTGCTCTGTCTCATCTTGGTTCATTTGGTCCTGCCGTCGCGAAAAGTTCGCCTGTCGAAGCCCTTCGAGCGGGCCTTGGTGCATTCGTCGGGCTTGCTTTGGCTGGAGCCTTTGTTCTCGCACCAACGATTGATTTGACGCTTGGCTTATATTTGGTCGCGCCGTTCGGAGCGAGTTCGGTTCTTCTTTTTGCCGTTCCGAACAGCCCGCTGGCTCAACCGTGGTCGGCGATTATCGGCAACGTTACCGCCGCCTTGGTCGGTGTTGCGGTATGTCTGGTCGTGCAGGACCCCGTTCTACGTATTGCTTTAGCTGTGGGCTTGGCAATTACCGTGACTATACTGTGTCGTGCGTTACACCCACCGGCTGGTGCCGTCGCGATGACAGTAGCAATGAGCCCTGACGCGGTGCAGGAGTTAGGGTTTTATTTTGCCCTTATGCCGATTGGGATCGGCACGGTCGTTTTGGTCCTCATTGCCATGGTATACGGACGCATGACAGGGCGACACTATCCATTCCGCCAGTTCGATGATCCTAACCGTTATGGGACGCAAGACCTTGAGCCAATGAAGCGTCTTGGATTAACTGAGGCAGAACTGTCCGACATTTTGGGCCGCTATAAACAATCTTTCAATCTTGGAGTCGAGGATCTGGCGCGCTTGCTTGGTGCTGCGGAAATGCAGGTGGCAGCCCAAAGGTCGGGGCCAACGGTCGCCGCTGATATCATGTCGCACAATCTGATTACGGTTCAGCCGGAAACGCCTTTAACAGAGATAGCAGATTTGTTCCGGCGTTACCGGTTTACAGCATTGCCGGTCGTAGGGGGTGCAGACCGATTTCTGGGGGTTATCTTTCAAATACATCTCATCGACCGGGCTCGTGAGGATAGTTTGCGCCTCAAGCGCGGCTTCGGGAAGGCATTACACCGACTGCTTGACCGCCGCCGTGAAATACCTGTGCAAGCAACTGATATCATGAGCGTCGGCGGACCACGTGCAACCGCAGACACCCCCTTGTCGGCGCTGCTTACCCAGATGGCTGACGGAGCTGTTGACGCCGTCCCCGTCTTAGAGCGCGGTCAACTAATAGGGATCGTCACACGCACGGATCTGATCAGCGCGTTGGCGCGGAAAAGTCTGGATAAATAATCTATAGAATTACGAAATTCTCGCATGAGTTATGAAATGCATTAACCAAGTAGATTTTCGCACGCCTCCCGAAAAAAAACATTGGAGAGCTCACAAATTCTTCGTTTGGCGCTTCAATAAACCCTGTTTAATATCCAAGGCGCTTTTGATCATCGTCGCCTCTCACCACGGTAACAGACTTTAGCTGCGCTGTCGAAAAGCGGCAAAGTGGGCTCCTGGCGGTCATTCGCCGCGCTCTGCCTCGATGTCGGCTTCTCGAGAGACAGGTTCAGCGGCTTGGCTGCGTGGCCTTTTCTTCGATGCTGAAGAGGGCTGCCCGCGTTGACGGCCCGTCCTTCTCCATAGCTATCGGGCCGGACCCGAGGAAAGGTGGAAAGTGGGCTTTTTGTCCTTTGGAACTCAGACTCTCATCCAAAGGAAATCCCCATGACCAAGCCCAACCCAGCGAACCCGACTCTCTCAATCTCCCGCCCTGACCTCGCCTCTGCGCTAGAGCAGATCGGCGCGGAGATCGAGCATCAACCCCTGCGCAGCTCAGCGCTCGCGCGTATCATGCGCGAGACGTTTCATGGCAGCGATGCTGGCGGCACCTGGGACTGGCGCATGGCCTACGACCTGATGCAGGCCACGGCTGTGCAGGCGCTGCTACGTGGCGACAACAGTGAGGATGATTACTACGCCGCAAAACTCCTTGCCTCACGGCTCCTCACGGAAACCCGCCGGTCGGAGCAGCAAATCCGGTTGCAGCAGTTCTCCACGCCGTTGCCTTTCGCGGCCCTGACGGTGCGGGCGGCAGCCATTCGCAAGGGTGAGACCGTGCTGGAGCCGTCGGCTGGTACGGGTGCCCCGGCTGCTTTCGCTGCACGGGCCGGTGCCACGCTTTTGCTCAATGAAATCGACCCCTTTCGCCAGCGCCTCCTGCGCGCGGTTTTCGGCGGCGAGGTCACAGGCCATGACGGGGAACATATCGACGATCTGTTGCAGACTCCTGTTCTGCCCGACGTCGTGGTGATGAATCCGCCCTTCGCCTCCTCGGTCGATCGGTCGCGGGACAAGCACATCGCCGCCAAACATCTCATTGCGGCTGCAAAGCGCCTGGCACCAGGTGGGCGCCTGGTGGCGATCATGCCGCCGGGGTTCACGCCCGAACGCGATGCCGCGCATTGGTCCCGCGCCTGCGGTCTCCTGACGCCACGATTGGCGCTGACGATGCCGGGGCAGGTCTACCGCAAGCTCGGCACCTCTGTCGAAACCCAGCTGATGGTCTTTGACAAGGAGCAGGAGGACGGCGAAATGATCCGCGTCCCTGTGCGGGATCTGGATGAAGCCTTGGCATATGTCGATGCCGTGGCCGCAACCAGGACCAATATGCGCCGCGTACAACAGGCAGCGGCGATCCCTAACGGGCGGCCGACCGTTCCATCCTCTGTCCCGCGCAAGACCGCCGCTGCGCCTGTCGCCGCCTCCAAACCCCGAGCCAATGCCGTTGTCCCGCTAGTTTTCACGAGCCTTGATATCCCGCGCGACAACACGCCCATCTCGGACATCTATGCGCGCTACCGTCCGCAGCGGATCGAGATCGCGGGTGCGCAGGAACATCCCACCCCGCTCGTTGAAAGCATCGCCATGGCCTCGGTTGCCCCGCCGGTGCCCTCAGGTGCCGCCAATTCGGAATTGCGCCTGCCTGCCCGGTTGATCGAGGAGGGACATCTCTCCGAGGCGCAGCTGGAAACCATCATCATGGCGCATGATGCCCATGGGCGCGATCTGCCCGGTCGGTTTACCATCGATGACGACCAGACCAAGCTGACGCGCGCCGATGATGATCCAGACGCACGTGCCTATCGCCTCGGCTATTTTCTCGGCGACGGCACCGGTTGCGGCAAGGGGCGCGAATGCGCGG
>Ga0208018_100405_pt1 | contig 11693 bp, 10 predicted proteins | sample 31_taG_FD_184105 | JGI IMG/M metagenome (GOLD analysis project Ga0208018, IMG submission 184105) | Marine viral communities from the Gulf of Mexico - 31_GoM_OMZ_CsCl metaG (SPAdes) (version 2) | ecosystem: Environmental > Aquatic > Marine > Oceanic | place: Gulf of Mexico | collected 2015-07-12 | reverse complement strand
ATTATACAGAGATGGTGAGAATTTCTCTACTACAATTTCCACCAATTGTACCATGGTTGCAATTGTTGCAATGAACATGATAAACGAAAGGAAACTTAAATCGTAGCTAGCATACTCTTCTCCTAACCATGATAACGCACCTTCTTGCAAGATATATTGGTCTAACAACCAGTTTAATGGTACTGTAATCGCTAGTACAAATATTACGGCCGCTCCAAGTCCAACTGCAGTTGATACTTTTTTAGATACAGCAAGGTATGAACACATTCCAAGGAAGGTGGCAAATACCATGTTATCTATAAATATTGATTTGAAAAATAATTCTATATGTTCCATAATATCTTATTCTAGTGGTCTTCAATTAATGCTGGATTTTTGCTACGCTGAACCCAAATAATAATTCCTACAACAATTAATGCCATTGGTGCTAATAACATAAATCCGTTATTTTCGTAACCAATACTATATAATCCTGTTTTTGCGATTGGATCTCCTAAAACTTTAAACCCTAATAGCGTTCCAGATCCAAGTAGTTCTCTAAAGAATCCTACAATGATTAGTATCACACCATAACCAAGTGCATTACCTATTCCGTCAAGGAATGATCTCCATGGTCCATTTCCTAAAGCAAAAGCTTCAAAACGTCCCATAATTATACAGTTAGTAATAATTAGTCCAATAAAAGCTCCAAGCTCCTTACTTAATTGATAAGAGAATGCTTTTAAAACCTGATCTACAATAATTACTAAAGCAGCGACAACAGTAAGTTGTACAATAATTCTAATTTTTGAAGGAATAATATTTCTGATAAGTGAAATAACCACGTTACCAACTCCTAATACAAATATTACAGATACTGCCATTACTATTGATGCTTTTAACTGTGCAGTAATAGCCAGAGCTGAACAAATACCTAATACTTGAATAGTAATCGGGTTATCGTCTGCTAAAGGATCTAATATTAATTTGCTGTCTTTTTTAGATAAAAGTCCCATAAATTAATTGTTTTTTAAAGTTTTAAAATAAGGCACGTACAACTTCAAATCGTTTCTCAACATCGCAGCAACACCATCTCCTGTAATAGTTGCTCCTGCAATGGCATCAACCTCATTATCAGTTTTATCATTGTTAAGTGGATCTGCATTACTTTTTGAAATATTAATTCCAACAAAGTTTCCAGATTCGTCCAATAAATGCTCTCCTATGAAATCGTCCATAAAGAAACGCTCCTTAATGTTTGCTCCAAGTCCAGCAGTTTCTCCTTGATGATCAAAATAAGCACCTTGAACAACCATATTCTCATCCATAGCAACATAAGCCCAAACTGCATCCCAAAGACCTTTACCTCTAATAGGTGCTATATAAAATGTTTTACCATCTTTTTCACCAACAAACAGTGGCAAGCGTCTTTCTTTACCTTCTTTAGCTGCAGATTGCTCTTTTTTTACATCAATTAAATAAGCTTCATTATTCTCTTTAACTTCTGTTCCGTTAGTGATTACTAATTGACGTGTTATATATTTTGTGAATTCTTCTCCTACTTTGGCATCTTCAACAAAAGCAACACTACTTTCGTCATTTTCATTGATTCCCATAGCGTACAAAATGTTTTGTTGCTTTTCAATACGCTTATTTTCGGTAATTTTTGGTTTTAATGAAGAAGCTACAAAAGCTAATAAAGAACCTACTACTATTACCATTCCAATGGCAAATAGTATTGTATATACATTTTTATCTGTTTTCTTTTCCATCGTTAAGCCGTTTTTGTTTTTAGACGTTTCAGTCTACGTTTAACATTACCTTGAACCACATAGTGATCAATGGTTGGTGCGAATACGTTCATTAATAATATAGCAAGCATAACACCTTCTGGGTAAGCTGGGTTAAATACGCGTATCATGATTGAAATAAAACCAGCTAAAAACCCATAAATCCATTTTCCTTTATTGGTTTGTGAAGCTGTAACAGGGTCTGTTGCCATGAACACTGTACCGAAAGCAAAACCACCTATTATTAAGTGATGCCACCAAGTAGTATTCATTAAGCTATAAAATTTACTGCTTTCTCCTATCCATCCTGAATCTACAACACCATTAAATATTAATCCCATAGCTAATCCTCCTAATGCCATAGATAGCATGATTCTCCAGCTTCCAATTTTTGCAAAGATTAGGAACAATCCTCCTAATAAAATAAGTAAAGCTGAGGTTTCACCAACAGAGCCTGGAATAATTCCGTAGAACATATCCATTACACTATAAGTAACTTCGTTATTTTGAGCTAAGCTTCCTAAAATAGTTTCTCCCGAAATAGCATCAGGAGTTCCAGCGCGTTCTACAGCACCATGAACCCAAACTTTATCACCAGACATCCACGTTGGATAAGCAAAGAATAAGAAGGCCCTTATAGTCAAAGCTGGATTGAGAATGTTCATTCCAGTTCCACCAAACACCTCTTTACCTATAACAACTCCAAAAGCAACTGCTACTGCAAGCATCCATAAAGGTATATCAACAGGTACAATAAGTGGCACAAGCATTCCAGTCACTAAGTAACCTTCCTCTACTTCATGTTTTTTAATAACTGCGAATAAGAATTCGATTGCTAAACCAACACCATACGAAACAACAACTAACGGTAAAACTTTCCAAAGTCCTATCACTAAATTATCCCAAGACCAAAAGATTGGATCTAAAAATCCGTTTGCTCTAGAAATATCTCCTAAAGCTAAATGATGCTGATAACCAGCGTTAAACATACCGAAGATCAAACATGGAATCAAGGCCATGATAACCGTATTCATAGTACGTTTTAAATCGTCGGCTGCTTTTTTATGAGTTCCTCCGTGAGTGGTCTCATTTGGCAAGTATAAAAACGTATGGATTGCGTTAAACGCAGGCGCCATTTTTGTTCCTTTATACTTTTCTTTTAAATTATGTAAGTTTTGTTTTAAGCCCATTATCCTATCTCTTTAAGCATTAAGTCTAAACCTTCTCTTATAATTTTTTGATGTGGCTGTTTAGACACACACACAAATTCTGTTAAAGCAAAATCTTCAGGAGCCACTTCGTACATACCTAATGCCTCCATTTCATCAAGATCTTTATACATACAAGCTTTTAAAATTTGCATAGGATAAATATCTAAAGGAAACACTTCTTCGTAGGTTCCTGTTGTAACAAAGGCACGATGTTCTCCGTTTGTATTTGTATTCAAGTCGTATTTTTTCTTAGGATTTAACCAAGAAAAGGTTAAAGCTCTTGAAGTCGATATTTTATTGAAAACAGGTTTGTTCCATCCAAAGAATTCATAATCATCACCTTCAGGGATTACAGTAATGACGTTACTATAATAATCAAGATAACCATCAGGCTTTATATGTTTTCCACTTAATACATTTCCAGAAATGATTCTAACATTAGCATCTTTTTCAATACCATGATCATAAATCATCGTTGCAACTTCACATCCTAGTTTTGTAGTAAAGTACCTTGGTTTTTGAACTGATGAACCAACTAAAGCCACTACGCGTTCTGCATTAAATTTCCCAGTAAGCAACAATTCACCAATAATAACAAGATCTTGAGCATTAACTGTCCACACAATCTCACCTTTATTAATAGGATCAACCTTGTTAATTAAAGTTCCAACATTACCTGATGGATGTGGTCCAGAAACTTTGTGAATAGTTACTCCTGTTAAATTAGCAAGAGGAGAATTAGCATTCTTGCCAACAGAAATATGAACTTTTCCTTCTGTTAATTTTCCTAAAGCTGAAACCGCAGCTTGCAGCTCCTTTTCTTTACCTTGAAGTGTAAAATCTAAATCAGCGCTTAATGGTGCCGATGCATAACCAGAAACAAAAATTGCCTTTGGCGATTTACTAGGATTTGCAATCACATCATACGGACGTTGTTTTACAAATGGCCAACAACCAGCAGTTAACAATTTTGATTTTACCTCATCCGCAGATGCTTTTTCAACATTTAAAGAACCAAAATCTTGATAAGATTGTTCTTTCTCTGCTTGAATTTTAATAGATAAAATTCTTCTTTTTTCACCACGTATAATTTCAATTACTTCACCAGAAACTGGAGAAGCAAATTTTATTGCTTCATTAGATTTGTCATAAAAAATGGTTTCACCAGCTTTTACTTTTGAACCTTCTTTAGCAACAAGTTTCGGAATAACACCGTGGAAGTCTTCTGGTCTAATGGTGTAAAAGTTGCTTATAATGGCAGCTTCTTTAGCCTTTTCGGCTTCACCTTTAAGATTAATGTCTAGACCTTTTTTGATTCGAATGTCGTTTGACATATTTAATTTTTTGAGTTTAGTTGTCTAAAAATCCGTGCAAATTTACGAATTAAAAATGCAGTTTTCATAATAAATAGACCAAAATTTAGTAATGAATTTTTGTGTAATATTTTAGGCACAGAATTTGTTTATCTTTACCACAAATAGACCTGAATGACCTCAAAATATTTAGTAATAATTATCGCATTATTTTTAGTCCAAACCTCTTATAGCCAAGTAGCAGAAGAGGTTGAACCTCCATATTACATTAAGACCATTACATTTAAAGGAAACACAAACGAAAGTGAATTGCCAATTTTGCGTTTAGGCGAACCGTTGCAATTAGAGTTCGACGTTTTAAATAATGATGAAGCCGACTTTTATTATGTAATTGAACATTATGATTACGATTGGACACCATCACGACTTATAAAATCCAGATATTTGCAAGGTTTCGATGATCAACGCATTGTGAATTACGAAAACTCGTTTAACACCTACCAACTCTACTCTCATTACAGATTGCAGATTCCAAACAATCAAACGCGTTTATTGGTTTCTGGAAATTATATGATGAAAATTTTTGATGAAAATGATGAGTTAATGTTTAGTAGAAAATTTATGGTTTATGAAGATTTAGCAAACGTTGGAGTTGCCGTAAAACGATCGCGAGATGTAAGGTTTATTCATCAAAAGCAATCGGTTGATATAAGTATTGGATCACTTAATATAAATTTCGTTAATCCGAAACAAACAATAAAAGTAGCCATTATTCAAAATAATAACTTAAAAACAGCCATTACAGGATTAAAACCTCAGTATACACTTGGTAACGAACTCATTTATAAATATGATACAGAAACTAGTTTTTGGGGAGGAAACGAATACTTATTCTTTGAAAACAAGAATGTAAGAGGTGCTAACGTTGGTGTACGAAATTTTGATTTAAAGGATGTATTTCACAACTATTTGTACACAGACATAATTAGAGCAAATAGACCATATACTTACAATCCAGACATTAATGGTAATTTCTTAATTACAGCATTAGATGTAGAAAATTTGGATATTGAAGCCGATTACACTGTGATTCACTTTTCGCTTCAACATCCAGAATTATTGGACAAATCCATTTATGTTTATGGTAATTTTAATAATTATGCCATTACAGACGACACCAAAATGACGTTTAATATGGATTCAGGTGTTTATGAAACCCGATTGCTTTTAAAGCAAGGTTTTTATAATTACAAATACGTAATGGTTGACAAAAACTATATTGTTAATGAAGGAGCAATAAGCGGGAATTTTGACCAAACGGAAAATAACTATAAAGTTTTGGTATATTATAGAGACTTAGGTGGTTTATACGACAAAATCATTGGTGTGGGCGAGGCTTCATCGACATTAATTACCAATTAACCCTTTGTTATGTTAAATTTAAGTTAGAATATCTAATTTTACCAATTCAAAACAATTTAGCTAATTTTTTTTATTTAAATTTAATTGCATTTTTAAAAATTCACATGGTACAACAAGTAACTAGAGGCATAAAAATTTCTGTTGAAACAAATTTTGAAGGCACTTTTTATAAAAACTATGTAGTGCATTTTGCTTTTGGCTACACAGTGACTATTGAAAACCAAAGTAAAGATTCGGTTCAATTAAACTCTAGACATTGGGAAATTCTGGATGCCTTAAACAATACAGAGTTCGTAGATGGCGAAGGTGTTATTGGTAAAAAGCCTGTTTTAAAACCTGGAGAATCTCACACGTACACATCTGGTTGTTTACTTACTTCTCCTTTTGGTGCTATGCAAGGTCATTACAATATGATAAACTTGAATAACACAACAAAATTTAAAGTTACTATCCCTGCTTTTAAACTTAGTGCACAATTTGCACTTAATTAAGCTTCTCTTTTCAGTTGAAATTTATATACTTTGCTTCGCTGTTCAATATGAAAAAAGGCGCAATTTGAATACTGAATAAATCTGTACTTTTCGTAATAATCAAAAGAAATATCATCAATAACATATAATGCGTCAACATCAATATTTTCATGTGGTGAAATACGTCTAAATCGGTATATATGTATTTGCTCAGTATGGTATAATTCAAACCAAGCTCCAGCAGCAATACCATCTAACCATTGAGCATGATGAACTTTGGCGTCTATTTGTTTTGGCTCTAAGGTCCCAACAAAATTTGGCGAATAGTCTTTTAATCGATCTAAAAAATAACGCCTATTATCCTTTTTTACAGAAGATTGATAGGTTGAAATTTCTCCATTCACACTCACTTCATAAATATGGTTTTCAGTATCTGCAATAACGACATTTCCAATGGTACTAGGTGTAAACCATTTTGATTTTTTTAAACGTTTTTTAATCTTAAAATCAGTCACTGAAGCAATTAAACTATCTGTTACAAAACGAGCGCAATTACAACCATCTTTTATAAACGCTGCATAACGAATAAAATGCCGATTTTGCATTCTGGTAATATGACTTCTTGCCTTATCGTAATCAATAGCACTGCAAACTGAAGTGATTAACTTTCCATCACCATGAGTTAATTTTGGATGAGTTGCAAGAAATTCCAAAATGTCATCCAGATTTTTAATCTTGCCCTCTGATATTTCAGCTTGTATTGGAAAATCCAATTCGTGATCAGTATCTTTTCCTCTTACACGTCCATTCGGAATAGGTGTGATATATCGTCCAAAATCATGATATTCTAATATTCCAGTAGCTTTATTAATCAAAACAAGGGCAGCATGACCAGCTCTAACATAATTTTTTTTTCCGATACCTAAATAGCGCATATATGGTGAATACCATTCATCAGCTACCATAACTATGGTTTCTGGATAAGCCAAAGTTAAGATGATTCCGGAATTAGTCATTTACAGATATTGGAAAATTAAATAATTGAGCCGATTTTGAATTCGTTTGTAGGTTCTCAAAAGTCATCTGCACTGTGTTATTCTTTTTTACAATTTGTGTAATACTTGTGGTTTTTACAAAAAACCGATCCATAATTACTCCATAATCTTTATTTCCTTTACCTGCAGTTTTATGAAAATTCATTATTGTTTTTGAAGATAATGTTGTTTCCTCTTTAAAATCACTAAACCACTGCAATCGTTCTTTTTTCATTTCCGTATTGTACAATGAAGATGATGACCAAATAATTGGTGCTAAAGGCAATTGACTATAATGTTTTTTTCTACCATCCCAAACCAATTGTTTAAATTCCATATTAGAGTTCCATTCTACAATGACCAGAGTAAATGGTTCAACGCCATCTAAATTATAATTTTCAACGGCTTTATCAAGATCAATAGCTAAAAGCAAATCTTTCAACACCACACCTCTACTCAATCGATAATAATCTTTTCTTTTATGCATTTCGAAACCTCCATTGAGCACACATAAAACACGTTTTCTTTCACTAACACCAATCCAAGATCCACCAGCAACTACATCCTTAGGAAATAACAGTTTCGTCTTACTAACCTCATAAAAGTCTGGAGGCAAGGTCGTTCTGTTTGGTGCTTCATCTCTATTTGAGGTCAGCACAAAATCGTCTGTTCCTTTAGGAATAAGGGTTACTGTACACATGAATTTTTAAGTCTGTAATCCATTAGGCAACTTACAAAATTATCGCTAAAAAAATCGTAACTTTGCAGTCATTTTTAATAATTACAAAAACAAAATATATTATGGGAAAAGGTTTCTTTAACGTACCAGTTGCAGTCAATGAACCTGTAAAAGGATATGCTCCAGGATCTCCAGAACGTGACGCTGTTTTAAAAGCATACAAAGAGATGTTTAATAGTAAAACAGACGTACCAATGTACATAAATGGTAAAGATGTTACAACTGGAAACACAAGAACTATGTCTCCTCCTCACGATCACAAACACATTGTTGGTCAATACCATATTGCAGAGCAATCACATATTGAAGAAGCAATTGCTACTGCTTTGGAGGCTAGAAAAAATTGGGCCGAAATGCCATGGGAGCAAAGAGCAGGAATCTTTTTAAAAGCAGCTGAGTTAATCGCTGGTCCATACAGAGCTAAAATAAATGCGGCAACTATGATTGCGCAATCTAAAACAGTTCATCAGGCTGAAATTGATGCCGCTTGTGAACTCATAGATTTCTTACGTTTTAATGTTCAGTTTATGACTGACATTTACATGGAACAACCAGAAAGCACCAGTGATGCTTGGAACCGAATTGAGTACAGACCATTAGAAGGTTTTACTTATGCTGTTACGCCTTTTAACTTTACTGCAATTGCTGGAAACCTTCCATCTTGTATGGCATTAATGGGTAATGTTGTGGTTTGGAAGCCAAGTGACAGTCAGGTATTTTCTGCCAAAGTCATCATGGATGTTTTTAAAGAAGCTGGAGTTCCTCCAGGAGTGATTAATGTTGTGTTTGGTGATCCAGTTATGATTACTAATACAGTTATGGCAAGTCCTGATTTTTCTGGATTACATTTCACAGGTTCTACTTTTATCTTTAAAGAACTATGGAAACAAATTGGGAATAACATTCATAACTATAAAACTTATCCAAGAATTGTTGGCGAAACTGGTGGAAAAGATTTTATCGTTGCACACAAAACTGCAAATGCAAAACAAGTAGCGACAGCAATTTCAAGAGGTGCTTTTGAATTTCAAGGACAAAAATGCAGTGCTGCCTCTAGGGCTTATATTCCTTCAAATTTATGGAATGAAGTGAAATCACATCTCTTAGATGATATCAAGTCATTTAAAATAGGTTCTCCAGAAGATCCAAGCAATTTTATTACTGCAGTAATACATGAAGGATCATTTGATAAATTGGCTAAATATATTGATCAAGCTAAAGCTGATAAAGATGCTGAAATTATAGCTGGTGGTAATTACGACAAAACCAAAGGTTATTTTATTGAACCAACTGTCATCGTTACTAAAGATCCAAAATATACAACGATGTGTACAGAGTTATTTGGTCCAGTCATCACTATTTATGTGTATGATGAAAATAAATATTCTGAAACATTAAAATTGGTTGACGAAACTAGTGAATATGCATTAACAGGAGCCATTCTAGCAACTGATAGATATGCTATTGTAGAAGCCACAAAAGTACTTCAAAATAGTGCTGGAAACTTCTACATTAACGATAAGCCAACAGGAGCCGTTGTAGGTCAGCAACCATTTGGTGGTGCTAGAGCTTCAGGAACTAATGACAAAGCTGGTTCTGCTCAAAACTTATTACGTTGGGTATCTCCTAGAATGATTAAGGAAACCTTTGTAACTCCAATAGATTACAGATATCCGTTTTTAGGATAAAGATTTCATAACTACCTAATTTAAAAACCCTTAAGCTTTTGTTTAAGGGTTTTTTATTGGACTTTTTTGGGATTCTTTTTGTATATTGAAGTGCTATTTAATCAACATTATTATGAAAAAAATTACTTTATTGCTTTTAGCAATATTTACTGTTTCACTTTATTCGCAAACTCCTGGAGGCGAAAGTGCAATTACTAATATTGATGCTACCATACCATATCAAGGTTTTGACGACTCTTCGCCACTCTTAGGTTCTGGTGAATACAAAATTTTCTATGACAACATTGACGGCAAACTTGATAAGCCTATATTTTTTGTAGATGGATTTGACCCTAACGACTCTCGTAAAATAAGTGACATGTATAACCTGTTAGATTTTGGTAATTCAGGTGATAATTTAGCTGATATTATTAGAGACGAAGGCTATGATTTGGTTGTTCTTAACTTTCCAAATGATTATCCAAGTCCTACAGATGGCACGATCATTAAAGGAGGAGCCGATTATATTCAGAGAAATGCTTACGTTTTAGTTGAATTAATTAATACCATAAATGGGATTAAGGAAGTAGATGCCGAACAGAGCGTCATTATTGGTCCAAGTATGGGAGGATTAATTTCACGTTATGCATTAGCTTATATGGAAGATCAAAGTTTAGACCATGACATGCGTTTATACCTCTCATTTGATTCTCCACATCTAGGAGCCAATGTTCCCATTGGTGTTCAATATACCTTCAATTATTTGGTAAATGGAGATCCAGGGCTTACAGATTTAGAACCAGTGGTTAGCGGTCTGTTGAATAGTGCAGCTGCAAAACAAATGCTTATAGATCATTATTTGGGACATGTTGATGGTTCAGGTGTTGAACAAGATGGTTCAATTCACACACCAAAAGGAGCTCCAAACTACAGAGATGCTTTTCAAACGGAACTGGATGCTATGGGCTTCCCTCAAAACTCAAGAAATATCGCGATATCCAATGGTAGCGGAATGAGTCAAATGACTGGATCTCCAGGAATGGAACTCATAAATCATGTCTTTAATATTGCTACTGGAACAGATGCTACTATTGACATCCATTTTAGTCCATTAACGTCGCAAAATATTGCAGTTTCTGGCATTGACATTACTTTTTTTTCTATTCCGATATCTTCATATTCGGCATCAGCAGAATCAACTGCCTTATCTGATGGTATAGATAGTGCACCAGGAGGATTATTTGATTTATACTCATTTGATGATGGCTCTAACCCTTTAGTTACAGAGTTTGTTACAAATTTAAATTCTCAATATTTTAATTTTATACCAACTTTAAGTAGTCTAGCAATTAGTTCAGAGTTAAATTGGTATGCAGCTCCAGATGAAAACGATTCACCTTTTGATAGTGCTTATTTTCCAAATGATAATGAACTTCATGTTTTACTAACAGATGATAATGTTGCTTTTGCGCTTGATGAAATTAGAGAAACCCTTGGAGTATCTGATGACCAAAAAATAAGTCATGCGATTAGATTAGAAAAAAACCCGATTCAAAATAATCTAGTGCTTTTAAATCCTTCAAATACAAATGAAGCACATCTTATAATAGCAGATGTAACTGGCAAGGTTGTTTATGAAAATAAAAAACTGATACTTCATGAGAGAACGTCTATTCCAATAAATTTGGCCACTGGACTGTATATTTTAAATCTAAAAACTAACAATAAAATACTTAAAAGCAAGTTTCTTGTTAACTAATGACACTATAAATGAAGAAAAGCCTCATCATTTGAGGCTTTTTTTATGGTTTATACTTTAAAGGCAAATGCACTACTTTTTTGGTGTCGAAAAAATCTTCTTCAAAATAATCAGTTAAGTTATACAAAGTCGCTTTTGGGTAGTTTTGTAACTCTTCGGTTAAATTACCTCCTTTTAGGTAGAGAATTCCGTTCTTAAGGTCGTTCTTGCTCTTTTTACTCACCTTATTTTTAACCCAACCTACAAAACTCGGCATAGCTGTTACTGCCCTACTCACAATAAAATCGAAGGTTTCATTAATTTCTTCAG
>Ga0208018_100404_pt1 | contig 11723 bp, 13 predicted proteins | sample 31_taG_FD_184105 | JGI IMG/M metagenome (GOLD analysis project Ga0208018, IMG submission 184105) | Marine viral communities from the Gulf of Mexico - 31_GoM_OMZ_CsCl metaG (SPAdes) (version 2) | ecosystem: Environmental > Aquatic > Marine > Oceanic | place: Gulf of Mexico | collected 2015-07-12 | reverse complement strand
ATTATCCACTTATCACTAAATAAATGTACAGCACCTACTATAACTTTTTCTTGTCCTTGTAATGTTTTACCGGCTTCTGCACATAAATAATTAGAGGACTCATTTGAAAGAGTTCCTAAGTCACCTTCTGCTGTATTATTTGAAGCATTGCGGGCATGTGTCCACATACCTTCTTGCACAAATGAAGGATCAGAGTCTTTATTAAGACCCTTAATAAAAGTATTTGTAGTGTTAATATTAGCGTCCGCTCCGCCCTGTTTCTTTGCCATCTTATAATACTCTTACGTTAGAATGATATCTGTTAAACATTGGATCTGTTGGATAACTCTTAAACATATCATAGTACTTACCATACATTGCTTTTCTATTAGCCCACCAGAGCTTTTTAAGTTCTTCAAAGTTTGGAGTATTAACTAGACTCAAAGCATTGTTTCTAGCTGCTCTAAATCTTTGTTCTACTAATGATATTTTGTTAGATACATTTTCTCCTTCCATGAAAAGATTCTCTAGTATTCTTTGCTTTAATGCATATTCATAGTATTCATTAAGCAAATCATGATCTGGAACTAAAAGATTTCCTTCATCATCTTCTAAACTTCCTTGATAGTTAAGATAAACTTTTCCTTCTTGAAAAGTTGTGTATAAAAATCCATGTTTAATCCATCCTTGGTTAGGAGTATTAAAGTAAAGATTAGGACAATCACACTCAATACTTTGACTAGTCTTCATTCTTAATGGAAGTAGTGTAGTATAAGTACGAGTATCTCCTGTAGGTAAAACTTGGATTAATTCATATTGATCTCCTTTACAGTTCATAAATACTCTTGGTTTAATACAAGTGTCTCCATATGGACTGTTAGGATCAAACTGACCAGGTAAATAATTAACTACTGGAGTATTTGCAGAACAAGCTGCTGTGTTATTACAAGGATTAGAATTACATACTGCACAATTTACAGATGGCTCTTGACATACATCAGGGTTTGCAGGAACTTCTGTATAAGGTACTTCCTGTATATTTGTACCACCTGTCTGATAGCCTGTAGCAACGGTATAATCCCCACAAACCATTGCAAAGTTGAAAGTATAAAAGTCATCAGGTAGTTTTACTTTTCCGTGACTAACTTCTAAGATTACTTCTTTAGTTTGATTTAGTCTAAGTCCTAAATCATAATTTACCCGTTTAGCAACTTTTAAAAGCTGCTGAGGCTCAATCATATTTTCCAAAGAGTACTTTTGAAAGTCAATAAGTACATCATCTAAGAGTTGATCAAATGTGCGGTATTTTAGTGTATAATTGTAATCCATTATCTAAGTACGTTTTGGCTATCATCTGCCTGGTCTTGAGGTAGTTTGACAGTCATAGTTAATTCTTGTAGTACAAATTGTTCTATTTCAGAAAACAAATACTCAGGAAAAGGTAGTTGCATATCTTGTCTTACCTTACATTGATTCTCTTCTGTTGGACATATAAAGTCTGACTTATCTCCTTCAAATATTCCTTCTACTCTTAATGCTTCCCAATCTACATTAGGCAGATATAAATATCCATCTGCATACCAGAAGTAATGCTTTTTATTATACTTAAAGTTTGTAGAGTTGCTAATAGATACAAATGTGTGCGGCTCTGTACGGTAAACTTTAATAGATCCATCTGCTGATGATACTGTTCTAAGTAATGGACCAAACATACCTTCAAATACTTCAGGTAACTTATCTTTAGTTCTTTTAAAATAACAACCAGAATATACTCCTGTACATCCTGCTTCTATCTTATCTACTTCTATTAATTCCATAAAAGGAAGTACTGTAAATAAGGAACTTAATTTCATAAGTCTGTTTTGGTTGTCTTCTCTCTTGAGAAGAGTCTTCCCATACTTAACAATAGAGTAGTATATAGTACGGTCTGTTAAAAATGGATCATCTTTAACAGCTTTGAGTGTGTTCCTTACACGAGATATAGCTTCACCTATTGTTGTCATAAGTCAAATTCATTATAGTCCTTAAGCTGCTCTTTAGTCTTATTATTTATATAATCTTTATAAGCCTGCCTAGCGTACTGTTGTTTTATCTTTTTAGTAGGTTCAATAGTTACATACATATTCCAATTTTCAGGATATGTCTTGGCTACCAAACGTTTAAAGTCTCTACATGCTACAAAGTACCAGAACTCTCTATTCTTTATCTTGTACTTGGGAGCATAATTACTGTAAAAGATTTTAGCTAATCTTCCATCAGTATCCCAATTTTTATTGGTGACTTTAACACCATATTCCTTTGACTTAGCAAAGTCTATATTTTTCTTTTTGTTATTTATGCATGTCCCAACAAAAAGCCAACCTATATTTTCTGGAAGATTAACACCATTCCTTTCTTCAACCACAGTCTCATAAATCTTTTGATTAAAAGATTTTATTATAGCTCTCAAAGTTTTATCATCTAAATCTTTATACTTTGGATGCTTGTTTCTAAATCTTCTAAACAATTTTTTATTTAACAAGTTATAAACCTGTGGTCTATACCTTGGTGCATTTAAGTCAGGCGTATTAAAACTATCCATACTATATACTATTTAATATACGAAAAAAATAAGAGAATTAAAAGTCTCCAGGCTTGACCTTAAATATACTACTTTATATTATTCTTTGTTTTGTATACAAGGAAGTCTTGGTAAGCTTTATTACTTATTGTATATTTAGTTTTACATTTTTTACATGCCATGTTTCTTCTAATAGTACCCATTGCTGTAGTATAAGTTTTACTTAAACGTATTTTAGAACTTGCACATTCTGGGCATGTAAACTTCTCATAATCACGCGCTCTACCATAGTGGTATCTTGGTATGCTATATGATTTAATTTTATTGTATACTTTTTCTAGTATTACCACATCATTTTCACAGTACTCTACCATATCCTTAAGAGCTTTAGGATCTTTTTCTAATATTACTTTTTTCCAAAGATCAATACCCTCATGCTTAGTTTTAGATCCTACACCCAAATATTTAGCAATATAATCTAGCTTATTAGAGTTAAAGTTAAATAATGATCTAGCCTCTTTTAATGTGTCTATTGATTGATATCTAGGAAACATTGGTAGACCGTGAAATAAACATCTTGTTCTCAGCCACTTTATATCAAATCTGTCTCCATTATGTGCTACAATTTGTTCAGCAGAATTCATTATTTTGATAAACTTTTTAAGTAATGTTTTGTCACTTTGATTTTCATCCCAAGTTAGAGTGTGTACTTCATCATCATCTTCCCACTTGTAAGAAACACAAATTACTTTCCTTTCTTCAATTATGTTTTCCGGAGATATTGTTTGTTTCCAACCTGCTCTCCAAAAGAACCCAATGTTAAAGCTTGTTTCTATATCAAAAAACAGTCTTTTTCTTTTTGTTATCATGATTTGTTATTTACTGAAAAATAAAGCCCTGAGATACTAGTGTATCCAGGGCTTTTTTGTTAATCACAGAAACCAACAACCTGCGACATTTTATCCAATTATTGTTACTCTGACTCTTGTCTCATCAACAGGGGCTGTATCTAATATAAATGATATGTCACCTGTTGTTGCATTTACTCTAGCTTTTATAGGAGTTTCTTGAGATAATGATATCCACTCAGTTTCAGCTAAGTAAAAAATAGAATAAGTAAAGTCAGAAGGTTCTGTCCCGTCTACACCGCAAGAGTCTGACAACATCCCACATGCTTGTAGCTCAGTAGCTAATACTGTAACAATATCACCATCTAAAATACTTAAGAACTCCTTGGTGAATTTTCTTAAGTCACTAGATACTGTATATGTTGTTACTGTACCTACAGTATTTGATGTTACTGTAATACCATCTCCCGCATCTACAACTGTTGATGGAATTGCTCCTATAGCACTACAGAAATAAGATACAATAGCTGCTAAAGATTCCTCTACTGTAAAATTAGTTTCTATTACAACATCCTGATTACACAAAAGATTAGTTCCTGTATATAAAATACATCCTGAATCAAATACTTCTGAACAAGGTTGTGCTTCAGGACAATCTTCTGGTGTTGGGCATGGTGGTGGTGTTGTAAGATATTTATCTTTACAACCACAGTCTATATTATTATGATTACAAGTTGCCATAGTTATCTAATTTCTTCAACATAAAGTTGAGCTTGTAGTAATTTTGAATTTTGACCTGATTTACTTTTAAACATAAGTTGTACTGACTCACCAGCATTTAATGTTACAACTTTAAAGAAAGATGCATTTCTTGGAATTTTAGCTGTAGCCCCTACTGTTGTCTCAACTGCATTTCCACTTGGTGTAGTAACTACTGTTTCTGCAGTTGCTGTTGTTATGATAGTGTTTGTTACACTATCTACTAAATAAGCACCTATGCTTGTTACTCCTTCAACTTGGTATTCAATACTAGCAGGATTATTATTCTTAGTAATTGCAGCATCTACCCAACTTGTAATTGCTGCCTGAGCAAAACTTCCTGTTGCTTGATATTCTGTAATAGAATCAAAAGAAGCTTTTACTAAAAAGTCTGCTGTACCTCCTGTTGTATTGGTAAATGTTAATGAGTTATAGCTTCCTCCTGCAGGTATAAAATAAACACTATCTAAGAAGTTAGGATCTGAAACAAGATCAATGTCTGTTAAAGATTCATTATAACCATATAATTTAGGAGTTCTTCCTACTGTATATGTAGTAGTATTACCTACAGTAGCAGAAGATACTGTGATATCATCAGCTGCTGCAACAACTGTTGTTTTAGGATTATTATACAGTTCGCATAAAACAATCCATACATTTGTTAAGCTTTCTGCTAATGTACTTGGTGATGCTGTCCAGTTAGGATCTGTTGTTACGTCTGTACCAAAAGAACAGGCTGGAACAATTGATGCTGCAATTTCTCCACTTGTTCCTAAAACAGCTTGATAACTACACCATACATCATTGATAAATGCTTCTAAAATAACATCAATTTGATATGATACTCCTGATGATAAAGCAGCAACATCACAATCAAGAATAAAACTTGGAATTGTAAATGTTGGAGCTGGAGTGCTTTCAAGAGTACTTACTCTAATCTCTAAGTTATTAATATCAGATTTGTTAATGTCTATAGCTGTAACTAAGTCACATATTTTATCTGCAATCTGATTTACATAATCTACAAGGTTTACTGTACCTCCCCCAAAACATTCAGCTGCTGTAAGAAGACATTCTGTAGGGCAATCTGCTCCTGAAGTTGTTGTAGTAGTGGAAGCTGGAGCCTCAACATTTTCTAACTCACAGATTCTATCAATAAGAAACTGAATTAATGCTTTAAAATCATCTGGTCCACAAGCATTAATGTTAAAACATGATAGGTCATAGTTTGATACATTTAAGGTATCAAGTACTGTACATAGTTCTGTTGCTAGTTTATAAGTAACATCAGATATAGTATCTCCTTTACATAAATTTATACAAGGGATATCTTCTCCTTGCCATATAATGCATTTGGAGGATGTTGGTGTACAAGGACTATTATCTAGATTTAAAGGCTTCATGTTCTATAGATATAATATAATATAACGATTATTATTAAGAATTACAAGATATTGTGTTAGTTGACACTGTTGGAGTACAGCATGTAGTTTTTGTGTAGCACTCATAATCAGGATCAGTAATTAACTGTATATCAAGTAGTTCTTTTTTAATTTCCCATTTTATTGTTTCTTCTTTATCACAGCAATCTGAAATACCATATCTTTTTTCAAGCACTTCTTTATAATACTGTTCTGCAAATGCACATTGTACTTTATCATGATAAGCTTTAGTACATACTCCTGTATCATAACCAGGTCTTACACTTCTTTGAGGACCTAATTCATCAGGAGGACACTGCCCATCTGTACAGTCACCATATTCTGTAATTTGTAAAGCTTCATCTGTAGTATACCTTCTTACACAAAGTTTACCAGTAGAAGCAGCGGGAAGCAATTGAATAGTAGTTTCAAAACCTGTGCAATCTGTATATCTCCAAGTAAATGACTCATCACTTACATTAATTACATTAACACAGATACATGTCTTAGCTTCAATACATTCTTCACAAGTGTTAAATGTATTTTCTGGAAATACTATAGATGTAGTTTCAGGAACTTGTTCTGCTAAACCTACTTCCCAACAAATATCAGGACACCAATTAAGTGTAATCACTAGTCCATTATAGTCAGACAAGTCTGTATATGTAACTATAGGATCTTCAACTCCTTCACAATCAGTAAGTTGCCAATATACTTTAGCACAATCTTCACAGTTAAGAAAACTACTTGAAACTGTTACAACAACATCTGAAGGTATAGGTCCATCAACTTGTTCTACTTTCCAACAACCAGGACACTCTCCTCTTTTAATTACTTGTCCTACATAATCTGATAAGTCAGAACTTGTATAAACTATGGTATCTTCATCATCACAATTAGTAAGCTTGTAGTTAATTACATCTACACAAGCCTTACAAGAATTATAAAACTCTAGTACAGTAACGTCAATAGCACACTCACAGTCTACTGTTTTATTTACTGTCCAACAGTTATCATGACCTTCTATCTTAACTATTTGTCCTAAAGAAGCATAAGGATATAATGACTGAGAGTTTGTATAGATAGGATCTTTTATACCTTCACAATCTACAAGTTCATAGCATATTTCTGGACACTCATAAACATCTTCGTTTAATACACAAGGTCCTTCTGTAACCAGAACTGGTGGATTATTAAGATCTGCAGTCTCTACAATAGGTACTGTTTTAGAACAAAACTTGCCATACAAACCTGAAACAAAACCTGTTTGAACAACATTCCCATCACAGTCCACATATAAAATAGATTGTGCTGATCCAACTACTGCGTAACAGTTACAGTCACATGAGCATGGTGGAAAGTCCGGATCTACAAAAATATCTACTGCTTGACTACACTCATAACCTTCAGGAGCTACAACTATTTGAGCACAAACATCTGTAACACCTAGTTCTGCAATAGACATTGTTACTGATTGTCCTACATAAGCTGATAAATCACTATTTGACTCATATGCTATACCGTCACAAGTAATTGCTAAGTAGCATATAGTTGGACAATCTGGGCAGTTATCTGCAGCTTCTATACAAGTGCTTCCTACTACAGCAGCAAAGTTTCCTGATGTTACTGGGAGTTGGGGAAGATTGTTGAATAAAGCTTGACTAATAGTTGCATCTCCTACTAAACCTGTAGATACTTCATGACATTCTCCTATAGCAAGAGGTGAGTATGTTCCGTCAGAAGGAATGTATCCATCAACTCCAGAACCTTCATAAATTACTACACCTGAGATTTGATTAAACTGATTTTCACTAGGTTGAAAATACAGAGTTGGGCCCCCACAACAAGGTGTTAGCATATAATAACGATAGTTTGTTAAATCATCATTATACTCAGGAGGGTTGGTAATACTTACTATAGGTACTTTAGGCATGTTTTAGTTTTTAACAGCTTTCAACTTTTGTTCATATGTTGATATACATGTAGAACACACACTTGCTCCATTGGAAGCTTTTCTTTTCTGACATCCGCAAGAAAGCTTCTTTTTACAATTTTGACAATTTGCCATAACTTATTGGTTTTAAATGATTAACAATTTGTACAGTCTAGTTTATTTAAAAGCTTGATTGCATAATTATAAAGACTCATGCCCTTCTGTGGCTCATGACAAGTCTCTACTTTAGCTTTAGCAGCTTCTAAATACATTTTAATAAGTCTGAGTTGCTCTAATTTTTCCTTTACTTTAGCTGGAGGATCACAAGCTGCAACATCTAAATCACAAAGAATCTTACTGTATTTAGCTAATGCTTTACTAATTCTTAAGTGATTATATTCTACGTATACTGTTTCATTTGGTGATACACTATACTTAATTACATAAATGCCATCCGGCAAGTCTAATAACACTTCATCACACTGATCTGATTGCAGCTGTAAATCACAGGCTGTAAGAGTTTCTGCAAAGTTTGCAGTTACATCTATCTGATTAGAATAACTAAAACCAGGTACTGTAACATGAAGTGTTTCACAAGTTACTGGAACCAAGTCTGCATATACAGAAGTATCTACTACACGTAAGATACATGTGTTAGCTACAGTTGGTACTTCTAAACTTAATACGTGATTTGCCATGATATTTTTTTAAAAAAAGAAAGGGAGAGGAGAGATTAACTCCCACTCTCCCGTTTCTTTATAGTTAGTAATTAGACTACTGATTACGGCCTAGGAAGATCCTTGGTTGCTCCTGCTGGAAGTGGTGGAAACTGCAGAAGAGTACCACATGCAGAAATACACTCATAAGGACTTTGTTCTAGTTCACAAACAGCACATCCATCCAACCACTCATAGAAGATTGCATAAGTAGCAGCTAAAGCACCTCCTGTTGGAATAATAAACTCAAGTAAGTACTGATCATTATCAAACGTACCTGTTGGGTTATAAGAACGTGGAATGTTGTGTTGTAGATAGATAATGTCATACAAACCTGTACGGTCAATAGACTCTACAATTTGGTTCCCTTGAGTTATCTCACGGATACGTAGATCTGTAGACAAGAAGTTTTGTCTGTAAGATTCTGACATGATAGTATCACGCAGAACTGTTTCTCCAAGACCCATAGCTTGTAGTGCTTCACACTCTTTAACTACACAAAGTCCTTCAAACTCACATGGATCACCATTAAGATCTACTTCTGAAGCATAAATCTTAACTGGCTCTTTCTCATAGAAATCTGAAGGTTGGAAAGTACAATCTCCAAACTTAGTATCTACATAAGCTCCTGAAATAGCCATACCTGCACAAGCACCATCTGTGTGACCTGCAGATACATAGTTATCCCAAGTATCACCACCTAATGCTGCAAGATCTGCTGCTGAAGTTCCTGGTGCATACCAAAGAACACCTGTTTCATCTTGAATTACAATTCGGATGAATGGGTTAATAAGTGGTGAATTTAACAACAAGTTTGCCCAACCAATCATTACTTCTGTAGAATCTACTGGAGTTGGAGCTACTGAATCATCAGCACAACATCCTGTGTAGTAGTCTGCAGTATAGTAAGAGTTATGATCTAGCATACGTAGTGCTGGAGATCCTTTAAGATCTACACGCAAGTTGTAAGTTTCATCACATAAGAATTCTTTACAACAAGAAGCATCACCTGCTGCTACAGTTACAGTAAGTACATCAATAGTAGCATCATTGTTTCCTCCATCAATTGTTAGAGTATCTCCAACTGTATAGTCTTTACCTGGAGAAACAATTACTACAGCAGTTACCGCACCTGTCCCATCAATAGTTACTTCAACAACAGCACCTGAACCTGTACCACCAGTTACTGTAGTAACTAGTGTACCTGGAGCAGGAGCATATCCTGTACCACCTACTAAAGTAGTGGCATCAAGAGTTGCAACACCAGTACCTGCAGTATAATAAGTAGAACCTACGTGTACTACTTCATTGCTACCTTCACATGCTTGTTGAGCATAAAGGCGAGATACATACTTAGGGTTGATCATTTTAGACTTGTTAGTCTCTGTGTATCCTCCGTGGAAAGGACCATTTTTGTCATTGCTATAAATTGCTGAACCAGCAACATATACATTACAACAAGAATCTGTAAGATTATCAGGTCTTAATGAAACATTAGTATTAGGATCAAAGAATCCAATATAACCTGATTGTGTTGCTCCGCCAATTGCCTCAGCTTGTGTTGAAATATCATTAAGCACATAAGTAGGCAAGCTGTTAGTTGTAAGAACTGGGCCTGTTGTAACAGCTGGTGTAGTTGATCCATCCAACAAAGTTACAGTACCTGAAAAATCAATTCCTGTTGCTAGAAAAGCTTTACGGAACGCATGATTAAAATAAGCCATTATTTTTTGTTTTTAGTTAATAATAATATATATAATATAGAAAATTGATTTATAAATTCCAACTTTATTTTAAGAAAAGTAATTTATATTTAGCTGAATTAACAGCATCTTTTACAAGATCTAGGTTATTTACAATTTCTGAGTAAGGCATCATTCCTTGTAATTTATTTACCATGGCATAGATATCTCTTAAATAATTAATAGCATCTGCTGTTGAATCAAGTGTTCTTGGAGATATTTCTTTGTAAGTCAATAGTTTTTCAGTTACCCCTTGATATCCCTCTACTAAAGTATCAGCCAAGTCAGGAATAGCATCATACAAACTATTAAGGGCTTTATGTGCAGCATAAGAACCTTCACCAGTAACTCTTAAATGCAGTTTGTGAAAACTTATTTGTGCATTCATAAGTTCAGTAATACATGCAGACATCATAGTATCTAAAGAACTGCCACCTACTCCCGTGTCTTTTGTAGGTTCTGGTTTTGCCGGAGCTGGCGCTGGTCTTTGTATTTTAGCGGCAGGGCTTGGATTTCTTTTAAGCATTCTTTTTTCCATGACTATTAGTTATTTCTTTCTGCTGATTGACTACCTCTGCTGAATTGGTTTCCAGATTCAATATCTCCAGCCAATATACTAGCAGCTTCATCTATTATTAATTCTATGATATCATCTTTAAATTCTGATTCTACATCTTGTGTAGACTCAACATTTGTATATGGATCTACACATCCTAAAATTTGTATATCTCTTGGTTGTCTATAATACACTAAGTCTGCTTCTTCTATATCAAAGTCATTATTAGTATATATGTTAACTTTATTATCTTTTAAAGTAGCAAATGTTTCAGCCCAGTCAAAGTCTGGTCTTTTAGAAATATCTCTCAGTAACTGATTAACATTGCCTTCCTCAGCTAAGTAAACTGTCATTCTTCTTTTATCACAACAATTATGCTTAGCATAAGCATCTACTCTTTTCCACTGAAGATAGTTTTCAGGAATATCTGCAGATGTTAAAACTTGTTCATCTGATAAAGTAAGTGATGTATCTGTAAGTAATACTTGAAGGTCATCTTTTCTTCTTGTTGAACCTTCATCACCTTCTTTAACTACATTAATACCATGAAGCTGTCTACGGGCCCATTCTACTTGAGCCTTATTAAATGCTTCAACTACTTGCCAACATTCAATATTATCATAGTCTTGGCTATCTAATTTGTTTAGACGCTGCTTTAACTTTATGACAAGTGTACTGTTTAACATAATTATTTCTTTTTCATTTTACCTAAAGTAAGAGCAAGTCTAGCTCTTTGAGCAGTCTTACCCTTACCTTTAGCTTTTTCTCTAAGCCAAGTCTTTTTAATAGTACCATCTTTCTTTACGGCACCTGCACGTTTAGCAGTTGCAGTTAAAGCTCCTGGTTTCTTAATAGCTTTGCTTATCCATTTTTTAGTAGCCATATTAACGACCTTTTTTAGAAGACTTACCTCTTAAAGATTTAGCATTCATTACTTTACCGCCATACTTCATTGTAGTAGTGCGTGCGTTATATCCAGGCATACCTACAATAGTAGATCCTCCCATTTTATATTTCATTCCGGCTTTTTTCATGTTGTTTGGCATATCTCTTATTTTATTTGTTAGTATTCCCAGTATATAAAGATTAATTCATCATCTTCTATCCCTTCTTCCATTTAGTAGATTTAGATTTAGTTTTACTTGGTGACCATTTTACTTTATCAGCCCAATAAGCAGCACTCATTTTACCTTTCTTAATGTTCTTAGC
>Ga0208018_100403_pt1 | contig 11725 bp, 18 predicted proteins | sample 31_taG_FD_184105 | JGI IMG/M metagenome (GOLD analysis project Ga0208018, IMG submission 184105) | Marine viral communities from the Gulf of Mexico - 31_GoM_OMZ_CsCl metaG (SPAdes) (version 2) | ecosystem: Environmental > Aquatic > Marine > Oceanic | place: Gulf of Mexico | collected 2015-07-12 | reverse complement strand
AAGTTGTAAGTTTGCATATTTAACTGCTCCCGTATTTACATTAAAGTTTACTCTAATATAATGTTGTATTCTTTTACCAAAATATGGCTTACCTGTATAAGGTATTAATAAATGGTCAGGTTTAGGTTCACTTCCACCTGTAAATTCTTGTGTTATTGTGCCACTTAAATCACCTGTTCCTGCATTAGCAATAGTCATATTTACTAAATTAGTTCTTGAAGCACAAAATCTTAATCTACCATCAGCACCACTTCCTAAAGCAAATACTCTAATGTTTAGTGCATTTAATGCTGCTTTATGCGTTGCAACAAAATCACTAGCAGTTGTAAACTCATCAGTGTTAAAAGTTGCTAAATAATTAGTAACCCCTCCGTCAAAAGAAACATTAGCAGTTCCACCACTTGTTTGAGTCAAAACTATTGATAAACCATAAGCTATATTGTAACTATCGTAAGGTGTAGTACCTGCAGAATATACTGTTAAAGTTGCTGTTTCATTATCTGAAGCACCTCCTCCTTGAACTATTGTAACTACATCTCCTTCTGTATAGTTATTTCCTTTATCATTTATTGTAATTGAAGTAATGTCTCCACCTACTGCGACTATATCAAATGTCAAACCTACTCCTGTACCACCAGTTGTAGGAACATTGTTTGCTGTAACATAACCTGTACCAACAACTCCATCTAAAGTTGCAGTAGCTACAACTGGGTTTGATTTATCACTTGCTAAATCTGTTACGGTTGCAGTTTCATCATCAGATGCTCCACCACCTTGTACAATAGTAATAACATCATTTAAAGTGTACCCAAAACCTGGATTGTTTATTGTTACTGAAGTAACATCTCCAGAACCATTTGCTACAATATCAACCGTCATTCCTGTACCGCTACCAGTTGTTGTAGTTGCAACTCCATTAGCTGTTGTATATCCTGTTCCTATTACACCTCCTAATGTTAATTCAGAAGCATATAAATCATCTCTGAAAAAAGTAAGTCCATTTGCAGTTGATCCTGCTGTTAAGACAGTTGGAGGTGCAGTTTTACTCCATTGTGAAGAAGAAACATTATAAGTATTTAATACGCTTTCTCCACCAGCATAAGCACCATAAACTCCTCCAAGAGTGTCTTTATAGTATACTTGTCTAGTATCAAAATCAAAAAAATATGTGTCGTTAGGTACAGAAGCCCAATCAGCTTGATTATCTGTTGTGGCTGTGTACTCATAACCAGCTGCTGGAGTATAACCTAAATTTAATGCTGTATATGCCATAACTTATTAATTATTCATGTAAACTTCACACATCTGAATAAATGTGTCATAAATCGCTTTTGACTCTACGCTCATATCATCATAGTTAATGATCTTTTGATCATCTTCACCTGTATCAGAATCTTTATATTGTACAATTATTCTTTTAGGCACAAACTCATCTATGTTATTTTGAGCTACTGTTTGTTTTAATTCTTTTGCCATTTTATTTTATTTTATCCTATTAATATATTACCAAAACTATCTGTTGTATTAACTTGAGCATTAGATAACAAATTTAATAATACTGTCATTCCTCTACCACTAAAGCCAGTTACATAAGGACTAGTGGTTGGAGCATTTACTCCATAAGCTGAAGCATTAGCTACTTCTGCATAACAGTCTATTATTTCACTATTATTTGCAATATCTATAAACCCATGTCCAGCTGCATTATTCCAAGTACAAATAGCACTTGTCTTAACTAATCTACCTCCTGATTGTATGCTAGCAGCAGCAGAACTTAAACCAATACAATTATAGATTTCTGCACTAGTAGTGCTAGCTATTCCATACAATGCAGTACTTGTACCCGAACTGTTTATAGAAATACTATTATTTCCACCTACAATGCCGCTACCAGCTGTTGAATAACCTGAACAATTGTGCATTTCTCCTCCATTATTAATTGCTCTTTCTGCAGTACTTATTCCTGTTGAGTTAAATAATTTTGAATTTGCTCCTGTTAAAATCCCATATAATGAAGTACTGTATCCAGTAATATTATAAGCTTCTCCTGAAAACACATAAATAGCAAAGTTGCTATCATTTCTAAAATAGCTGTTTGATATTATACCTGAGTCTAACCTAGTATATTTACTATCTGCGTGAACATGTATATTATCTATAATTGAATTAGCACTATTAGCAAAAAAAGCAAAAGTACTACCAGCAGCATTTCCTATTTGTCTAAAGTAACCTCCAAATAATTTACCACCTTGTACAATACAACAATTACTACCATCTTCTGCTATTACAGTAACACCTTGTAAAGTTACATTACTAGAAGCATTAGATAACTTTAAACATACTCCTGTAGTAGTAGTAGGAGCAGAACTATTTGTTCTTTTTAAAGTACCGTTAAATATAGTTACTGTAGCTGCTAAACCACCATCAGAAAGAGTATCTATATTATCTGCCACAGCATACTCATATGTATGTCCATTAAGATTAATGTTTACTCCATTTTTATAAAAAACTGAACTTGATACTGTTTCTGTGTAATTAGTAAACAATACTATTACATCACCTGAAACAGCAGCTGCTATAGCTAATCCTAAGTTTGCATAAAATGTATAAGTACCTGTAGCATCTGCAATACCCCATATACCAGTAGCTCCAGCCCCACCTCCAGGAATAGTTACTATTGTTTTATTATTTAAAGCATCATCTGTAGCAGTTACCCCTGCTCCCACAAAATCAATAATATCTCTTCTTGTAAGATCTACTCCTTCATCTTGAATGAGTATCTGTGGTTTTATTTTAGTTATATCTGTTGCCATTATTTATTATTTTTAATCTTCTTCAGGTATTATTCCTAACTCGGCTAGTCTTATTAACCAGTCGGCTTCGTTGTCAAACTCTTCTATAATTGGTTGACCACTATCTAAAGCAGTTCCATTAGGACAAAAGCCATAGTGAACCACACTTAAGTCTTCATTGTGAGCAATAAACCAAGTATCTCTATCTACTATTTGTTTTAACATATCTTTTTTATATTACTGTATCACTACTAATTGTCCAGCCTGCCCCTGTAGGCGTTACACTTGTTAAATAAGTCCTTGCTGCTCCAGCGTTAGCAAAATTTGCTCCTCCGCTTCTTGAAGTATCAAATATTCTACCTACTTGACCCGCAAAATCTAAATTAAATGGACCTCCATTTGTAATAACTTGATTGGCCCATGCAACCAGTGTGTCTGTGTAATTTTCCGTTGACATTCCACTACTTCTGAACATAAAACCTAAACTTGTTAATGCTGTGTTTAATTGCCAATTTCCTAAATATTGATTGAAAGCAGTTGCAAAAGCAAAAATATTTTCTTGACCTAGTGTTGCATTTGAAAAATCCCAATTTCCTATATCTTGATTAAATGCATTGGCTTGTAAAAATAAATTTCTAAAATCTGTAACATTTGACGTATTCCAATTTCCTATACTTGCAGAATTACCATTATTGAAAGCATAAGCATTTCTAAACAAACTGTTCATGTTTGTAACATTCTGAACATTCCAACTTCCTATGTCTTGATTAAAAACAAACGCATTTTGAAACATTTGTTGAAAAATTGTGTTTGCATTAGGGAATGTCCAATTACTTAAAGGTGAATCAAATACAATACACGATTGAAACGTACCTAAAAAATTATCGACATTTGAAACATCCCAATTATTTAATGAACTATTTCCAACCATGCTTGTTGCACCATTAAACATGTAATACATTGTCGTAACCGCACTTAAATCTGGACTATCTGTTGCAGTTATTTCTAAATTATTACAACCATAAAAAGCATTTCTAAATGCACCATTAGTATTTGCTGGAACATTCCACGCAATATTTCCCCAATTTTGAATTTCTAATACTTTGTCCCCATCACCACCATTATTGAAATAAATCCCTCTAAAATCTCCACTAATTTTAACTGTATAAGTTCCAGCACCACTAGCAAAAGTATGAGTAGTAGTTCCTGTTAGTCCTGTGTCAGTAGTTCCGTCTCCCCAGTCAACATTATAATTGTAACCTGTCCCACTTGTAGGAATAGTAAACTGGTCACTAGCAGAAGTTCCAGCGTTATCAGTCTTTACAAGCATAATAAACTCTGATTGAACTATCCCACTTGTACTAGGTACAAAATTAAATATGTTAATTCCTTTGGGCATTAAGATATAAAAGTAATTATAAATTCAGTCCCTGTTGCATCATATGCAAAAGAGTTAAATGTATTATTTAAGCTACCAGAATCAAAGTTGATAATTTCTCCTGACTTTAATACTGTACCTCCTAATATAGTTCCATCAGCAGTTCCTACGTTAGCTACAGATACTGAATAAAAAGTAGCTGCAACTGTATTAACATTACCTGATGCTGATGTTCTAATTGCATTTGGAGTTCTTGCTGCACCTGTTGTATTAGTTACAATTTGCGCTAAATAAGTATTTGGGTTAATGTATACTAATGGAGCAACTGGTCCTCCTGGATCTCCTAGTTGGTAAAAAGTATTACTACCAGGTCTAGCATATTCTGGAATTTCCCAAGTTTGTGTATCAGGATTCCATATTCTAACTTCTAGCCAAGTTTCCCCAGCACCACCTTGATCAATCACAAGTTTTGCTTCATAATCTTGATCTGCTTCAATTAAGGTAATTAATGTACCTAGTGCTCCTCTAATACTAACTAACTCATCATAAGATAGTTGTTCTCCAAGCAACATTCTCCTTTGATAAGGAGTATTGTAGGATTTATTACCGTCTGATTTTTTATTTCCTATAGACATTTTTTAATTATTTTTATTTTTAGTTTATTTTAAAACAATAAAATTATGGTTACTTTATATTTAATAACCATAATTTTATTATTGTTTTAAAGATTTAAACTACAACCATAACTATCCCAGCAACATTTAAAGGTGCTGCTCCTGTTCCGTCAGTTGAATAAAAATCTCCAACTTCTAAACCAGCAGCAACTGCAGCTGCATTATCAGCATGAACGTTGTTAGTAGTTTGATTAATTACAGATACAATCTCGTTAAGGTGTCCAAACTTAGCTAATGACATATCAGCATCTTTTTTAAGAAACTTATCTGGACTTTTAGGGATAAAATTTTTCATGATATACGTATATAAAGTTATACTATAATATACTAAAAAAGTTTATAATAACAAAGGTTTAAACAAAAAATCCCCTTGATTTACAAGAGGATTTCTTTTTGAGAACAATTAACTTAAAACATGAACATATACAAATATATAAACTTATTTGATACTATCAATGCGTTTTTGCAAATAAATTAATGCTTTGTTTAAATCTTCTTTATACTTCTCAGGATTCTTTTTCCCTGCTCTGACTACGTATTTGATTACATTACCTAAGTAAAAATCTTTATCTAAACCCCATGCTTCTAAAACATTAAATACTTCATAAGTATCATTTACATTATAATAGCTAGGTTTTATTGAATCACTACTACTTGAAACTCTTTTATAAAAATCTTGTAGAGCTTCATTGTCTGTGTTAAAGTAATTTACTTTTTTACCGTTATCATCTATTGTATATCCCATTACCAAACAATTAAAATATCAGCTAAATTAACAATCATTTTCTTTTTATTATCAATGACTACTACTTCTGCGTGAGCTAAAGCATTTACAAATACATAAACTTTGTCACCTTCTTCAATATCATCAACTTCTGAACCTACTGCATAAACATTAAGTTTAGTCCAAGACTTCATTAGTTCTTGATCATGTGCTGCTTCAGATTCTACTGTTAGTTCAATTGCAGACTCTTTTTTCTCAGGTCTATCTAACATTACTTTTTTTCCTCTTAGTTGTTTAAATCCTTTTTTCATTCTTCTGTAAAATGTTTAGTATTAATTAAATTAACTACGTTTAAGTGAGCGTTTACTAATTCACCTACAGTATGGTCAAATAATAAACTCTTTGTTGCGTATCTTGGATTGTTTTGATAGCTTTCTTTTAATATCTCCGCTATCTCAATAAATTTAGCTGTTACTTTTTCAGCATCTGTTTTTGGATCATCAGTATAAGTCTCACCAATTATCTGTTCTCCAAACTTTGGTATTCTAGATTCTTTTATCATTACGTTGGTTTTTACAAATATACAATTTTTATTTAAATAGGAAACTTATAACTATCTACACTAGTTAAGATTTTTCTTTCTCCGTCTTTTTGTTCCCTTTTAGTATTAATTTCTAATATCCTACCACCTACACTTTTTGGTGGAGCACCTCTTTCAACATGCCAACCTTTAGAACCATCTCCGTATTCTTCTTTATATGTACCTGTAATAGCTAAGTGAATCTCTTTAAGATCTACTCCATAAACACCATTCTTTGTTTTTATTGTTTCAATACTATCATTACGACAAGAGTTCTCATGTATATGACCCATAGAGAATATATCAAAGCCTTCATACATTTCAGTAGCTCTAGTTAAGTTTATAGCACCTTTAGTTACGATACCACCTCCACCAGATCCGTGAAAGTACTTATGTTTAAATACTTTTTTACCAGTATTTCCTGCTACTTCTAGCTCATAAATCATCCAACCACCATAACCACCAGTGCAAATAGATGTACCATACGTTAAATTAAATAGATCAACAAACCTTTGTAGAATATCAGTCTCTTGCCACTTTATAATAGCTGTCTCATGGTTACCATAACCTATAACAGTAAGAATATCCTTATATGGTTCAAACCATTCCATAGCTGTTTGAATAATACTATCTAAATATCTTGAGTTATTATGCTCTGGTCTAATATCCGATTTATTACCTCTTCTATCACCTTTTCCTTGCATTAAGCAAAACATATCTCCATTTATATGTACAGGTATTTTATTTTCTAAACAATAGTCTAAGTTTTTCTTTAATAATTCTCTATCACACTTGGGATTATCCCAGTGTATATCTGATAATAGTGCTATTTTAACACTTGAGTCTTCAAACGACAGTTTATGTATGTTACTTTTTAGTTGTTCTAGTTTCATAGTTTTTAGTTTATCTACCTTGTCCTCTATAAGGTTTTTTATAATTTCTTGATTTTTTATTCTTTGATTGTTTTGTTTTTGCATGTACTCCTGGACGAGTAATCTTTTTTATTTCTTTATTTTTCATTTTTATTTATATTATCATAAAACATACGATCTGAATCTTCAGTATGCCACTTATCAGCATACTCACAGTCATAAAACTCATTACATACTAAGTAATCTGGTTTTTCTGGAAAGTCCTTAGTAACAAAACTAGGCTCTGACCACTTTATCCTATTATTAGGCTGCAATGCTATCTGTCCATTATCTAAAAGAATTACATGGTGGCTTTTGTGCTCATCTGGATACTCAGCTAACGTCATATCAGCGTTAGCATCATTTGATCCCCAGTTAATAGTTGCATAATACTCACCTTGGTGCCATTTACGATCTTTCATATATACCTCAACTTTAGCTCCTCCTAAATACTCTAACTGCATAACAGTAAAATTATAAGAAAAGCAATTCCATATCTGTAAAGTATCAAAAGATAGATCTGGTTCTGGTAACTTAGGTTCATGTAATAAAGCATGTGAAGGAAGTTTATCCCTGACAACACCATTATTAAATAACACTTGAAACAAAGCAGCCTGACCAGGCATACATCTTACAGATAGAATTACAGCTTCAGTAAATTGTCCGTGACCTTTCTTTTTCTGATATAAGTATTCATTTCTAACAAATACTTTCATTGGAAAGAAATTACCCTCAATATAAGCCATTGTTCTAATTTTCAGTCCAAATATAAAACTTTTTTTTTAATCCCCAAATTTTTATTCTGTGTATGAGTGAGGTGAGGGTACTTAGTATTTAGACCCCCACCGCTTGCGCAGCAGGTGCTACCCCCTATGTGATATAGACAAGACATGCTGCATCAGATAGAATCTAGACAAAAAAAATCTGCAGGAAAAAAGATACATGCACATGCTAGAGATTCTAGAGTGTGTGTGATACATTACATGTGATACTATGTATTGTATATATATACTAAACATTTGATACTTGTGTGAAACTTTAAATTTATAGTTATGTACAAGGTGAAAATAGTTTCTGTTAAAGCCGATGACCAAGAGTCAATCACGGCTATACAAACAAAGCTTAATCAGTGGAATACTATTAAGCTATTAAAGAAATATGAAATGCATACAACTGCAACTCATATAGTATTTAATATTTGTTTAAAGAAAGAGGCATAATGCCTTTTTCTTTTTTTAATTAAAACATTTTATACTGTTAGTAAACTATAAATATATTTATCATGAAAAAAATTAAAAGTGTTTTTTATTGGACAATGTTTGTAATGATGTTAACTGCATCAGCTTGCACGTTTATGTATTTCTTATATAATATATATTCTGGCAGTGGTGCAGTAGGTGCAATACTTTTTAGCTTGCTTGGATTCTTTATATTCACAGGTGTAACAGCAAAGATTGCAAACATTAATTAGTTATGAAAAGGGAAGTAATTCCCTTTTTTTTCTAGTCTTTTTTCAAAAGACAACTTCTTAAAACATTTATTACTTGTATGAAATCTTAAAAATGTACATTATGAAAGACTTAATTATTTCTATCAAAGAATTGACTATGGCACTTTATGGTGCTGAAATTTCTGAAAAGGATGAAGAGTTATTCCACACATTAGGTGAAGAGAACACAAGACTTATTCATTTAGAACTTGAAAGAGCTTTTCAAGAAGAGTCAGAATTACAAGCAGGACATTAGTCCTGTTTGTTTTCTCTAATAAAACATTTTTTACTTATATTAATTATTAAATCTTAATATCATGGATAAAGAAACTATACTTCAAATTATCAACAGTAAAATAGATGAATTAGATAATTGGTCTAAGGACTCTTTGGACTTTGAAAAAGTTCGATCAGTAGCAAAAGGTACTCTAAATATAGAAACTGATTTCTACATAAGATTTGAAGCTCAGATGCAGTTGTTACATGGACTTGCAAGGATTATACAAACAGGGGATTAACCCTGTTTGTTTTTAGTTTTAAAAAGAAACATTTTTTACTATTAGTAAACTTTAAATTTTATAATTATGCGAAAAATAAATGGATACCTTTTAAGTAATAGAGTAGCTGAAATGCTAGAACAAGTAGAACTATTACCTCATTATGTAATGGCTAAGTTCAAAACACATTTTACAGAAGATGCTATTTTAGCTTCATGGATACAGTATTATACTTATCCTGAAATGCGCAAAGAGAATAGTTTTGAAGACTACATAACTTACATGTTTGATAAATGTGCTGAGTATGACAGAAAGTCTAAACACTTAAATCTTTTATCTGTATATGTAGAAGAAGGTTATTGGAATGTAGACATAGAAGAGGATATTTTGTCTACATTCAATTAATTAATAGGGGAGTGATTCCCCTTTTTTTAAAAAAAAACATTTTTTACTATTATTAAATCATTAAATCTAAAAATATGAAAACAGTTGTTGCTAAAAGACAGTACGGTTCTATTAAATGGTATGAGTTTCAATCATTTGATGAAATGATGCAAGATGAGGTCCTTTCTTATCTTGCACAAGGGGACGGATATGACGGTATCTTAGATGTTTATACTGATGATAAAGACATGCTTTCTGAAAAAGTTGTTTATGAAGATTGGTATACAGATGCAGATGGTAATCCTAAAGATAAGGTATACTATATTCCTAATAAATCTATAATGAATAAGTATTATCTACAAGATGGGAGCATAGAAGCTTATCCGCTATCAGAGTTACCTGAAGATAGGAAAGAACATCCTGTTGATAATGTGTTGTTAAGCTATGTAAGCAGGAAACCATGGAACTTAGAGTAAACTTAAGGGGAGTAATCCCCTTTTGTTTTTTGTTATAGTCTTTTTCAAAGACAACTTTTATTAAACATTTTTTACTATTGTTAAACTTTTAAATTTTTTACTTATGGCTACATTTAGCAAAACAATGAGCGTTGCAGGATTTGCAAACAAGTACGGAATCTCTAACATGGAGTATCTTACTCGTACCAATAAGGACACGGGTGAAATCACTAACTTCGTCTCTTGCCTTGATGAGCACGGAGATAGAATTGTTAACCCTGATGATTCTGACAGGTCACTTACTTTACGTGTGAGTGAAAAAGTTGATAGTGATTTAAGCGGAGATTTATCTGTTTCATGGTTTACACCTGAAGACGGAGACGCTTCGTGGATGTTGCACCCAACAGGTCAGAACTCCGTAGAGACAAAAGGTTCACTATCTTTTGCACCTGCAAAGAAAGCATTTACCATAGAGTAATCTTGCTTATACCTATAACCCTTAACAGGGTTGTAGGTTTTTTATTTGTGTTTAGTTTTTAATAAATTAAAAACAACTTTTAGCAAACATTTTTTACTTATTTGGTTGTTTATAAATATAGTGCTTATAAATAACTAATGAACATAAACAACCAATAAGTATGTTCATTAAGCTCAAAGTTATGGGTTATGGGTATAGGATATAGGGTATTAATGTACTTGTCTCCACCCTGTGTAACATTGAGACTAAGTAGTTGATACTGAGAAGATTACAAAAAGTAGTTTTTGTAAAAAATATAGTAAATATAGAGTAGTTTGGGTCTGAATATACAAGTCAGTGTGTGATTTTTTATTGTGTATGTTTGATTTAAGGTTTAATAAAAGTGGGTTAAGTGCTTGATTGTGAGTGCTTTAGTGTTAGAGAGAGTAACACTACCCCACTTTTCATAGTTATAACACTAACTTAAAAATTCAGACTCTTACTCCTCTTATACAAAGTATATGGCTAAAAAGCATTTAGCTTATACCCTATACATATACTATCTTCTACTATATACACTATATATATTATTATTAGTTATTGGGTCAGAGTCATATCTACCCGATTTTAAATCAAAGTCAAGTACCTGTCTGAGTGCAGTGTCTAAAACAAACCTTGACATACTCTCATCCAATTGCAGGATATAATGAATCTATACAAAGCCTATGTTACCCAAATTAACAAGGAGGTTATAAATACTTAGTGGTATTTGTGTAGTGGAGTATCCAAGGGTTGCAACCTTGTGAGAGTACTAATTTAATTGTAATAGCTATGTGTTTGGTTGCGCAAAAACAAACTAAGACGATAGCTAATAAACCATTAGGTAACACTGATGTGGTGGATAATGCCCACAACCATAAAACAGTTGAGGTTTATAACCAGTTGCAAATGAATGTTTGTACCAAAAGTCTGTTTATTGGGTAGCTATTGCAATTTATTAATGCACCATTCCTGATTCCCAAGATCAGGCAGTTGTAATAAGAACAAGCAGGGAATAGATAAAAACGTATGTTTATCTAGGAAACCATTGGATACAACCTACCTGCAAATGGGTTCCACTTATTACAACTGAGTGCAGAGGGGTTATTAACTTTTCCATGTTTCTTGTAAACATAGGTAGTTCAGGATTATCTATAAAATCTTAGTCAGGATGTGACGAGCTGAGTACGCAGTAGATGAACGTGCCTTGCAGGGGAGAGATCCATGCCCTGCTTTTTTTAGCAGTACCACATAGAGATGATAGCCTTTATGATGGACCTGGAATATGTAGGTTCGAATCCTACTACTGCTACTAATATGTTAAACTAAAAATCAAAGCGTATGT
>Ga0208018_100400_pt1 | contig 11823 bp, 16 predicted proteins | sample 31_taG_FD_184105 | JGI IMG/M metagenome (GOLD analysis project Ga0208018, IMG submission 184105) | Marine viral communities from the Gulf of Mexico - 31_GoM_OMZ_CsCl metaG (SPAdes) (version 2) | ecosystem: Environmental > Aquatic > Marine > Oceanic | place: Gulf of Mexico | collected 2015-07-12 | reverse complement strand
GAGCGTCAAATCGGTCTTACAGGATCAGAACAGCGTCAAACTCAGGGCCAACTCCTCGCGGGTCAGGAGCGGCAGATTGGGTTAACTGGATCAGAACAGCGTCAAACCCAAGCGCAACTTCTCGCGGGTCAGGAGCGGCAGATCCGCCAAACAGGTGAACAGCAGCGTGAAACGATTAGCCGTACCGGTCAAGAAACTCGATTGACCGACTTGCAACAAGAGATGTTTAGGCGCTATAAAGAACAAAGAGATTACGAACAGGCTCAACGCCAGTACCGAGCATGACCGATTGGATTCAAGGTTTAACCGACAAAGACCGCGAATCCTTTCTCTCATTTTGTAAGCGCACTAGCTCACCAATTCAAATGTACCTGTATGCCCGATTCTTGGGGTTTACAGGTAGCATTGTTGAATGTGATGAGTGGTCAAAAAGAGAATACAAGAAGAGAGACTTTAGTGGCCTACTCGAAATGGAAATTGATTCCATGCAGGAAGATATCAGTAAGCTCCGGGATGCCATTGATATGGGCATGGTGAAACAGGATATGGGTACTGCCAGAATTGCGATGTTACAGAAAGAGCTCCGTGGGACGATCAAGCAGCTAGGAGATGAAAAGGTACTGATGGATAAACAAGGTCTTATCCTCGCTGGTGCGGACCGAGCTTTGCGGGAGATGCTTTCCATTTTCCGCGACGATCCCATCGAGGGACCATTGCAGGAAGCGTCGATGGGTGTGTGGACAAAAATTCTTCAAGAAGAATCATAAAGAGAAGTGCGCTATGCTACGGGCATAGTGACAACGGATACGTGTGGCAGGGACTAGCATCTATTCTGTTTACCGTCGAACTGCAAGGGCTGCTGCTCAAAAACGAGTTGTAAAGCAGACGAGTACCGTTGACATCGAACGGGCACGTACAGATTTTGCTTACTTTTGTGATGTAGTAGGCGATAAACCTCCAGCTCGACATCACTTGGAATGGCATAACCAGTTGTGCACTGGGAAGGACTCTGTTTGTTTAAAAGGGATTGCTGGACCAAATATTGACATTCTTGCTCCAAGGGGTAGTGCGAAATCTTCAGTTTTAGGTTTGTTCACTGCTTGGACGATTGGCGTACACGCGCTTCACAAGCTGCCTTTGAAGATTCTTTATATTTCGTACACAATTGATGTTGCGAGACCTAAGAGCGCTGCCATTAAAAGGATTATCGAAGAAAGTAAAACATATGGGGAAATTTTCCCGATGGTAAAAATTGCCAAGGGGATTAACTCTAACGAATATTGGAGTATTGACTGGAAGTTTGCAGGGATTAAATCTACTGGTGAGGAAGAGTTCACTGTTTGCTGTGCAGGTTTGAAAGGTGCAGTGACCTCAAAGCGGTCTCATTTATGTATCATCGACGACATTTGTAAGTCAGCTGACGAAATTAAAAACCGCGATATCCGTACAGCCATGGAAGATAACTGGAACTCAGTTATTGTTCCTACCATGTTTGAGGGCGGTAGGGCAATTTGTCTAGGAACTCGATTCCGTCACGATGATATGCACGGAACTACGTTCATCCCTGCCAATGATTGGGTTCAGCTGGTGCAGTCAGCGATCATCCCAGACGAGGAAGGGGAAGAAGTGTCCTATTGGCCCGAGATGTGGTCATTAGAGTATTTACAAGATCGCCGACGACAAGCACCAATTGCATTTAGTTTCCAATATCAGAATCAAATTGTACAGACGAGTGAATTGTCACTGTCCCCAGATCTTATTGTCAAAGGCACAATTTCTACTCAGTTCGATTCTTTAGGAGTTGGTGTAGACCTTTCTGCTGGTGTTCGCGAGCAGAACGATTACACAGTATTTGTAATGGGAGGTCGCGTTGGGGACAAAATTCACATTGTGGATTGTAAGCGAATCCGGATTATGGGGAACCTTGAGAAGCTTGAGGCTCTCATGGAGATGATGGAAGAGTGGGGCGTCATTCACAAAGACAATGGGAGATATTTCCCCACGGGCAGTAACGTCGATATCTGGTCAGAAGCCGTGGCTTATCAAGCGTCACTGGAAGCTGACTTTAAACGAATTTGTTTGGGCGACCACGGCCTTTACAACATGAATTGGCATGCTGTTAAAGGGTTTCGTGGAGACAAAGTTGCGCGTTTCCGGGGAATCATGGGTCTTTTTGAGCAGAGAAAGATAATTTTTAACAAATTCCGTCGATTTGGGCCTCTTACAGACGAGATCATCAACTTTGGCGTAAGCTCCCATGATGACTGTGTTGACGCTCTCGTTTGGCTGTGCAACGGTTTAATGACCCGAGGGAAGCTGGAACTTCAGTTTTAAGTTTAGATATGAATAGAGATAAAGTATTTTGGACCTAAACTAGGAGAAGCTTTTCCCAATGTCCACCAGCTATTACACCATTGAGCTCGAGCAGGACGCTTATGGCTCTGCTGTTATCCCCCTTCCTGACGAACTGTGCCACGACATGGCGCTGCAACCTAACGAACGGTTTGATGTCGAAGTGGAAGACGATACAATTACACTCAAACGTATTGCCGCTGGCTACGATATTGAAGAATAATCTTGAGATCACTAATCCATGAGCGATAGTCCGAAATCCACATTAGATTCTATCCTCAAGGCAGTTATTACCAGGGATGGGAATGGACCGGCAGATACCATGCTGGTCAACGCGCACCTTTCTCAGATGCGTATGTTCGGCATCCGCCAGGGTGTTGAATTTTATCCTGAACAGGATAATTTTGGTACACAGCGCTTCGATTTTATTCAACAGGTTATCAAGTTCAACAAACTCGATGCTCGACTGGATTCAATTTGGGATCGATTTTTAACATACGGCAAAGGGCTTTTTTATATCAGGCCCACTAAGAAGACATATCGTCTTTATTGGTTCGACAAAGACTCTTACAGAACTTACTACTCTCCAGAGGGCGATCTGGAGGAAGTAATCATCATTTATCCGTATAAGGTCAAATCCAGTAAAGGCTTTCAGGGCGTTGGATTAAGTACTGACAAGCGGTATATGCGACTCCGCATTACTGCAACTGAGATTGAAGAGTTCCACAGTGAACAAGAAATCTCATTTGATATGCCCTCACTTGAATACGGCATTTTTGATAAAAAAACAGTAGTCAACTCAATGGAGTTCATCCCTTGTGTTGAGGTCTTTAATAATCCAGACGCCTTTGGTACTGAAGGGAGTGGCGAGTTTGAATGGTTAGCCAATCAAATTATCGCTCATGATGAGATGGTAAAGAATATTCGGGCAAACCTTTCATTTTTTGGTAACCCGACCCTTCTCTCATCTCGTCCGAAACAAGACATTGTTGAGAGTGCTGAAACTGATCCGGCTCAGCGCCCCAGTATTTCTAGCCAATCTGGGTTTCAGTCAGATTTCTTCTTATCTAGTTCGACATACAAGCAGGATAACGTCACTAGGCAACAACCTGGGTATAACGGAAGGCCTGGTTCCGGCATGCGTGTACCGCGAGTCATCGCGAACCTGGAACCAACTGATCGTGTCGGGTTCATTACTCCCAACGCTGTTAGCACGGATCAGTCTCGATATTCTGAGCAGCTTCGAAGTGAAATTCGATTAGCACTAGGTGGCATCGATGATTTGAGTATCACAAACGTCACTGCGACTGAGATTAAGTCTGCATATGGCCGCGTTAGTGCAACAGCCAAGAAAAAATGTCTAATGCTGTACACATACGGCATTTGCAAATGTTTCGAATTGATGATTTTCCAGGAAGAGCAGATCTTCCGGAAATCACTTGCCTATGCTTCTGGAATTAAATATCCGACTGTTCCGGAGGATCTAGAGGATGAAGCTTCTCAACAGAAATATGAGAAGCAAAAGTCTACTTACGAGAAGAAACTACAAAAAGCTATTGATACCGCAATCCAAACCAAAGAGATTCCTGATGGAGTACTCGGTTTGGCTCCAGATGGCGACCGTACGGTTGCTTGGCGTTGGATGGGTCCTGTGTATGAAGATACTGCACAGGATAAACTCAACCAGTCTATCTTTACGCGGAACTTACAAGAGTTAGGCGTTGATAGCATAGAAGCACTGAAGTATTTATTCCCTTCGAAAACGGATGATGAAATCGCGGGCATGCTCTCCGGTTTCCCATTCCGAATGGTAGGGGAAGTACAGAGGGCCTACTCTGCATTTATTGATCTCGTTAATCAAGAAATGCGGACTCCACATCCGCAGCAACCGAATCTACCGATGGCTGCGGATCCGAGACTTGATCTCACTCCCTTCCTTTACCGAACACTCGAAAGCCTACAAAAAGAGGTAACCTATGCAGGCCGATACCGCAATGCCGACCCAATCGGCACCCCAAGTATCCCCGACCCAGCCGATCAGCTACGGGGCTCCGGTGGCTCAGACGGCAGCGCAAGCTCCGGCGGTTTCAACCAATTCCCAATGGGTGGCGCCTTACCAGCAAGCGGTGGCCCCAGCCCCGCAAATGCAGGCCCAGATGGGGGTGAGCAGCTACCCCTCAACCCCTACAGCGTCGCCTTACCAAGCACCCCAGGCGCCCCAACAAGCGGAGAATCCGTACAAGGAGGCGTTCAACAAGGTGGTGGGGCTCCTGAGTTCGCCCGTCCAATTCCCGTTCCAGGGTCAACAGTCAGCGCAGACCCAAGCAATCGACCCGGCCAGCTACGCTTCCCAACAAGCTCCCCAGTACAGCAACGCGGGGATGCCGACCTCTATGCCTGGGACCAACAACAACCCGGCATATTCCAACGCCTCTTCCCAAACTTCGCTGGAAATCAGCCCCCAGCAGCTCCGCGCCAACGGGGTAAGCGAAGCAAGTCTTGAGGTTATTGACCATTTCGGTCCCGACGTTCCTGCTATCCTCAATAATTACGCTTGTCAGCTTGAGGACGCGCTGATTACCACCAACAATCAGCTGATTGAAGCCGTCAATCTGCTTCAGGAACTCTCCAATGAGCACAAAGCTTACGAGACAATCCTGACTGATCCTGACGTTCTGGCTGATTACACCTGTGAGTTCTTCGGTGAGAACGGTCCTTATCCGATCCCCGATGAGGAGATTGGCTACGCTCGTCCCCAAGCTCAGGCTGTCGGCCAGCAGTTCCAGCGTCCTGTGGCTCCTGAGCGCCCTGAGATGCCCATTCCCCCTCAGCCTCAAGCGCAGGGTAATCCTACGGAGTTCTGGAACAGTTTCGGCTCCGTTGCTGAGCGCGACCCTGCCAACGCTTGGCGCTATCTGAACATGGCTTCTCCCGATGCCTTCCGCCAGAAGCTCCTGGTGATGGAATGATCTTCTTAATACACTGAATGTAAAATAAGGGGTAGTAAAACTGCCCCTTTTTTATTAGAGATTACTATGGCGTCTAAGAAAGCAAGTGCCAGGGACAGAGCCGATCAATTCTTGGCTGCAATTGGTACCGCCGGCGGTCCGATTGGTGCTCCAGGTCTTGTAGCCTTTGGCGCCGGAGATGTGGCTCGTCAAGTTCAGTCCGGGAACATTGATGAATATGCTTCAATTCGAATGATGAACGGTGGCCCTGTTGTCGGGGATCCAAATGCTCCTCAACCCACGATGCCGCAAGACCTGGATGCAGCTTATTTGAAGTTGAATCTACCTGGTTCTCCTTTACCTCGCAATGGTCTTCTTTCTCCTCAGTTTCAGCAAGCGGCTGAATCAGTTCAAAATCAGCTGATTAATCAAGAGCAATACGCAATGATTCCCATGATGCCTTTAACCGGTCAGCTGCCGATGGGCATCCAACCACCTATGCCCCAGAAAAAAGGAGGTCGCTGATGGACAAGTCTAAAGCTAAAAAGGCCGTTAACAAATCTACGAGCCGTAAAAAACAAGCAGAGGCTGAAGCTGCGCAAGCTCTGTTAGCAATGCAAGCAGCTGGTGGCGGGGCACTTGATCCTGAGATTCAGGCAGCACAAGTAGATATGCAACCCGCTACGGTAAATCCGTATCACGCGATGGGTTCGATGGCCCCGATGCAATATTCAGCCGGTAATATGCTGGATGGCTACAATTTTCCTGTGATGGTTAATCCCGAGGGTTAATAACCTGGGTTGATGAAGTAATCTTATAATTTTATCAATGGGACAGAAGTTCCCAGATTTCCGGGTGATTTTTTGTCACCATTCAGGGATCTTCTGGATCTCCGGTGTCAGCTAAACCTACGCTGAAGAACCACAATGTTTATTGATAACGACTTTCCCAAGCTGTTGGGTGCGGAGCTGTACCGCCCCCATCCGGCTTATATCGTGGAGATGGCTTGTGAGCCTGTAGTTGTCCACGACTTCACCAAACAGCCGGGTCAAACCGTTCAGCTCGACCGCTATCGTTTCTGGGGTAACCCTGGTACGAAGACCAACCGTGAGCGTACCCAGGATCAAACCATCGGTACTGCCAACAGCCGGTCGATCGTTAAGGACAAAGTGCTGGTGTCTCTTCGTGAGTACACCGGTCCTGCTGACCCGAACAACGCTAACCTCCCGAGCACCTTCAAGATTGCTCGCGAGACTCTGATGACCGCTCAGCGTCTGCTGCTGGACACCGGGAACCTCAACATGTTCCACCAGTCCATCGGTTCGCTGACTCTGCTCGACGACTACCGTCGTTGGCGTGACCGCGTGTTCCTGGACGAACTGTTCAAGTCTGAGTCCCGTGGTGCCTCGTCTGATACCCAAGGTGGTTACTACTACCCCAACGGTAAGACCAAGGCTTCCTCGACCAGCCTGAATGCCTATTCCTCCACCGAATACGCTTCTGAGCGCTTCAAGTTCAATGTGAAGACCGACCTCCTCGAGGTGGTTAAGCAGCTTCGTAAGCGCAACGTGCCTGTGTTCGCCGACGGTTACTACCGTTGTATCGCCGATCCTTCCTTCATGAAGGACCTGCGTGCTGATCAAGGCTTCCGTGAAGTGGCTCGCTACCCTGGCATGGGTCAGCCGAACCCCCTGATGGGTTCACTGGCTCCGAACGCTGCTCTGTATGGTGGCGGTCAGTTTGGCCAGGCTCAGTTCGTCGCTGGCGAGCCTGTGATGCCTTCCGGCTTCGTGTTCGAAGGCGTGCGTTTCTTCGAGTCCACCAACTTCCCCGATAAGAGCATCTCTGTTGATATCGGTAGTGGTGGTGGTGCTGCTACTCGCACTACTCCTGCTGGTCTGTTCTTCGGTCCTCAGGCTGTTGGTGTTGGTATCGGCGGTCCTAACGCCCAGGTGCTCATTAACAACAACGACGACTTCAGCCGCTTCATCATCCTGATTTGGCAGCTGTACGCTGGCTTCGCGAACCTGAACAAGGACTTCGTGACCACTGCCTTTACCATCGTAGAGTGATAAAGGAGGTAACTAACTAATGGCTGCTTACAAAGAAGAAGCCGGCGCTATTCTCCAGCCCGGTAACCAGATCAACCGCCTCTCCTCCTACAACACCGAAGGTGTTTATGGCTGGCCTGGCGTGGAAGCTTACGAGCTGATCGGCTATGTCAAAATTGACAACGTAGCCGCTGATAAAGCTTCGTTCAAGAGCTTCGATATCATCGTGCCTTCGCCCGATCGTCGTCCTGATGATCGCGTGCGCGATAACCGCACCTCCCTTGTGGTGCAAGCCAGTTCTGATCGTCCTGCTTATATCTACGGCGCTTCTATCGCTGTGGCTCAGGACATCCCCTCTGGCGGCCTTGCCGGCTTCCCCGCCTCCCCTGTGACCGCCGATATCGGTGGTACCAGCACTGAAGGCCTGCTGCTTGGTCCCAACAACGCTGGCGCTCCCTTTGGTGTTCCCAGCACCCAGGCCAACGGTCTGGCCGCTGCTAGCGCGATCATCTCCGCTACCAGCAACCTGTTCGCTCAAGGCCTGGCCGACACCACTGCCGCTGACCTGCCCTTCTGGACCGCCGTTACCACCGCTGGTATCGACGACCAGGATGCTGCGAACTCGATGTTCTACAAGGTTACCGCCGACACCACCTTCAAGGTGTTCAACGTCAATGGCGTGACCTCCACCACCGTTGACGGTGAAGGTGTGTTCATCAGTGCAGATGACTCGACTGCTGGTAAGGCCGGTTACCTTGTGTGCCGCGTGAACTACCTGCGTCCCGCTGCAGCTGCTGGCTGGGAGCAAATCAATGAGTTCATTGATTTCGCTTCTCAAGTGGGCGGCAGCGACAGCTGATAACGCTCTCAAGAAAAGGCGGGCTCTTCGGAGCCCGTTTTTTTGTGCCTATTGAAAGTTGTGGATGTAGTTTGTTAGGCTAATCAGAGACAATAATTACACAGATGCTGTACCAATACCGCGTCACGGGTGGCCTGGTAGAAATGGTGTCAAAACATGGCGACGGAATCGTCATGTGTCTTGACTCTCAGGATGAGGTTCTTTACGTAGAAGAATCGGATCTTGTCCCCCATCTCGAAGCGACGACTGAGCAGATTAAAACAGAAGAGCGTTTGACGGCTCAACTGCAGGCTGAAGGTGTCAATCCAGCGAAGCCTACTAAAAAAGAGACTTTTCCGTTGGATACGCGGATTAACATCAACACGGCCAGTGCACGCCAAATTGCAGATGCGCTCCCTGGCGTTGGACTTAAAACTGCCCGCGATATTAAAGATCTTCAACTCTCTCTGCCTACTGAAAAGTTTCAACGTCTTGAGCAGTTGCGATCAATCAAGCGTGTAGATTGGGACGAGATTTTCAAGGATAATTTGATTCGCGTTGAGTGATAATTTGCGCGTGCTAGTGTGTTACTGGGTACATCTAAGCCTCTTGTACCCGTAACGCATTCTCCTGAGTAATGCAACTCGATAATTTCCTCAAATCTAAGGTTCGCTGGCACCTAGGCTATAACACTACGTCTATTCCGGCAGGTGACCTGGCGCGTCTCGAGGAAGCTGTCAACAACATTCCGGATTCGTTCTGGTATTCAAAAATTGTCGAACAGGTCAATCGGTGCGATGAAGCTGAAAAGCGCACTGACATGACCGGCAGCGTGAATAACAATACTGTTCCCCGTAGTCGTATCGAGAGTATAGCCGGTGACGTTGATCGTACGATTGCAACTTCTGATTTTAGGGACACGCTGAAAACATGGACGGCAATTTACATATACGAGACGGATCGATTAGCCCTACATCTTTATGTCCCCAATTATCGAAATCCCGAGCAAGCTCGGTATCGATTCAACCGGGAAGGCGCTGAATTTATCCAAGCTCTTCCTGGCCCTGCCGATGTTGCTGTCGGTACTCGGCTTATGTTTGAAAACAACTTCCGCTGAGGCAGCAACGAGGTACAAGAACATGGCACAGCTCAAACCACAAGAAATTGCATCCCTGCTTCAGCAACAGGGCGTCGCAAAGGAAAAGATCCCGACCATGACTGCCATCGCATTAGCGGAGTCTGGGGGGCGATCACAAGCTTTTAACCCCCGTGGTTTAGACAGATCTTACGGCTTATTCCAGGTGAACATGTACGGTGGTCTCGGTCCCGCCCGCATGAAACAGTTTGGATTAAAAGAAGAAAAAGAACTGTTTGATCCGGCAACCAATGTTCGTGCCGCGAAAGATATCCTTGGTAGTCAAGGTTTAGGTGCTTGGTCCGTTTATAAAAGCGGTAAATACAAAGAGTTCCTCCCGCAGGCTCAAGCAGCAGTTCAGCAGTTAGGTCAACAGACTGGGCAAAAACCTGAACAGGTTGCTATTGCTCCTAAAGAGAATACTTATATCATTTACGGGGAAGATCCCGGACTTGATTTTCTTCGTGGTTATACCGGTAAGTTCAAAATGCCGGAAGTCGAAGGGCTTACAAATCTTGCCTCTCTTTACAGAACCGCTCCGAAAAAAATCGAAACAGGCATCGACCCAGTTTTACTTTTAACTCAAGCGATGTCGCAGACACCAAATTATTTAGGTGGTGCTCAATAATGAATTCCATGCTGGATGTTGGTTATGTAGCTGCTCCAGGGGAAGATATCTTTCCTACTACTGGTCCGCATTTAGATGTTAGGGTTTTAAAAGATGGGAAATATATTGACCCCGGTACGATCAGGTCTCTCTTAACGAGACTGAAAGTCGGTAAAGCGCGGAAACCACTCTGGCAACAACAAGGAGAAGAGTGGAAGCCAGGATTTACGATTACATCACCTTTTGGAAAGCGGACAGCACCTACAGCCGGCGCATCTACCCAGCATATGGGCCAAGATTATGCGGTCGCAGCAAAAACACCGCTTTCGTGGGAAGGACCGGGTACATTTACTCCAGGCAAGGGTTACGGGACGATCAAGACTACGGATCTCCAGGGGACTCCGTATGAGATCCGGTTGTTACACACGAAAGGCGGTAAGCCCGCTGAATTACAAGGTCAACAAGCTCCGCCCATTCAACAACAGACAACCCATGGCGGCGATACTTACATTTATGTTTTAGGTGGAAAAGGAAAGAAGGAAGAAGATCCTGGTGCGGATTTTCTTTCTTCTTACATCCAAGATTCTTTGTTTGCTCAACAACCTCAGATTAAATCTGTGATTAATCCTGCGGCTCTTTTGACCTCAGCTTTTTCTCAGACGCCTAATTACATGACTTGAGATGACATACACTAAACCAGAGGTGCGAGAACGGCTTAAAGAAAAGATTAAAGCAGGTTCCAAAGGTGGGAAGCCTGGTCAATGGAGCGCTCGCAAGGCTCAGATGCTCGCTCGAGCATACAAAGAACGAGGCGGCGGTTACAAAGGTGGAAAGACGGAAGGCCAGAAGTCACTCAAGCGCTGGGGTGAACAGGATTGGATGACGAAAGAAGAGTACGAGAAAAAGGCCAAGTAGAATTAAACTCATATAGGTAGCAAAATGGCAATCTTAGGCTTTTCGGATACACTTTTCAATGTCGGACCTGCCTTAACAGCTCCTGGCAATGGCAATCTTGTTCAAGTTGCTGAAAACGATCTACTCTCGACAACGGACTATACGTTAATCACAATCGTGGCATCTATTAACACCACGGTTAACGTTCGTTTGGACGGAAGTATTGACGGGACAAATTTTGCTCCGATCATCGCCGATACTCAGTACAACGCCAACGGAACCTACGCATTGAGTGTATCTGGTAGGCCTGTTAAATTTGTTCGCCCGGTCTTTACTGCTGAAGCTGGTGGAACTGCGGCTGTGGTGACGTTCCACGTAGCCGCTGCTTAGTAATGGCTGACAAAGCGATAGAACCAGGTAAAAAAGGTACTGAACGGTACTTACCTAAAGAAGCCTGGGCACGACTATCTCCTGAGGAACGTGAGCAAACAGATCGTAAAAAGCAGCGTGAATCGCGTAAAGGAAAGCAGTTCGTACCGAATACAGAACGTGCCAAGAAAGCTCGACGTGCTGTGGAGTTAGCCTCTAGGAGAAAACAACGTGGTTAGACCAAAGACCAGGCTTGGCTATTATTACGGAGTTGATCGAGAGCGAACCCCACGAGAACGCGCACCTTACTCGGGTGGCGAGAAGTTTGCAGAAGGTCGCCAGCCACGACGTAAGGCTGGGGATGCACTTGGAATAGACTTGATTTTAGGCACTGGACAGCCTCCAACATTACCTCCTCCTTACGTTGGCGGGGCTGAACTCCGCAATTTAGACATCAGCGGAATTTAAGATGACAAAGAAAAAAGGAATGCCGCCTGAACTCCTGGCTCACTTCAAAAAGAAAAACGAAGAAGGTTCTGAAAAAGGCGAAAAGGAGAAAGGTGACAAAGAGCGTCGCCGGGATGCCGTTAAGAAAGCACGCGTTAGACTTGAAGGTGGTAAACGGAAGC
>Ga0208018_100398_pt1 | contig 11842 bp, 15 predicted proteins | sample 31_taG_FD_184105 | JGI IMG/M metagenome (GOLD analysis project Ga0208018, IMG submission 184105) | Marine viral communities from the Gulf of Mexico - 31_GoM_OMZ_CsCl metaG (SPAdes) (version 2) | ecosystem: Environmental > Aquatic > Marine > Oceanic | place: Gulf of Mexico | collected 2015-07-12 | reverse complement strand
AAGAACCCTCAGGAGGCAAAAATATTTCCACCTGGCACGCCAAAGACTTCGGTAGTATCTCCGCGTAATTTTCTAAATTGACATCTTCTATATTGAAGCCGTAAAATCTGTAACTCATAACTTCGGATGATCTGCTATGTCATCAGGCCTAGGAATGTCTTTATAAAGTTCGCGCCCGCCAACCCCTTTATGAAGAAGTTGATTTTTTACTGGATTTTGTGCGAAAGTTTGAACGAGATTGTTCCAAGGAATTCTTAAGTATCCTTTAAGGGAGGCATCTCCGGCTACGTTCACATAGTGAACGCCCTGTTTCCAACCTTTATTTGAGTTGTGCATTCCAATTTTGACCCAATTTCTTATGGTCTGCGGAGTAACGTGTAAACGTTTGGCACATTCTTCGACTGTTATGTACTCATCGGCGTAGCATCTTGGATCCAGTACGTCGGTTTCTCCATTTTGATAACGGCTGTACCAAATACTATTTAATGCCTTGTTGACATTCTCAAGTTCAGTTCCAATTTTTTTGAGACAGCGAGAGATTTCATCTGTCATATCGCTTTTTATTTTCAATAATGCTAATCTATTTACGAAGTAAATGTCTAGTATGCAAGAGCAAATTCCTTCAAGCAATCCTGCTCAGATCGAAGAGCAGCAGCAATACGAACAGACTTATCAGGAACCTGTATTTAACCCTGATAATCTCGAGACATTAAAGCAACGCGCACGTGATCTTGCAATGCAGCAGGCAATTGCATCTCGTGGTATGCAACCACCCTCGAATCCGATGCCTACTCCGCAAATTGCTCAGCCCCCACAAGCTCCACCCCGTCCACAGCCAATTCCGAGGCAAACATACCAGCAACCTGCGCCACAGCCTAATGTTGTTTATGCGCGGCGTAATTTAACCATCGCAGAAATCATCATTGTTTTGGCGCTTTCAACGGGAATCTTGGCAGGAGTCCAATTTGCTTGGGGATTTTCTACGGACATTTTATCTCGTATTGAGATTAGGGAAAAATAAAAGATCTATAATTGTAACAGAACTCGCTTGATTTTAGGTGGCTAATAGAAAAATTTCAGAGATGCCTTTTATCGAGGGTAACTCTATTGTCGATGAGGATTTGCTTACTGTTGTCGCTGTCAACGAAGCAGATCCTTCTTTGCGTAATAAAAAGTTTCAGTTTGATGAGTTAGTTATTTACCTAGATCAATATTTTCAAAGTACAACTGGTAATACTTTTACCGGTGACGTTATTATCGGTGGAAATGCAACGATTAGCGGACTGACAACTACGTCCGGACTTATTGTCACTAACGGTACACTTGTATCCGGCTTGACTGTACAAGCAGATGCTATTGTTTCCGGTACGATTAGCGGAGATGTTATTTCAGGTGATCGTGCATTTTTCAACCAAGTCGAAGTAGAGACCGTTACAGTTGTTAACCTGAGCGGTAACTCTTTCACTTATGAAACAGGAGTTGTTACAAGTTATTTTTCGGGATTAGTTATAACCGGTGACACGATTAACGGAACAAATATTACAGCTACAAATTTAAGTGGGCACCAGATTAGCGGAACAGTAATCACTGGTGTTACTGGTTTATTTGAAAACTTAACAGCTCAATATCTAACCATAAGTGGGCTGACTGTCACAGGTGAAGTCATAGTTACTGGCACTGTAGATATAGACGGTGATTTAAATGTAAGCGGTCTTTTAACTGCATCTGGAGCTGCTGTTACTGGAACATTAAGTGGAAATACTATTACTGGTGATGCGATTTTTGGAACCTCCGGATTCTTTAACAGAGTAGAAGCGTCTACGGTTTCCGGAACACTTGTAGAAGGTCTTAGTGGCGAGTTTACAAATTTATCAGGCACGACCATTACCGGAGACTTTATTGCCGGAATCACTGGAACATTCCAAGAACTTTCAGGCACGACTTTAAATGTAGCCACTGGAAACGTTGATCAATTAACAGCAACCAGCGGAACATTCACAGATACTATTTCAGGAACATCGGGAGTTTTCACCAATATAACGGGAACAGCTATTCAAACAAAGCGTATTGATGCTGTAACTGGAGTCTTTGATTACTTGTCAGCAACTAATCTTGCCTTTTCAGGGGACCAAACAATCAGTGGAAACTTTACAGTCATAGAGAATACGGTAATAAGTGGTCGCTTACAAGTAGTATCAAATATTGTTGGTGAATCTGATTTAATTATTGAAGGAAATTCATATCTGCAGAATATCATAAGTTCAGGAGTTATTTCTGCAGACACTATCACAGGAGATGTAATTTCCGGAACAAGTGGTATTTATGAAAGTGGAATTTTTAGTTATCTATCAGGAACAAGTATAACCGGAGATAACATTTCTGGTGCTACTGGTGTTTTCGCTAATTTTTCAGCAGCAAATCTTTCTATTGAAAACATTAATACTACAGGCACAATTTCAGCAGCATCCGGTATCTATACTTATTTATCCGGAGCTACCATAACAGGCAATGAAATTCAGGCAACGACAGGTACAGCTACTGATTTTGGTGTTACTAATTCACTGACCGGCGTTACTGCAGTATTCACTACAGGTGAATTCACATCAATTACGGGTCAAACGCTAACATTAACAGGCAATGGGTCAGGCAATGCAGTGAATCTAACTGCATCCGGAATCGTTAGCGGAGGTGTTTACAATGTCGATCCCTCAGGCGATGCCCCTGTTATTACAGGCACTGGCTTTGTTATTCAAGGACCGTTGGTAATTTTACCAGATTAATCTGTCGTAAACTTAATACATATAGAAGGTAGTTAAATGGCTCAACAGTACGGAACAGTAAAAGTAGACTTTATCACTTTCACCAGTGGTACTACTGGCAATGAAACTGACGTAACTATTCCTGTAAGTGGACTGAGTCAGCTTGCAGGAGGCGGTGATGTTGTACTCGGAGGAAACCTTACTGTTAGTGGCGATGTAATTATTGGAAATGATTTAACGGTATCCGGAGATATTAATGCCAGTGGTGTAACAATTTCTGGTATCACAGGTTTGTTTGCTTCCGGTACAGAAGCTGCACCTTCCATTTCTTTTATTGATGATACAGATACTGGTTTTTATAATGCAGCTGCAAATGAAGTCCGTATTACAACAAGTGGTAATGATCGTTTAACTGTTACTACTTCAGGAAACGTCGGTATCGGGAAAACGAGTCCTGATACATTATTACACTTAAACCAAGCAGACCCAACAGATGGAATCCTGCTTAAACTCAACAATGATTTAAATGCATCAGGAACAGAAGCTGGTGTTCGAATTAGACAATTTGATACCGAACAGCTTGAATGCAATTTACTTACCGAAAGAAGAGGATTTAATGCTGGAGTAGATTTTAAAATTGAGCTTTCAGATTCAGCGGGCGCTGTAACCGAAAGGTTTCGTATAGATGAAGACGGCAACGTCGGAATCGGGACGACGGATCCTATTTACAAGCTGGACGTTGTAGGACAGATACAGGCACAGGCTTCATCGCAGCCAAAGTTTTTGCTTCAAGAAAATACAGTAAACCAATCGTATTCTGTACGTATAGGTGGTTCTAGTGAGTTTTTCTTAAGAAACGAAACAACAGCAAATGATGCCATAACTTTACTTACTGACGGCAAGGTCGGTATCGGGACGTCGACTCCTACAGCAAGGTTAACCGTTTCAAATAATCAAGGAGGCTCTACTGGTAGAGTCCTTATTGACGCAAACGTAACTAGCGGATACGACACAAGGATTGATGCCACTGACAATGGCCTTGAATTTAGTGCACAATCTAATAACCGTGATTTTGTATTTAATACGGGCTCAACGCTTGCTGAAAAAGCGCGAATTACAACTAATGGTGATATCATTGCAACACGAACTTCAGTAGCGAAAAACTTCAAAGAAACTGTTTTTTCGATTACCTGGTCCGCAGGTTTTGCTTTAAATCCACTTAATGGAGAAACGCAATTCGTTGTTCTTGGAGGCAACTCAACACCTACTCAAAGTAGCTGGGATAACGGTGAGTCAATTACATTACACATTGATGATGGTAGCTCTCGCACTATTGACTGGACAACTTTAGGTGTAGTCTGGACAGGAGGCAGCGCACCTACGTTGGCAACTACAGGAGATACTGTTGTGCAGTTCTGGAAAGCTGCTAATGTTATTTATGGAGCACTTGTTGGAGAAGTGGCATGAGGCAAAGTAAAGGATTATTACCAGCAGCAGGATCAAATGCTGGGGGTCCTACTGATATTGCTGTAGTTTATAGAGGAGGCGTACTAGCAGTTTATCCTTGGGAATCAGGAACAGGATTTGGCACAAAGTATTCCAATCCAGCAACTTTACCGACTTCTGGAAATGGACTTGGAGTTGACTTTAGCCCTAGCGGCAATGATATTGCTATAAACACTAATGTCGAGCCTTATATATATGTTTATCGTTGGACACGAGGAGTAGGATTTGGTGCAAAGTATGCAGATCCATCGCGACCAATCCCAGTAAGCTTTTATCAAGGAACTGGAAAATGCCGCTTTAATACTACCGGCAATGATCTTGCTGTAATGCATTATACACTTGGAGGTTCAACTGTTTATCCTTTTACATCAGGAACAGGATTTGGGACAAATTACCCTGAAGTGAATATTAGCCCATATGGTATTTGTGTAGACTGGCACCCTAATGGCACTGAAATTGCTATGGGTTATTCTTTTATTAATAACCCTATCACTAGTCTTAGAGTTTTTCCTTTTACACACGGAACAGGAATGGGTACAGCATACGCTGATCCTGCAAATCCACCACTAATCTACACATCTGACGTTCGGTTCTCTCCTAGTGGTAATGATATTGTTGCAGGTCAAATTGGTAGCCCGTATCTCTATGCTTATCGTTGGAATACAGGAACAGGATTTGGTACACAGTATTCCAATCCATCAACTCCACCTACCAATGGCGTAAACGGTGTAGCCTTTCACCCTACTGGTAATGATGTTGCCTTTGGGACGAGCGATTCTCCTTATATACTTGCTTATAGGTTTACATCAGGAACAGGATTTGGCACAAAGTATTCAGATCCAGCAACTTTACCGAATCAAGACGGGTATGGTGTAGCATTTTCTCCTAATGGTGAGGATGTTGCTATATGTCACAGAAGGTCCCCTTATATCTCTGTTTATCCTTGGCAATCAGGAACAGGATTTGGCGTAAAGTATGCAGATCCAGCAAGCCCACTGACAGACACGGCAGCCTATGTAGCTTTCTGTCCAACTTAATCATCAATTAATAAGCGAAGTAACCCGTAATGATTTAAAATATTATCACTACGAGCTTTCCAGAATCATCATGAACAAACTCGAAGTTCTACAAGCTGCCCTCCAATCTCGTAATAATGAAGTTGACGAGTATCAGATCAACATCAATAACTACACTCGTGCGATTGAAAAAATCAACGCCGAACATTCTGATAATCCAGCTCTTGTAGAATTCTGCGATCATCTTTCCGGATTACTTGAATCAAGTAAAATCGAACAGCTAAAAACAAGTATTATCCGCGATGTAATCGCAGAACAAATCACAGAAATGGAGGACTCCTGATGTTTTACGTTCTTACAGATGGCGACGACAATGTTGTTCGCTACCCATACACGCTTACAGATCTCAAGCTTGATAATCCCGGCACAAGCTTTCCTGAGACTATTACCAATGAAGTTGCCGCTAGTCTCAACTGTTTTCCAGTAACACCTGCTCCTCGACCAGCAGTTGCCGATGATTACAGGTTTGATTTTCAATCAAATGCTGTCAAGCAAAATAACCAATGGGTTGAGCAATGGGTCAGTACAGAAGCAACACCTGAAGAAATTGAACAACGGACCGATAATAAAGCGAGAGAAGTACGTATTGAACGACAAAGGCTTTTAGAGGAGTCTGACTGGACACAGCTTCCTGACGCGCCTGTTGATACTGCCGCCTGGGCAACCTATAGACAGGAATTAAGAGATGTACCACAACAATCAGGTTTCCCCTGGAACGTGAATTGGCCTATTCCACCCTCAACTTGATATTAAATAGAGATGACTATTAACCTAAACAACGCAGCTAAGTACTACAAAGAAATGCCTCATCAAATTGCGGCATTTAATTTTCTTGAATCTAAGATTCCAGAAGATGTACTTGATGAATTTGCAGAACTCTATAGGGCTGGTCCTGCTGATCCGGTTAATACCGTCATCACACCAGAGATCATGCAGAAACTTACTGGTTATCCCGCCAGTAGTTTTGATGCAACCTTCTGCGGTGACTTCAATAAACTTTTAATGGCAACCGGATTCGATAAATTCGACTTCGCTATTGCCATGCTTACTGCGAACCTGATGCATGAGACTAACAATTTCATCTGGCTTAAAGAGCTAGCTGATGGCTGGGCTTATGAAGGACGCAAAGATCTTGGTAATACCCAGCCAGGTGATGGGCCTAAGTTTAAAGGTGCTGGTGTTCTTCAGTTAACAGGACGCTTTAACTATGAACGTTGTGCTGAGAAATTACACGACCCTAAAATTGTAGAGCGCGGCTGCGATTATGTAGCTGACCAATATCCGTTCCGTTCTGCCATTGGCTGGATCGAAGACAATAAATTACTTGATGTTTGTATTCATCAAGGATTTGAAGCTTGTTGTGTCAAGATTAATGGCGGTTACAACGGATACGATGATAGACTCGCCAAGTATGAAATCTGTAAAAAAGTCTTTGGCATTCTCTAATCTTATTATCTCTTTTTTAACCAGCTGGGCGATTGCCTCTGTTATCTTAATCATCATTACAAAAGCAAGATGAGACGAAGTAGCAGACCACTACGTGTCAACGTTTGTTGGGAAATTAATAAAGAGCGTCGCTGTGAAACCTTGTCTAAGGAGGAAGCTTACACTCTACGCAAAGATGTAGAAAAAGACGGTGGAATTATTTTCTGGTTTCAGCCACTAGATGATTGAGTCCAAGGTGCTTGAGCACGCATGGACCAACCGCTTATCGTAATGATCGGCTTTGTAAGATCTTCTGGTTCTGTTTGCTCCAAGTAAGCTTGGATTTCTTGATCCAGATAAATCTTAGTGCGCCGCTCCCTTACTTTTTTACAGGCTTAATGCTGTTAGCAGCTTTCAAAAGAAGCTGAATAATGCTGTTGTCCTTCAAAGGACTGAGCGCAATAATTTCAGACAGTGCTGCAATTACAATCCAAAGGATAGGGCTGCTAAGAATTTCTTCCATTGTAATTAGTATTGACTTTCTTTAATTATAATTGCCTCTACTTTTTATAAATAAAGAAAATATTAAGATCGCGTAAATATTCCCACGGTAATTCTTCTCTTCCTATAAGCCACTTCTTGAATACTCGTATCTGCTTTTGGTGCATCGAGGATTCACATTTAAAAATAATAGAATCTCCTTTTTGTATATACGCAAAGCATTCCCGAGTTATCCTTGCTGCTTCTATTAAAGATTTAGTTCCAACATGACCGGTTAGATTTGATTTAAGTTTATTTGCTCGCTTGTTCTTTCTCCCTTTATCCCAATCATTTATTTGCCTGTTAGAGCGACTGACTGCTATAGAAAAATTCCAGATGCATCGATTGTCTCTAGTATTTGCAGGCGTTAAAAATGCTTTAAGAAGCTGACCATTATCAAAACGTTTAATAAAAGTAAGCTTCTTTCTTTTTCGCTCACAGGTCAAACTCTTCTTGGTCATTAGAAGGTTCGAATACTTTGTAAGGTGCTTTTTTATTTTTCTTTTCTGTCTTTGTTTCCCAGAAGTACTCTTCAGATTCTCCTAGTCTGCCCCATTTTGCATCCGGATATTCAACATTAAAGTATCGCGTGGAGACGAGGAAGTCGGGGGTTTTGAGTTCTTCGGGAGACAAAGAAGGGTCAATAAGACGGCATCTGTTGTTGGGATAGGCTGCGTACTGACCATTTTGCAGTTCAATAATGTTGAAGGATTTGTGCTCGTCCGGAGTTTCTGCGAACGAGATGTCTGTGCGGCTGCGATCACCGTTAAAGCTGTCGATAGTGAAAAGGTAATCACCATGCATAGTACCGAAGGTCTTAGTACGGCATTCCCATCGCATTGTGTAAACAAGATTTTTTTCAATGGTGACAATATCATGGCTGAAGCAATTCCAAAATTGAAGGTTCTCTAAATCAAGGTCAGGATCTGGAGCCTTGGGAGCATCTGGTGAATCTGAATTCCAAGCTAAGAAAGCAGAGATGGGTAACTTGTCGAACATTGCACCGTATTCTGGGAGATACGTCTCAAAGTAAAAAGCCCTCCCTGGAAGGGATTTAACACTGACCCAATAACCAAGAACATACTCACCAAAGCCATCTCGCAAGTCACTTAGATACTCTTTCCGGACCCAGCATTTTACCGGAGGTAGATTCGTGAACAGAGTAGACACATCTAATTATCATATATTCTGCACTCTAACTGCCAGGGCTCTTGTTTGCAATACTCTGCAAAAGCTTTTGTTGGATTTGATTTTGTTTGCTTTGCAGGGCCTTTCCAGTAAGACGCTATTAGGTCCTTATCACCGGATGAAACTAAAACTTTTTTACCCATGTCATTTTATATTGACACTTTATTCTAAAGGGCAAAATATTTATCTTTTATTTAAAAGAGGATAGAAAAGATAAGGCAATGGATCATTTGGCCTATTATCTCTTCTCCAGGCTGCTTCCCAGTCAGACTGGGAGTGATCATGGAAAGTATCGAAGAAGCCTGGTGTAGCGTCTCCTAAGAAGTTTCCAGAAAAAGTTTCTCCTGATGCAGGATCAAGTGTTATCAACCAGGTTGCTGGGTTAATTGCTTCAACTTCTCCGGCAGGCGCTTCAATAGTGGCCAATATATTTGTAAAGGCATAGGAAGTAGATGGAATTGTAACTCCGCTTGTTATCGGGGAAGGTATATTAAAGTTCGGAGCTGCTCCCAAAGTCTGTTCAAGACCAATATTAACGACTAGTGTGTCTTCACACAAAAGGAAAACAGTATCGTCTTTTGGCTCAATAACTAGACCTACTTCATAAGGACGTGGTTCATTTTTAGTAGCAGAAATGCAAATTAAATATCTTCCAACTGGCAAAGGAAAATACAATTCATTGCCTTTATCAAGACGTTGTGCTTCATATGTGTTGTAGAGATCAGATCCAGAAGCAGCAACAGTATCGAAGTAAGGGTAATAAAAAAATGTTTCACCAGACAAAGTCTTTGTCCAGTTAGTGAAGAATTCACGCTTAGTCTGAGGCAGTGAAACATTTACAGAGGCAGGATCTAAATTAAAATCTGATACAACAACTTCTGTACTTATAGTATCTTTTTCTAGTATGTTCCTTCCATATTTCTCTACCTGATTTGTATCATATACAGAAATATTTAAATCTCTAGGTTTAAAAGCACCTTTAGTAAGGATGATCCAAGCTGGCACAGCGAGATCGACTTGGAACCAATTGTTGTATGTGCCACCGCCGATACCGCCGTTAGAGATTCTGAGTGTGTCTGCAGAGCCAATGGGCTTGTAAACAGGCCCGAGGTTGCCTGTGAGCACGCGCAGACTAAGTTGCTCAAACGTACCTAGACGAAGTGGGTTATTGGCATTTCTATTGGTTTGAGGTGTACTTGATGATCTACCGCGTGACATTATAATTTAACTGTGTATATTTAATTTTAATCGAAGATGTTTTTTAGACATCGATCAATAACGATGGATGAATTATGTGCTTCTTAAATTGAGCACGGCGATAGTCCTCTAATTTCTTTTGATCTTTTAAAACTCCGTAGTGTTTTATTTTTGCAAAGTCTAATTTACACTCCAAAGGATGGATTGTTTTTGGCCCCACATCAAGATTTAAAGCACACTCGTAGTGCAGCGGATTGACACAGTTATCGATTGTGCAAACACCCTTTTTCCTTTTAACTCTTAATGATCCGATATCACCCCATGCTGCTGTGAACATGATCTTTGCGACCATTAAATTTTCTGAAAATGCTTTTGAAGATTCTGATCTGTAGGAAGGGAATGTCATCCTTTTAGTTTTGATATCACACGGCCAGCACTCATCTATTTCTTTGATTTCAACGTGCTTTAAAAATTCTAGGAAGCGTACTTTATAAGCGGCCTCGATGTAGTTGACATCAAAGCCGCAAGAGTTAATAGAGATCTTATGAGCGCAGTGATAACACCATTTATCTTTTATGTTACGAATGCTATGACCATGGATGCATTCCATTCCTCGATAAAGGCCTAGATTTTCCAGTCCTTCATCATCGAGATTATCAATGTCATTGTGAAAGGGAAGAATAATTGAATTTGGATTAGGCACTTTTCTTTTCTTTAAATGAACGATAACGAAGGGCGCTCCTACGAAGCCTACTATTCATTTTGCTTCCATCCCAGACCACCAGGTTTTTTCTGTTATCTTTCGATGTGTTAGTGTCTTCATGAAGAATGTCTTTACCTTTGGGATCTTCTCCTGTCCTTAGGAAATAAACAATGCGGTGTGCATGGTATTGCTCACCAAAAATACGCACAACATAGTACTCTCCGGTTGAGTTCCACTTGCCGCACATCTCTCCTTTGGTACGCCAACCATCTTCATGGACCCACTCCAAGCCACTAGGATATTTTTCAGAAAGTTTCAGATACTTGTTGGCATGTTCGATAGAGAGGAAAGGCAATTCTTTGTAGTGTCGGCGGATCAGAGAAGGCATCATTCAAATCGATTACACCTCAATTCTAATTAGTATAAGGGAAAAAATACACTAGGCAGAGTATAAAAAAGCTCCTGGTTTAAGAGGAGCTTATGACCTAAAACATTAATAAATTTGGAACTAATCTTCATCAGCTAGGACTTCATCGAAGAGCTCTGCAAAGTTCTCTGCGACAGTATCCCATTGATACATTGGATCCAAAGCGCGTTGCTTGCAGGCTTTCCCAACTTTCTTCAGCCACTTACGATCGTTGTATAGATCCGTGAGGATCTCAGCAAGATGCGTGGCACATGGAATTGGCATCCTACGGTTGAAATTCATATCGACATCAATAAATGCGTTGTCGATAAGAAGACCTGCACCCTCAAAAATTTCTTTGAGTGACGTGTGGTTGGGCACGACCTGAGCTACGCCACACGCAGCATGTTCATGGTTAACAAGACCGTGACCTTCGCCTTTACATGTATTGACCCCAACATCCACTGCGTTGTAGATAGTGTTCAACATATCCACTGGCACATTGGGAGGATTGGGACTATTTGCAGTCATGATGATCCGTCCATTTGGATCGATGTCACGCTTTTTCATTTCTTGAGCGAACACGGACATGATGTCCCACCCCTGATCCTTTAATCCCATATGCATATAAAGCATGGCGTCAGGCTTGTCTTTCGCGAACTCAGCAAAGGCCTCGATCGTTACGTCTTGGCGCTTCCGTGCTTGGTTACGGTTGCCATTGAACACGATGAAGCTTTCTTCTTTGAGTCCAAGTTTGCGACGGCATTCCTTTTTATCCAATGACGTGAACTGGGAAGTTGTCACGCCATGAGGGATCACCGCGATCTCCTTTGGATAACCCGCGTTCATAAATTCTTCTGCGCCAAACTTGGTGTAGACCACAAGCTTGTCCCAGGCAGGGCTCTTGTCTAAAAGTGACCCAGCCCACTCATAAGAATCCATGGGGCAGTAGGCAACGAATTTAAAGTCACCGTTTCTATGCAGATCTTCAATCTGAGAATAGATTTGATTGACAATCCAGATGTCGTTGTTTACAAATACG
>Ga0208018_100397_pt1 | contig 11912 bp, 22 predicted proteins | sample 31_taG_FD_184105 | JGI IMG/M metagenome (GOLD analysis project Ga0208018, IMG submission 184105) | Marine viral communities from the Gulf of Mexico - 31_GoM_OMZ_CsCl metaG (SPAdes) (version 2) | ecosystem: Environmental > Aquatic > Marine > Oceanic | place: Gulf of Mexico | collected 2015-07-12 | reverse complement strand
CATGGGAAAGTTGCTCATCACTAACATCATTTCCTGCATTAGATTTAAGTAGTGGTACTAATTTTAATTCTGCATGGCGTGTTTGCACATCACTTCAAACCTTTCCTGCCAATAGGTTTGATAGCGTAACGGCTACGAATTTTACACTCGCATTCAGCAACACCAACCTAAGTAGTCAATCAATAGAAAATATAGTAGTAAGTATAGACACAGCAGGGCAAAGCAATGGAACGTTAAACATAACAGGAGGAGGTAATGCGACAACGGCAACTGCACAAACGGCTATTGATAGCTTGACTGCAAAAGGCTGGACAGTTACGGTACCTGATGGATATCAAACATATTCAACATATAAATATAGAGTAGAAACAGACGGCGGTACATTATATGCTTCAATAGCTTGTACTCAAACCGCTATAAATAATTTGAAAGCCTTATGAGTTTATTCGATGATGCAAGTTTAGTATTAATCCCAGACGGTGCTAAAGATGGTAAGTTATATTCAGTTAAACCTACCGATGGAACTGGGGATTTCACCTTTACACGTGGTAGCAATTTAGCTGCTACGAGGGTAGATGAGAACGGGTTAATAGAGAAGGGTAGAGAGAATCTATTGCTGCAATCAAACCAATTTGATACTAATTGGTTCATAAATGGAACTGGAACATTAACAAGTGGGCAAAGTGGTTACGATGGCAGTAGTGATGCTTGGCTTTTATCTAAATCAGCCTCATCTACTTACCTATCTCAAAGCACACCTTTATCGGTCATTAACACATTTAGCGTTTATGCTAAGGCAGGAACGAATACACATCTTGCTATTTGGGTTAGAAATTCTAATAAAGGAAAGTATTTTGATTTAGTAAACGGAACGATTGGTAGTGATTTTGTGGGTACGCCTATTGATGCAAGCATAGAATCAGTTGGAAACGGATGGTATAGATGTTCAGTAACAACCAATGATGCTTCAAATAATTGTAGAATATACCCAGCAGATGGAGATGGAGATATAAGCGGAACAAGTGGAAGCATTTACATTCAAGACGCTCAATTAGAGGTTGGTTTAGTAGCCACAGATTATATTGAAACCACAACAACAACTGCGGTAAGTGGTATCACAGAGGATTTACCAAGATTAGATTATAGTGGTGGAGCGAGTTGTCCAAGTTTGTTGCTTGAGCCGCAGAGGACGAACATTTGGCTAAATAGCGAGCGTGTAGCCTCTTGGCTTCTTATCAACGCCAGCGCAACATCCAACACCGCAACCTCGCCAAGCGGGTATCAAGATGCTGACACCGCTACTGCTACTGGGACGGGTGAACATCCCGTATATCAAAACCTTCCATTTGTTTCGGGTACTACTTATACCTTTTCAGTTTTTGCAAAAGCAAATACCTCAAACTATATACAAATGGTGTTCGCTGGTAATTTAATTGCCAATTCTTATGCAAACTTTGATTTATCAAATGGTACAATTACTGCGAGCGCAGTATTAACGCCTAAAATTGAGGACTACGGCAATGGATGGTATCGTTGCTCAATAACGGCTACCGCAACAGGCAGCACTACCAATAGCCAAATTATTTACTTAATCAATTCACCTACTGCACCCCGTTCGCAATCATTTACTGCAAGTGGTGAAAGCGTGTACCTATGGGGCGTTCAGTTTGAAGCGGGAAGTTACCCAACATCGTACATCCCTACTTATGGGACTAGTGTGACAAGGGTGAATGATTTTTGCAGCAAAAATGGGGTAAGTGATTTGATAGGACAAACAGAAGGTACTTTATTTTTTGATTTAAACGTAACGACTATTGATGCAAATAGCTTTCTTTTTGGTGTTTATGGGGGTGGTAATGAAATTTACTTTAGAGGTTTAGGTTCAAATGTAATTCGTTTTATTCATTATTTTGGTGGGACTGTAGCAGCTATCTCTACTCCAACTCTTTCAGAAGGCAGACATAAATTAGCCGCTTGTTATAAAAATAATGATTGGGTTTTTTACCTTGATGGAGTTCTTGTTGGTTCAGATACATCTGGAACATTTAGTGGCACAATAAATTCAATTTCTTTTGGTTATACACTTGGGAGTGTTTATCAAGCATTTGAATCTGTAAACCAAGCACTCCTATTCAAGACACGATTATCAAACACCGAATTAGCAGCACTAACAACCATATAAGATGAAGACCTTCAGAAAATATCAATTTGGCAGCAAAGGAGCAGCGACTACAAAGCTAAACGCATTAGGCGTAGATGAGGAAGGCAACCCTACTCACTCTCACGCAATCGTACACTTAGGCAACCTTGTTGTTACACCCGCAGTTTACGATGAGGAAGGAAACGAGGTAACACCACCCGTTATGACTTCGACTTATCACATAGACGTATTATGGGATGGAGAACCTGATTCTTCTTGGGATACTCAAATGGTATGGTGTGCGCCTATGGGTGTTCATACTTTTGGAAGCAGTTCTGCTATTCGTGAGTGGACTGAAAAGTGTAAGGAGTTGCATCCTGAATACTTCCCTGAACCTGATACAACAGAATAAATAACAACTTAAACAATAAATTATGACAAACGCAGACGGATATCTAATTGGCACAGAAGCAGAATGTCTTGCTTATGACAGTGCAGTAACCGCAGGAGAAGGCTACAACGGTACTACTACAAGGTGGGCAGAACCAAGACAGCATCCAACGCAATTGGATTTGTATGCAATTATCAAGCACACAAGCTACGATGACACTATGCAATGGGTTGAGGTTTTAGATGATAGCTGGAATCAGGATATATTGAATTAAATAGAAAATGTTTGATAATATAAACGGCATAACGGTTCTTCTTTCGGCAGTAGTAGGTGTACTCACATGGGTTACGTCTAACTTTGTATCTAAGAGGCAGAGCAAGAGGGATGACTTTAAGGCGATTAGTGATGCGTATGCCATAGAGTTTGAAAGACAGAACAAAAAGCTGATAGACTTAGAAGCAAGGATACAAGCGTGTGCCGATAACGAGGCGGAGCAAGCATCCAAGATACGCAATCTACAACTTACCATAAAGAGCATATCCATACAAGGCTTGCAGTTGCCGATACCCATGTGGATGAAAGACGAATTAGGCACAATGATTTCCCTAAATGACGACTATGAAAAGTCTTTTCTTTTACCATTGGGTAAATCAAGGGAGGACTACATTGGAAAAACAGATGTGGAGTTTTGGGGCAAAGAGATAGGCGAGATATATTCAAGGAACGACCAAGTGGTAATTCAAAGCAAAAAGCCTATGGTTACAGTAGAGCCTATAAACACAGTAAAAGGGATAGATAAAGTGTATGTGATAAAATACCCTTACCTAATCAGCGAACAATATGTGGTAGGGTTAGGTGGTATAGCAATAAGCGAAGATTTTGTTGAGAGTTTAATAGAAAAGAAAATTAATAAAGAGTAATAATGTATTACGGTTTTAATGGAACTAATTGGTTAAGGGTACAAACCCAAACCGATATAGCGTTGATAGTAGACGCTGCTCCCAAGAAAGGTTTTGTTTTACGCTTTAGAGCAGACAAGCCATTTCTATCTTTAAACGAGGAAGTGCAAAAGGTAATAGACCTACACAATCAGTTCGGCACATCATCAAAGGAGTTTAATGTAATTTTCACAGCAGACATAGACGTGGAAGCCTACACTATGTTTGATGCCATAGATGAACTAATCCAAGCGGGGGTGAACGTGGTGTGTGTGGAAGCAGGAAACGAGTATTACTCACGAGAGCAAGCCAACTTTGACTTTGAGTATTATAGGCTTAAATTCGAGCCTCTACGCCAATTACTATTAGACCACTACCATACTATTCCCTTTAGCATTTTCGTTGCACCACGCCCAAAAGACAGCGATATTTCAGGTGGTAGGAGTGAGCATACCACGTTCAATAATGCGGTAGCAGAGTATATGAAAACCGCCCCCACAAAAGATGGCGTGTCGGTACATATCTATTACGGTGGGAACGAAGCCCCTGTAATCATTAACCCATTGGAAAAGCAGGATATTCGGGAGCAGGAATTTAATAAAGCGGCAGAGGATTACTACCGTAGCATGTATCAGGATGCGGAGGGTTCAGGGCTGTGGCATGACACCATACAATACCTTACAAGCAAGTTTGAGGGTAGGGATATATGGATAACGGAGTTTGGTTTTAATTCAGCGGGTACGTTAAAGAACACATTGGCATATGCGGCATCCATGTTTTCCATATGGGTAGAGTGGCATGACCATCCAAGTATAAAGGCATTGTGTGAACACAACGGTATATCCCCTACCAATACAGGGTGTATTACGCCAGTAGATGTAGAGTTAGACGATTACGAGGGTGTAAACGCACCACGCACGTCTTACTATGCCTTTCAGTGTGCTTCAAATCTGTTCAATACAGACAAAGAGGTGTTCCCTTACAATACCATAGAGTATGTAAACGAGGTGGTGGCGCAAGTTCCTGATAGCAAAAGGATAGTGAGTGCTGTGGCTAAGAACGTAACAGGCAAGTACTACTATTCATCTTCGGGTAAAGCCCCTTTTATGAGTAGGCGTTCTGACCGTTCCTATGAGATTGACGGAGTAAAGGAATTGCCTTTGGCTATCAATGGTAATGTAGCAAGTGGGTTAGTCCCTGAAAACAGCTTTGGCGTTATCGTTGTAGAAACCATAGACATTGTAGAACCGCCTAAGCCGAGATGGTGTAGGCTATGTGAGAGGTATAAAATATTTCAAATATTAGGGCTATGCAAAGACTGTTAGTTGCGCTTATACTCTTATCGAGTTGTAGTGCCGAGAGGTTGGTACAAAGGGCGGTGAAGAAAGACCCCTCTATATTATCTGTTGATACTATCATGGTATCTATCCCCGAAGTGCGTGTAGATACGGTGGTGAGGATATACCATGACACCTTACAGATAGAGGCGGATATTGACAGCATCATAGCTTCATTAAACTTGCCCGATACTTGCAAGGAAATTGTAAAGCCGATAGTGAGATACGTTACTACTTATAGGTATTTGACGGACACGATAGAGGTTGACAGGAGGATAGTAAACGATAGCATGGATATAAAAATCGGGGGAAGCGTATATGCCACCCCCGATAGTGTTTTCATTTCCTTATTCCTAAAGGACGCTTCTATTTACACAGGCGTTAATAAGGTTACTGTAAGCGGAGATACTTCATTCTTTAAGAAAGGTATGGAGATTGCGCTGTTAACCATTATCCTGTTGTTGCTTTTGCTTTTGAGTAGAAGCGTTCTGCGGTTTTAGCTTTTCAGCAATAAGGTTGAGCATATCTGTAAGCCCATCAGCATACCCCTCACATTGGTCGTGGTTATGGGTTGATAAGTACTTTATTACCATTGCCACCTGTTGTTCTCTTGTAATAATCATGTCTTATAGTTTTAGTTGCAACAAAGTTACGCAATTCTTCTGAATACTTTTATATGTACCAAAGAAAAAAGAAATTGCCACTTAACATCTTTCTCTTGCATATAATCCCTAACAGCATTAGTAACCGTTACAATACCACCAAACCATCCGTTAGGTACTTGGGTATCGTTACAGCAATCGTCAACCACTAAGTACCCACCTATTCTTACCATAGGGGCGTAGTTGCGCAAATCAGATAGGCATACATTGTACTCATGCCCACCGTCAATGTAGACTAAATCATAGCCATCACGTACAGAGTGAACAACATCGGCATCCATGCTATCGCCCTTTACTAACCGCAAATTGTCTTTATTCAGATTAAAACGGTCAAAAAGGAATAGGGTATCTTCTTCTGTGAAGTTGTAAGTAACATCTCCCGAAGGGGCGAAGGTAGACACGCCTGTTATCTCGGCATCGGGGCGTATCGCTGACCATAGTGCTAAGGACTGACCCTTAAACACGCCTATCTCCATTAATCGTGGGGCGTAGTTCATTTCCAATAATAGCGACATCCACATGGTAGCAAACACATCCTCACCAAAGCCGTAGCCATTCTCACGGACAAAGGTGCGTATATCGTTTACCTTTTTACACAGTTGGTTGTCTTGCGATAAGAACCAATGAAAGTTATCGGCATTGCGCTTATGGAAATTAATAGTATCCTCCCAATTATTTTCAAGCCAATGCACAGATGTTTCCACACACCTTTCGGCTAAGGACATATCCGTTCCACCGTTGCCGTGAAGCACAGAGGGAAATGATAGCGTCTTTCTGTTGTAGAGTGCGGATGGGATGTAGTCAAAATCATCATCGGCAATAAAAGAATAGCATTGCAAGTGTTTGCAGTTGTTATCCATTTTCATTTTCAGCGTGGATGCTATGAACAGGAGGTTACAAGCCGCTTGGTCATCCCAACGTACAGGGTGTTGGCGTTCAGCGTTGCCCTCCATCATGGAGGTTGCTAAGTGTAGCATCTTGGCAATGTCTTTAGCATATCCGTAGTACATTCCTGAATTAAGGAACTGCCACTCTGTTGTATTTTGGAAGTAGGGGCGGTAGTCTGACACAGGATAGCATCCTTTCTCGGCATTAAACACTATCTGCCCCTCGTATATTGTGGGGTCGAAAGGTTTAAGGAATAGGACATCATGGGCATCTACAAACATCAGCTTGTCCATAGGGTCGCATGATAGGGCGTATTGGTACATTGCCCATATTTTGTTTGTTCTACCGCCATTGGGGTACTTGTTGTTTACAGGCAACACCTCTATTTTAGGGTATGACCTTTTTAGTTTCTGAAACCCTGCATGATTAGGGTTGTCGCAATAGGTTAATATTTTCATATACCAAAATTACAACAAAAATCTGAATTACCAAATAGAGGAGAAAATTATATCCCAAACGCTAAAAAGCCTCTATCTGTAAGGATATGTTTATCTTTACACAAATGGCAATAACACTACAATACGCATACTCACAGTCTAATGACTGCGATACGTTATACTGGCAGGACACCACAGCAAACTATGGCGTGGATGGCAATGTAGCCGCATCAGCCATAACATCTACTAAGATAATCCTTACCGATAGTTCGGGGAACACCCTAACCTACTCCGATTACCTACCCACACAGGGAGAAATAGGACTATTGTACGATAATTTCACAGCTTCCAATACTACTCCCACCACTTCTGATTGTGGGGATTGTGGGTCTACAACCACCCCTGCGCCTATTAACTTTCAGGATGGGTGCTTTAGCGTAACCTATCAGGTGTTCGTAGATGGCGTTCTTTTGGCTTCTGCGGGGTCGGATGGCTTTTTCTACTGTACCATACGCAACGATATCTTTGCGTTGATTGTAGCGTCTTGTGATGACTGCTGTGATGCTGATAGGCAAGCGGAAATCAATAGGATAAAGAACGATTACGACATCATGCTGATTACGTTCAATAAGAACGGATGCGGAGGGTGTGTGAATGGCTTGTTGGAGCGTTTACAGAAGAGGGTAGCTAATTTCAATAACGATTGTTTGGGTTGTTAATAAAAACCCCCACCTTTTTAGGGGCGGGGGCAACCAAAACACATGAAAAAAATGCTATTCTAAAATATGAACACCGAGTTCAATCCGCTTTTTAATGGCAAATCTTTCATTGAGCCTTTTGAGTTCCTTTAGGTATTGCCTTCTTTTATCATCGGGGAGTTTAGTTTCCCTGTCGATTACATCTTGGACTATTTCAGCCCTTTCCATTAGTCTATCTATAGTCATTTTGTTTTTCTTTTTGTTGTTAATTAATAAGTCCATGCGGGTCTTTCTGCTACAAAGATACCATCTTCTCGTTCAGCCCAAAAGTCATAGCCCTTGTGCCACAAATTATTTTTGATACATCTGTTAAGCCCTTCCAAAAGAATGTCTACCTTTTCCAAACCATGCTTTATCAAATTATCATGGAGTTCATGGGTGCTTACTCCACCCGCACGGTCAAAGGCAATGATGTAGTAAGGCAAGTACCCTGTTTGCTGACGGTACAGAGCCGCTTGGATATGGTAGCCCATATCTACTATTTTACGGTGTACGGCACGAGGTTCAGCATCACGCATACTTTTAAGGTCGGTGAGGGTGTGTTCGGAGGAAGCGTCTATAACGCCCTTAAAAGCATATCCACCGTATTCCCATTCAATAGGGGATTCACGGTATGGGCTGCTTTCCAATAGGCGTTTAGCGGGCATAGAAAACTCTATTGAGGTTTTGGCATACAGAGCTGCTTCCATTGTCTTAGCATCTACAATAATCTTACCTTCTGCTTTAGCCATTTCTTCTGCTTTCCATTCCTTGTAGGCTTTTGTGCCACGAGGATTACCACCGCCTATCTGTGCCACTATTTCGCTGTCATTGAGTGCGAAGTATTGCTCATCAAATAGTTCGGGGGTAAGGATAAGGCTGTGTACCATGCTACCGTACATCATGGCTTCTGTCGGCTTAACTTCACGCATCCAGTATGCCATAAGGTTGCGAGGTGATTTAGCAAATGCCATGAGTGCGGAGTAGGATAGCGTCTTTTCGTTGGACGCTAATCGTTCTATAATACTCTCCCTTGTATTTGTTTCGGGGGTATCGCTTACCTCTAATTCGAGGTCAAGGTCGTCAAATGTAATATCGTCAAAGTTCATTGAATGTAATGTTTTTCTGTGTTTTAGTAATAGGTTTTGTGCTAAGGTAATCTTTTAGGTATAAAATATCAAGTTCCCAATCAAATTTACTTCGCTCTTGCCATATGTTAAAGGCTTGGTCAATCATTTTTTCAGCCTTTTTACGGCTTATGTTATTAACCTTTTGTAGCTGCTGAATAACAATATGCTCTTCACCATTCATTTGAGCAAGACCAACGTGCTTACATTTATGACAAAATGGGCATAGGGATATAAGACCGACAAGTGTTTGCTTGTGTTTATTATCATCATATTCCCATATTTCGTGACACTCTACGGAGTGATTAAAGCCTTGATTTTTACCATTGTCACCACATATTTCACAAACGTAGTTAGCCTCACGGTAGCACTTTTTTCTAATAATATCCCATTCGGAACGGGTTACATTAGAACGCACATTAGTGTACCATGCTGTTTTAGGGACTAACTCTATTGTAAGTACCATGCTTATTTAGTTTTTTCGGGTAACAATTCAGTTTTCCTTTTAGCCACAAATTCGGTCAGCACTTTCTCATTCTTAACATTGCCTTTATTATCCAACCAAAAGGCTTCTAAGGCGGTTAAGGTGTTAATGGAAGCAATGTGTGCCTTGATAGCATCGGTTTCGTTATACTCGCCCTTATACACCTCTGCGCCAATGCCTAAGTAGGAGCATATCTTAGTGATGCCATCGGTAGTGCCACCTTTAGCGGCATCGCCCATATCGTCATTGCTTGAACCTGCAATACATTCGTAGTAGACACCGTATTCGGGAACTTCTAAAACGGTCTTGGCAATGGTAGCAAATTCCTCGTTGCCGTTCTTGCGCAAGGTTACACGCACAATATTGTTACCGTCAAAGGGAAGTAAGGATGTTTTAATACTCCACTTGCCCACGCCAAACACATCGTTAAGCCTCTCGGTAACGTAGATAGCTTTGATAGTAGATAGGTAAGACTTTGTAGGGTGCTGTTTAATAGCGGCAGGGGGTAAAGGTTTGCGTAGCAGTAATAACTGTTCGGGGGTTAATTCTTTCATAACATTTTGATTTTATTTGTAAAGGTAATAATCTTTATTGGTTTTTTCTTCTTTGGATGACCAATCCAATAGCATTTTATTTCACCTGTGGCATAATCCACGTCTGTTACTCGGTATACATCGTGAGATGTGTCTATGTGAATAAATGCCCCTTCTTTAATAAGGGCAAGCATCTATTCAATAAATGTAAGGTGTTAAATACTCTTTAATCTTTCGGTGCTGTTCCGCATACTTTTGTAGCTTTTTCAGCCAATCTTGGTAGTATGGTTCAGTACCATGAATGAGGTACAGGGTTTCAGCGAGTTTAACTTCGCTGCTGATGTCGTCTAATTTAGACGTTTCAGATTTCAGTAAGACAGAGTGAGTGTCTTTTCTGTTCATTGCTTCAATTAGTTCCATGTTTTATTGTTTTAATTGTTTACTTTCTTCTTTCAGATAGGAGAGTGCAGAACGCAGAGCCTCAATAGTGTAGTGTAACTCCTTGTTGTAACCCTCCGCCAAATCTACGGTATATTTTTCGTCTTTGCAAGCCCCTGCAATAAGCATCTTTGCCAAAGTAGAAGATACCTTAGTATGCTTTTGTGCTTCTTCATAGACTTTCTCGGTGTATGCCCTTTGGGTTTCGGCAACCGCCCATGCAGAGGTGGACAGCAAGGAAACAGCTTGTGTCAGCTTGCCTACCACTTCATCAGGGATTTCGGTATTGACTGGTTCTTTAATAAAAGCCCCTATCTGTTTAAGGATGTCGTGTATCATATTGTTACGAAATAAAGCCATTGATTTGCGATTCATATTCTTTTCTGATAGTTCGCTGATGTGCTTCATACTCCATCCAGTCCTCTTCAATTTCGGACAGCATAGCCTCGCATTCAGGGATATGGATATTACTTTGGCACAAATTAGCTAATACCCCTACATCGTCTATGCTTTTAAGCATATCGTAGATAAGCCCTCTTTGTACTTTGAGAGATACGGTTTCTGTTGCGTGGTCTTGTAGACCTTGTTGAAATTTGCTCATGTTTGTTTTAATTTTTGATTATTAGTACGAAATTACTATTTAGTTTTGAAACTACCAAATGTTAATGCCCAAAGATTTCTACTGCATTGCGGTAGCTTTTTAGATAGCTACTGAAAGGGAAATAATGCCCTGAAAAGCGGGTAGAACGCCATCCTAAGCCTTCACGCTTTATTTCACCTATCAGAACGTCATCTTCATAGACTTTTGCCCCGCCATCGGGAGAAAAGACAAATGTAGGTTGTTTAATTTGTATCATTTTTTGCTATACTTATATATCCACCAAATTAGTGTTTGTTCCATCCTAATTTCAACAGGCTTTCCCATTGTTTTACTGTTTATTGGTTAATAATTTCTAATTGGTATCCTATGCTTTCAAGTTCTTTCATAAGCGGGAGATACTGTTCCTTTGTTGCTTTATTACACTCATTTGCATAATCGGGTGAGCAAGCTGAGTGTTGCCCTATATGAGCATAAGATGTTTTGTTACCGTTCATATCCCCATCGAGTTCGGGAAAATAAGCAAATAAATCATCATTTGCTTCGTGGTATAAAAACTGCACTTTGTCCATTGTTTTACTGTTTTTTTAGTTTTTCAAAATTAGTTATAAGTATTGATATTACCAAATATTATTTTGCAATAAGGCAAGCGCAGGTTACTACTATGCCAATAACGGCTACAAATATCGCTACAAATAAGTAGGTTGCGCCATTAACCCAGTCTTTAGTTTTGTTATCCATTTTAGTCAATTTTAGGGTTATCTAATATAATTACTTTTGTGAGAGGAACGGCAACAGGTTGGAGCATATCTCCTTCCATTGCTATGACCCTTTCGGTCTTTATTTTCCGTTTGTAGTATGTTGCTTGTGCTGTGACCCATTTATCGGCTTTGTGTGTGTATATGACTTCACCCATTTTAGCTTCTTTTAGTTGCTTTCCTTGCATAATTGTTTATTGTTTTATAGTGTAAAAAAATCCAGTTTCTTGCTTAAAGATAGCTGTTTTGCATGGTATCATATAGCCCTGAAAATTATCGGGGGTATGCACTTGTCCTACTGGAATAGTTAGCTTGCCTATTAGGTTGCCTGCATCATCATAGAACGAGGCATAAATTGGTTTATCAAATTCGGGTTTATTGAGGAATATCATCTTTATTATTTAGGTGGTATATATGTCCGTTGATTTCTATTTTGGCTAATTC
>Ga0208018_100395_pt1 | contig 11925 bp, 16 predicted proteins | sample 31_taG_FD_184105 | JGI IMG/M metagenome (GOLD analysis project Ga0208018, IMG submission 184105) | Marine viral communities from the Gulf of Mexico - 31_GoM_OMZ_CsCl metaG (SPAdes) (version 2) | ecosystem: Environmental > Aquatic > Marine > Oceanic | place: Gulf of Mexico | collected 2015-07-12 | reverse complement strand
TTATTCAAAGAAGAATAACTAAAGCTAAACTTCTTTGAATAAAACTCTCTTTCTTTTTCTAAATTTCTCATATTGTATTACTTAATTGATATTTACTTTTAAGTGTAATATCATCAGGATTTATATTAAATACTTGAGCAGATTCACCCATATAACTACTTAAAAAGTTTTTAACTAATAACTTTTTAGTTTGATTAATATTCCACTCAGTTAATTTATTGTCCTGATGTAAAAGCATGATAAACCTATTATAGGTGCTTATATAACTAGTACCTGATGCGTTTTCATAACCAGTTAATCTAACTCTTAAAGACTTTACATTTACAGAATTCCAATTGTTTGTATCTTTTAGTTCATTATAATACCAATAAAATAAAAAAGATACTAATTCAAATGATTGTTCAATATTACAATTAGAAAGCATTTCTAAAGCTAGAGATCTATTATCTCTATCTCCGCTTTTAATCATGTTAGATATGTCATCATATTGGTCAGTACCTAATGTAGCTAATTCTGAATCAATAATATTTAAAATATCAGTGTCATAAACAAATTTATTTTGACTCAACTCTTTTATATTATTTATTTCACTTACTGGAATCCAGTAATAATAATAGTGACAATTTTGAAAAAACTGAGTTAGATTATTTTTTTCAAAGAATTCTAAGTAATATCTTGTATTTATTAAAACAACACTGTCTTTATCCATTACTTCAACATGTGATTTTAATAAGTCATATGCTGCAGATGTAATAAGATTATTTTCAATAAGGTGTTTTAAAAAGTTAAAAAACTCTCTAAAAGTCATATGCAAACTGTAATTGTATTTAGTTAAAGAAGCTAAATACTTTTCAGATATTACACATAAATCTGCATTATCTGAGTTTCTACTAATCTTTACATTATACTTTTCTTTTAATAAGCTTACCTTATCTCTTGGTAAACTTAATTTAGGGTATCTATATAGAGTCTTATCCTGTAGATCAAAATCTTTAACTAAATTTAAATTTAGATTTAAGTTTTGTTTTTGTGATCCTACATAAACTCTTTCTGTATTTTCAACAATTTCAAAAGCTTCTGAACGAAGTTGATTATTTCTGTACTTATTTGCGTCAATTTTTACATTATATATTTTCTTCATGACTTTTATTTTTTTGTAAATAATTTTTATACTCAGGTTTTATTTTAACCTCAAACGTATATAAATTCCGGTTAAGAATTTTTATTTCTTTTCTTGCAAAAGATTCTAAGTATGTGAAGCTTTCATTATCAAGCTTATCTTCTTTGATAAGTTCATGAATTATATCTTCAGCACTTTTAAAATAAAGATCTTCTATGTTTGCTTTTTCTTTCCAATGTACTACATCTTTATTTCTTTTAATTCTATACATCCAATTGCATGCTGTTTTACTAAATCTCCATAATAAATGTTTTTTCTGAGTATAGTCAATAGTAGGTATAATCATAGCCGCCATATCTCTGTCTTCAACATTAGAACTTTGCAATAAGTTAGTAATATATTCTACCATATCAAGATCTAATATTTGCTTTGATGCACATTTATTAACAACAGTATTTACATTAATTACATCTAATTCTGATTGCTCTATTTTATAAGCAATATTAACTAACAAACCGGTTAACATATAGTTATTTACATCCTCCATATTATGCAAGTTATAACGTGAAGCAAGATTCCACTTTTTATCATATATAACTTGCCTATTAAAGTTAGAAGTATAATCATCTATTTCTTTAATTATGTTACTTGTAGATTTGTAAGAGATATAGTAATGTAATCTACACATCATAATACTTTGTCCTATTACTTCATTATTATAATACGTTGCATGAAAATTATCGTGAGTAATAATAAAATCTGCTTGCTCATAATCATTTGTAATTGTAATACCGTGTTCTTTACAAGCAGCTTTAACTCTATTTATAGATATAGGACATAATGGTAGTATAAAACCTTTCTTTTTTGTTTTAAATGTACCTACTGTTAATGTTTCTTTTGATATAATGTCTTTCAACTTTTCATAATCAATACTTCTATGTGTTGCTATAACTGTTTCAACACCTGAGCTAGTAAGCACCCCATATTTTGGGGTACTTTCTAGTTCAAAGTATTGTAAAGCAGTAGCATCAAATTCTTGATAAACTGATTTACTTGCCATATTATTTCATTGTCATTTTTACAATTTCTGGATTCATCATCATCTTATTAAACTTTTGTTTATTACCATTGAAAATAGAGCGGACAATTAAATACTTAAGGTCATTTGTAAAGTAATCTTTTGTACATAAAGCAATTAACCTGTCTGTAATTTTCTTGTCAATTGTATTTTCTTTAGAATAAACAACTGCATAATTAGATAAACGTGTTGCAAGGGTAGATGCAATATCTGCACGATAGTTATCATTATTACCAATACAACTTCTAAGCTCATTTAAAATGTACTGCTCACTTTCATGAGTCAATAAATCTTTTGGTGTTACAAGCTTATCTAATTTATTATTGATAAATGTAGTAAACATACTAGCAAAAGCATCTCCAACAGATCCTTCACCAATCATTTGAATCATTGGTAAATTACTTTCAAATGATTCAAAGCTGGATATAGCATTAAAAAATGTACTAATAGATCTTGAGTTGGTTTCTTGTGTTACAAGTTCAGGATGTAATAACAAAAAGTTAATACATCTTGTATCTATTCCTGCTTCTTCTGCCCAACGAGCCCATACGTCTACATCAAATTTTAGATTAGCTGTAATATATCTTGTCTTTTGAGCTGAGTCAACAGAGTTTACCATATAATCTCCATTGTCAGGATTAGCAGTTAATATAATATGCCAATCTTTTGGTAGACTCCAAGAGATATAAGACTGTCTATCAATTAGCTCCATACAAGCTTGAATAAAACGTACATCAGCACGGTTCCAGTCATCTAATAATAGAATACCACCGTTCTTTTTATCTGCAATCCATTCTGGTGCACAATAAGACATTCTATTTTTACCGGTCATTTTCCAACCTTGTCTCATATATTCTTCTACTGCTAGTTCATCAACCCATTGACCAACTTTTTTAGTAATATTTGCATTAGCTACTTGAGCAGAAGCTGCGGCTTTTTGTGCAGCAGTATATTGAAGATCATCTATCTTCTGATTAGGTACTTTCTTTTCTTTGTACATTTGATATTGACGTACAGGAAAACCTACTAAGTCACCTAGTTCTTCTATCTGTGCTAAGTTCAACTTAACAAAATCTAAATTATTTTCTTTAGCAATTTCTATAATGGTTGATGTTTTACCAATACCTGATTCACCTACAACTTCAATTGCTACTGGATTTTTTCCTTCAGCTTGAATCTTGCGGTTATTATTAATAATATGATTTACAAAACCTTTTAATTCATCAATGTTTAAACTTACTTGTGCCATGATATTTTTTATTTAATTTTTTAATTTATAATTCAGCTGTAAAATTACATTCACCTTGTTCTTTTACACAGTTGTATATTCTTTTTCCTAATACATAGTCAGCGTATTCTGATAAAAGATCTTTATCTAGCTTAGGTTTATTACCTTTTTCTAAATATTCATGAAAACTTAATGGTGCATCATCTGGATCTTTATATAAATCAAAGTATGCTAATAAGCTCTCTTTTAATTCACCAAAATTATTTTCAATTTCTTCTAATCCTCTTTCTATACCATTAAGATCATCTTTATGAAAATAATAATCTAAGTATCCAGGTACAGTTCCGCTTACACCAAATCTATTTGCTGCCTCACTTGATTGTACTCCAAACATAAACTTTCCAGAGATGTCTCCGTCATAATATCTTCCCATAATTAATTAAGTTTTATTACTTTACCAGGTAACTCATCATTCATTTGAGATACACTACTTAGAACCCATAATGTATTCTTAGGACAGTTTTCCGGAGAAGATGCTTCACCATCTGTTAAATATATAAGTGCTGTATACTTATGTTGATTATAATGATCAATCACAGGTTGAAATGATGTACCACCACGACCTTTAATTTCTAAATCTTTCTTTGGATTAAAATCCTCTACAGAATTTAATCTTGTATCACACAGTGCAAGAGTAATTTTATTACCTGTTTTATACATATGTACAAGCTCATTCATAAATTCTTTTAACTCATTACTAGATACAGATCCTGAAGTATCAATACCAACAAGTATGTGATTTTTAAATTTAATCTTAAGACCTGGGTTTTCTATATATCTTTTGTTATACTTTCTTCTAAGCTTCTTGGTATAAGAGATAGTAGAATTTCCAACAAATCTTCTTAGATAACCTTTCCAATCAAACTTAGCAGGTTCTATATGTAAAAGTCTTTCTATGATTTCTGCAAGTTCGCCAGGTATGCTACCTTGTTTTTTTGATGTTTGTTCTGCAGATTCTTTTAACTGATGTTCAATTTGTTTTTGAACCAACTTCTGATCTGCTTCACTTAACTCATCAAATTCATCCCAGGTAGAATGATCATATTGAGAATTACCATCCATCTGATCTAACAAATTATCTAGAGATGGAGATTGACCACTGTCTTGAGCTTGCTTTAATATATCATAATAAACTTTAGTACCAGCTTTTACAGGAAGATTCAATTCTGGAAAACTAGATAATAATAATCCACCTTCAGGTAAATTACTTTCCAATATGTATTGGTTAATTTCTAGATCTGCAGCAATATTAAATAACTTTTTATCACTGTACATATTTCTGGTTATTAAATGACCAAAAGCTATATGCAAAAGCTCATGCTTGATTAAACCAAATCTATGATCATCAGATAAATCCATATAAAATTTTGGATTTATAGCTAGACTAACACCAATGTTTTGTTTACTGACACCAGCAGTAGGTATCCTTTCAGTATATTCTTTGTTTATACCAATTAAAAAAAGCCCGTAAAAGGGCTCTTTAAATATTAAATTCTTAGTTGTCTTTGCAACTAAATCTTGTATGTTACTCATCTTATAGTTACTTTAATATCTTTAACAAATGGCAAAGTGGTGATGTTTAATAAAAGTTTACCAATAATATTTTCAAATATATCTTGATATTCATAAGTATCATTGTTTTTAATTTCATCATACAAAGCATTTAATGTGAAATTTTCAGGTACTTCTTTTATTTTATATTCAAGTGATTCAATAGCTGTTACAAACTCTGATCTTCTACTTAAATTAATAGCTTTATATAAAAGCTTAATGTATAAATCATTTAATTTTAAATTTTTAATATTTTCTATTGCTACTTCAAAATCTTCATCACCACTATTAATCATATCAACTAATGAGAAAAATTCATTTGTACTGATAGTTTCATTCATCTTTTAATATTTTAATGATTACTCCTGGATTTTTTTTGTCATACGTATACTTGTCAAATACAGGTATTAAATTATCTGCATTATCATCTTCAATCCATCCGTGTTTAACCATATCATCTTGAATGGTCTGTGCGGGATTTATATAATCAAATTTATGACGTGTACTTCTTATGAATTCAAAAGCTATTTTAACAGGCTTTGACAATTTACTCACCTCTTCTTTAAATTCATCTGCATACATTTCAAAATATTGTTTTGTTGATTTCCTATAGTTCATTACAGTTTTACTAGCAATAAAATATTTACCAGTCCATCTTCTACCATTCTTACTAGATGGTACGTTATATGGAATAAACCATCTTTTAACTTCTATCATATTTATAATTTTAATGTATCTTTTAATAATGGTTTAAGAACTTCATGTAATTCACTCACACTGTGGGTTCTAACTGCATCAGATATATCTTTACATAAAGGTGATACTATACCATTTATGTTATACAATGCTTTGTATTTCTTTACAGCATTTAATCCTGCATCATCATTATCAAATAAAGTTATTACTTTCTTATATTTTTCTTTAAGATTTTCAATTACATAAGGTTTAATAATTGTATTCTCACTGTCAGGTGCAATAACATCAATGTTATAACCAATGCTTTCTAAACACATTGCATCTTTAAGTGAAGAACAAATAACTAAAAATGGATTCTTTTCTGAAATCTGATCTATACCTTGTATATATGGCATTACTTTATAAAACTTATGTTTATCATTGTAAGGTCTATATATTTTATATAGTTCATCATTCTTGTTAAAATAACCATACATATTGGGCCCACTAATTTTTAGTTTATCAATTTTATCATCTTCTTCTAAAATTAAATTGTAATACTCTAGTGGTTTAACGTTGTATTTATTTAGTATACTTGATCCAATATTAAATGATATCCAATAGTTAGCATCACTTTTATTCCAGGATCTAACTTTTACATAATCTACTTTCCATTTGTTTTGTTTTTTCAATACTATATTTTCAAAACTTTCAGATTGTAGAAAATTATTATAATCATTAATTATTTTCTCAATAGAATTTGCAAAATTCAAATTAAATAAATACATAATTAAATGTATCTTATTCCCAAACTTACCTGTAGAAAAATCTTTGTAGACATATTGTTGAGTTTTAGTCCCATCAATATTATATGCATTGTCTACATATAAACACATGCTAGGTGTTTTTTCTGAAGGATTAAAGATAGATTTTATCTTTATGTCTTGTCCAGTTAATTTTTCTGATAAATTTAGATAATACTGAAACACCCAATAGCTAGGTACATCATATATGTTAGCTACTAAATTTCTTGTATTAATCATTTTATTATGTGATTAATATAGGGGACCAATATAGCCCCCTATATATTGTTAAACTATGACAAATCAAAAGTATCATTTGCACTGAAACTGTTAGGTTCAAATGAATCAACAGTTGGTGTGGATTTAGTTTTTAATTCTTTTAAATGCTCTTCTTTATTGTATGTTAACAATCTAGAATTTTCTGCATCTAATTTTTCTAATGGTACACCATCTTTAGATAGTCTTGGTAAGAAAAGGTCATGATTAATATAACCTTCTTGGTTTTGCCATTCTCTTCCACCAACACAAGCATTTATATAAGTGCTACCACTAAATAGTTTATCACATGCTTCAACAAACTCTTCAATAGTTGCAGCTTCAACCATATCTAGTTCATCTCTTTTTTCTAATACTTCACTTAAGAAAATCATTCCTTTTAAGATTTCAGTATCTTTTTGAATATCTCTACCTGATGGTAAAGTAGTATCCTTATAAGGGTAAGGAGTAAATCTTATTCTACCAACTTGACCTTCATAACGCTCTCCATTTGGATTACTTGCATCTTTTAAGAATCCTGTGAAGTCTCCACCAATTGGTTTACTTTCAACATGTAGAACAACATTATAAGCATCTGAATCATATGGCGTTTGATCTAAAGTAATCTTATTGATTTTAATTACTTGGTTACCTACAGAAATAATTGGTTTTACTTTGCCTGAACCAGCAGACATGTCTTTTGTACTTAACATAAATTTTTGTTTAATTAATTATTTAATATTATTCATTGTATTCTAATATGCGTTCTTTCACATATTGAAGATCATTTGGGATTGTTATAGATTCAAACATTCCCATTGGTGATTTACAGGTATTCTCTCCATTTGTTTGTGTTTCAAAAACATATTCAAGATTACCATCTTCGTGTTTAATAACTTTACCAAACAACACTATTGAAAATAAGCCTTCCAAAGTTAAAGTATTATCTATCATTTTACCAACAGTTTTTGCTTTAACTTTTCTATGACCATTAATATCAGTTGATTCTTCTGAATGGGTTAAGAAAAATATGAATAAATCATCTCTTAAATCTTTTGGCATTTTTGCAACCTGAGCTAGGTTAGAAGCTATTTGAGTGAATTTATCATAACCTTTTTCATTTGCCCTATCAAAATATTCAAAGCTAGACATATATTGCCAGTCATCTACAACAACATTTTTGATGTGAGGCATATTATCATTAACATGTTTTAAAGCTTTCATAATGCCAACAGAAGTTGACGTTGATGTCAAATTCCCATTAGGATTATCTTTACTTATTTGTTTATAGTTGCTTTTCCAACCTTTAAAAGGTAAAGGTTTATTAGCAATATTAATTATAAATGTTTCATCAGGAATTAGATTCCTAATTGACGTTGATTTACCTGAACCAGATTCAGCAATTATTAATGTACTTGTTGCCATTTTAATTTAATTTATTTAGATTGTTATTAATACTTAGTAATGCTTTTTCTATTCCAATTAGTACATCTACAATAGATCTTTCATCTGGGTTATTAATTTTACCAAAGTCTTTATCTAAAGTTAACTGAGTGCTTTTAGTTTTAGATACAGTATCTTTTACATCAATTAATTCCTTTACAGGTATAAGATGTCTTTCAAATCCAGTGCTTGATACAATAAGCTCATATTCTGATTCCCAGTATGGATTATGTTTTAATAAATATAATGTACGTTTAGGATCTTCTGAATTATAATCTATATCTACAAATTCTGTATATATATCTTTTCCTTTCTTTAATTCACTTGGAAAAAAACTTACATATAATTCATCTTTTCCTGGAGGTCTATATGCCATCTTAGGTATATATAATGAATTTAAATTTCCAATAGTTTGAAAATAATCTTCATGTTCTTCTCTTAGTTTTTCTACTTTCTTTTTTCTTTCAGCAGGTGTCATATTTTAAATTTAATCTAGTATTACAGTTTTATCTCTTATTTCTTTTACTTTTAAAAATATTTGATGCAGTTCTAATACATCTTTTCTTAAATCTCTACCTAACGTTGCGTCATTAGGTCTACTATTTACATAATTATATAGATGTGTGACCATCATTTCATCTAGCGTTTCTTGTGAAACTTGGTGTTTATATTCACCAACTAGGTTTACTAAATCTCTCATAATTATCTTTGTTGTGTTAAAGGAGTAGGCATTTCCCTTATCTCCATCTTTTCAAATTGTGCTTTAAAAAAACTCATTCTTGTATCACCATTTCTAGCCTTTAAGAAATGCAATACTAAAGTTTTATCATCATCAATTATATACCTATCTGGACCATAATATTTAATCTTTTGCTTTGCGGGTCTGTTAATACCAATTAATGTATCAGCATGTTGAAGCATTGCATCTGAACCAAATATATCTGATTCCAAAATATAGTTACCATACTTACCATCAACAGCTCTATCCGGATTATCAATATTCCTATTAAGCTGAGATAAAGCAATAAATAAACAAGGGTAATCCCGTTTACATTGTGTAAAGAATTCACCTAATTCAAATAACATATCTAATGAACTGTTTTGATATGGGGCCCTCTTAACTAATATTGTATGATCTAAAGTTATAATTGTTTTCTGACCTTTGAAATGTGTCATATACTGATCAATTTGATCACGCATTTTATTTACAGTCATAGGTGTACTAATTATGTCAACTGGATACTTTATTCTTTTTTTAGCATACTGATGACAAGCATTTAAAGTATCTGCATTTAATTTACTACCTGCACTACATAGTTCTTTATATGTCTTACCTGTAATAGAACTAAACTCTCTAATAGCAGATGTTCTTCCAACCATTTCAAATTGAAACTCAAGGACTCTAAACTTTTCTTCCGGGTTTAGAATAAATGATTCTCTAACAATTTGATCTTTTATTAATGTTTTACCTGAACCAGGTCTTCCACCAATAACTGTTAAAGTATTCCATTCTAATCCATCTGTGGTAGCATCATTAAACTTTGGCCACGGTGTATAAATAGATTTCTCTTCACCAGTTTGCCTTTTTAACATATAGTTTAATGCTTCACTAAATGACTTATGCTGACCTTCCCATTCAGGTTTTACATTACTCATAATTATTTGGTTTTAATTAGACTACTTTCTCTTTAAAGTATTCTTGTTCTGTAGAAACTCCATCACGTATCATATCACAATAATCTGAAAGCTTTGAAGTTTTTACTTTATGCTTATCTTGTTTAGATATAAAATACTGACTGTTATTCATATATAAATAATTATTTGCTCTATACTCATTTACATACATTCTAGTTGCATTTAATACCTCTTCCCAAGTATAATCATATTCTCCAAAGAACCATCTAAAATTTTCTGTAAGTATTTTTACATTATTTCTAGCTGGTACTCCTGATGGAAGTTTACCTTTAGGAAACAATTCACGGTATGTTTTAATATTTTTTAAACCTTCTTCACCCAATAATTCTTTTTCTGTCTTTTTCTTTTGTACAGTAAAATAACTATCCAGATAATTAATAAGCTTCATACCTGAAGTTGTAATCTTTTTATCTTTTATATAGCCTAATTCAATAAGAACATCATAATCTGATTTTTCATATGAACTAGGAGTAGTTTTGTTATGTATGCTGAACAATAAAAAACACTGATTAGGCGTTATGTTCTGCTTTAATATTTTCTGAAGTAGATCCCACATGTTGATTGTATGTATTTAAAATTGCTTGATAAGTAGTCATAAAATCAGATTCATTAATTGTTATTAAATCTTCTGCTTTTTTTATTGAATTAATAATAGTTGCATGATTCTTCTTAAGGTATGCACTTATTTCTATTTTCTTATAACCTAACTTGTGAGCAATATATATAAATGCATGAGAATAATTTATAACTCTTCTCAATCTTGTATTAAAATATACTACATTCTCTAATATATCAGGATCATATTTTACTGCGGTATGTTTTACAAGTGTATGTAAATCCTTAAGAGATAATGTTAATTTATGATTTTTAACAACAGGATTGAAATCAATTACTATGTTTATGTCATACTTACTCTTCATAAGACTTTTAAAATTATCTATATCATTTTTTATTCTATATAGTTTTGTCATCTAAAAAATTTTGGGGTTATAAAAATACAAAAAAATCACCAGTTAATTGAAGATTTACCTTTTAATTTTAACTGCTCATTTATCTTATTGAATAGATCATTTGAGTTCCATTCACCACCTCTATATGCAGCCGATGCTGGGTGAGGTACTTTGAATATAGTATTATTTGATAGCATCATTTCATACTCTTCAGCTTTTTTACCTAACAATGCTATAACAAGATCATCACGTTTATTTAGCTCTTGAAGTAAAGCATTAATAAAACCTGACCAAATTGTATAATGTGATCCAATCTTACCAATTTGTACAGTTAGTGCTGTATTAAGAAGCAATACTCCTTGATTAGCCCAACGTCTTAAATCACATTGTTCTGGTGTATACATAACTTTACCTGTTTCTTCAAAGCCACCAATTGTTTGCTTTAGTATATATTGTAAAGACTTTTCAGCTTTACCTTTTTTACTACAACTAAAAGCTAAACCATCTGCTACTCCTAATTGTGGGTATGGATCTTGTCCTATAATTACAACTTTAACATCTTTGTAAGAACATTCTAAAAATGCATTAAATATATCCTTGTATACCGGGGTAAATCTTCTACCTTGATTTACTTCATTAATTAATTTAATTATAATGTCATCAAACATTGAATTCTCTACAAGTTTTTTAACTGAATCCCATCCTGATTCTTCCAGTAAAGGAATAAAATAATCTTTTTTTTCTTTTATATTAATATTATCCATAAATTATTTATATTTGTAAAAAATAAAAGGTTATGTCAGAGCAAAAAAATACAACACTTACGTATGATTTTACTAAAAACATTAAAAATATTGAAGTAAATACTTCTTTCATTAATGGTTTAGAGTCTTTACTAATGTACTTTATTTTAGAAGTAGTAGAAGACCCTGCAACTTTACCTGATATTTTCAAAAAATTTGAATCTATAATTAAAGATGATGCTAAAGATATACAGTTAACACAAGTTGAGTTACATATGTATACCGTGTTTTCTTTACATCAACTTTTCAAAGGTCATGCTATTA
>Ga0208018_100392_pt1 | contig 11984 bp, 22 predicted proteins | sample 31_taG_FD_184105 | JGI IMG/M metagenome (GOLD analysis project Ga0208018, IMG submission 184105) | Marine viral communities from the Gulf of Mexico - 31_GoM_OMZ_CsCl metaG (SPAdes) (version 2) | ecosystem: Environmental > Aquatic > Marine > Oceanic | place: Gulf of Mexico | collected 2015-07-12 | reverse complement strand
ACCTGGAGCATGACCGCCTTCACCACTGAATTCTGTGATGTTATATCCCTTTGCAATTAGTTGGTCTTTGACTTTAATCATCAAGTCACGAGATGAGAAAGCGTAGTGGTCATGAGCATTGGCTTCTGATCCATGACTGGCGTCATAACCAGATCGACTTGGGTCTCCGTGCAGGTGTTCAACAATGCCACCAGTTTGGAAACGAGGGAACGCATCATAATTAAGGAAGTCCATCATGCTTTGATCAAAAGATCCAGGTGGCAACGCAATCTCGCCCCTCTCCAATGCAACAGGAATGCCACCAGATTGATGTCCAATGGCAGACACAAGATTGCGATTCATGATGTAAGAACCTGGTGCCACTGATGTAAGGAAGTGGTCTCCTGTTGCAGGTTGGCCAAGGTTAGGAACCATTCCAGTGAACCCACCAGACTGTTTCGCCATTACTTTGTTCAGTGCTTCAGCTAATTTCTCTTGTTCTTTCTGTCTTTGTTCGTCTGACTTACTCCAGTCCCAGAGTGCCTTACCAGCCAATCCAGTCCATCCAATTGGACCTGGAACCATTGAAAGACCAGCCAGTCCTGCACCAAAGTGATCACCGGCGGCAGCTGAGCTTGCAGCTTCTGCTGCTCCAAAAGCCATTCCAACACCAGGAATAAGTCTCTTCAGAAAGGGTGATGATACTCTGCCAACATCAATTCCAGTTTGAATTTTGCCTGCAGTGTCTGCTGTTACAGGACCTGATGATTGGCCGCTTGATGATGAAGTTGTTGATGATTCTGTACCAGTACCGCCTGTCTCTTCTGTACCTGAGGTTCCACCACCTGATGATGAACCTGACGAATCTGATTCTCCATCTCCACCTAAAAAGTTTCCTAAGACATTCTTATCAAAGAGTGACTTGGCAACTGCAGCACCAAGACCAACTGCCAGCGCAGTTAGCAATCCACCTTTGACGATGTTAGCGCCAGCTTTCTTGCCAACTGTATTCTCAATTGTTTCAGTGTATTCTTTATGATATCGCTTACGATCTTGTGATTCTCTCTTTCTCTGTGTGATTATAAATTGACGATACTTATCTTCCTGGCGATTACTGCGTCGATCCTCCTCCTCCATCTTGGAGAGAGACTTACTCATTTTACCAAGAGAAGTTTCAATTCCCTTAGCTTCACCGTATATCTGACTGAGGATCGACATATCCTTTTAGAGTTATTTATCTCATCTCTTGAGCAGCTTGCTTGCGTGACAGTTCAAGTTGTTCCAGGTAATTAGATAAGAGAGATGTCATAACATCAAGTTCCCATGGAATGAGTTCTTCAATCTCTGTGACACTCCATCCATGGTATTGTTTAAAGGCGAAGATGCGTTCATAATGTTGGATCAAATTATTGTGCATCATCGCCATCAAAAAAAATCTGCCAGGCCCTCCAAAGTGATGGTAAAGTCCTCACCTGTGTTCTTGTTCTTCAGTGTAAAACTGTGCTTCAGTTTCGGCATTGTTAGGAAGAAGTTCATAATCTTGGTGAATTGTTCAGCAGTCAATCCTTCTAACCAATCTTCTGTTTCTGCCTCAGTGGTGTCCTCTTTATTATATACTTCATCACCCACAATAATTTGTTTGACACACTTGGCCGCCAAGTCAAGTCTTTCTCCAATGGTGTTCACATTGACACCTTCTGCAAAGAAGTTGATGTCTGGGTAACCCATCTTGACACTGGTGCCACCACCCAAATCAATCAGGTCAGTGTGTCCTTTGGTCTTTTGAATTTCAATCTTATCAATGTCAATCTCATGATCCACTGTGTAAGTTGGATCATTAGGATCAGTAACTTTAACTGCGAGTTTCTCTCCAACTGACTTAGCTCTGGTTTTCAGAAAGAGAAACTCAATGTCAAACAATGCCAGATCCTTAACATCAAACCCAGCAGTTGTAACACAATTGTTTAGAACATTGGTGATGGCATTTGTAATCTCATCCATGTCCTGAGACTCAGAAGCCAGAATAAGAATCTTCTCCTCCTTCACAGAGAAGGGTTGGTACTTGATTCTCTTACCAGATGATGGAATTGTGCAGGAATATTCTGGTCTCGTTGGCTTGGGTAAAGGCATAACAAAGTTATGATGTAGTAATATTATTTAGAGGGTAAGTCCAAGGTCTTTCTCCGTAATCAATCTAAAGTTCATGCCCCTATCTTCACAATAATTTCTGGCTGCCTTCCACTTTGCTTCATTAATAATGTATGTTTGGACTGCTTGTGCCCACGCTTTTGTTCTTCTCTTGGGATTCTCTGGAGGACCAATCACCTGACGATAAGGTTTAATCTCAACCATCTCCTGCATGGTAATGCCATCATTCCTTTCATACTCAACAATGAAGTCAGGAAAGTATCTGCGATTCTTTTTATTGATTGGATCATAATACCAAATGGCTTTCTCTTCTGACTGCCAACGCTTTACCTGTTCAGTCTTATCACACCACTGCATGAAGGTTCTTTCCCAGGAAGATCTGTAAAGAATATTTGTATAGTCGCCTTTATATTTTTCAGGATGAAGAGGTCTGAATCTGCCTTGTAATGTCTTGGCCATGCCTCATAAATAACCTTAAAGGTATTTAGATGCATGTCATACGAGAAGGCAAAGTCTTTAATTAGAAATAGTATTTCAAGACCAACTCTTTACAAAGTGATCATGCCAAGTAAGTTCATGGGTGGCAACACCAATGACTACCTTGAATACTACTGTCTGTCCACTGCCATTCCAGAGGTAAGAGTTGAGTCTGTGGTTGCACGAGGTCATGAGAACATGGGTATTGCAAGAAGTCAACCCTCTCTCATGATTTGGGGTAGTCCAATGACGATTTCTGTGATTGAGAATCAAGAGTTCTCAGTTCACCGTGACTTTAAGAGATGGTTTGATCGTCTTGGTATCAATGCCAACCAAGATGGTGGGCGTAACATGAGAATGCAATATTATAAACAGATTGTTGGTGACATTCAACTGGTTAAGTTAGAGAATCCATCAAGTTCTGGTGGTGGATTTGGAGAACAACTACAAGAAGTTTTGAGAGTAAAGTTTATCAATGCTTTTCCTAAATCAATTGGTGCCGTGAATCTCTCAAGTGAAAATCGTAATAACTTTACAACGTTTAATGTAGAGTTTAATTATGAAAGTTATTCCACTGAGTACTCATGAGTGATCGCATTGATCTTATCAAGTCTCGTATGAGTTCAAGTGCCATGAATAACATGTTCATCGCACTTAAATATCTTGGCACTGGGAATAAGATTGTACCTGAGGTGGGCAAACATTATCTGTTTGTTTATACACCAAAGACACGTAATCTAAAGTATGATCAACATCCTTTGGTCACCTGCACATCCATTCACAGATGGGGATTTTGTGGAATAAATACTCACTGGGATGACTACAGGAGATACACCTGGCAAGAAGTTGAGTCAAACCTATATGAAATACAAGATGATGAAATGGATGAAGCATCTAAATTGCCTCTCGCTTTTTTTAGACAAACATGAGATATCCTTCAGACATGTCTGGCGAAGGTGACTTCGTTCAGTTCTCACACAGCAAGTATAGTGCCAAAGGTGGCGGTGGAGGAGGTGGTGGAATCACCATCTACGTACCAAATGCTGTTCCTGCAATCACCAATGGACAGAGTTGGCAAGCAGTACACTTTCCTGGTCCTGTTGGTGCCATGAAGAGAGATGCCGCCTTAGGAATGGCTGAGGCGGTGAACTCATTTGGTAATGATTTGGATGGAGGAAAGATTAAAAATATTGTGGATAAGTTTAGAAGTGATGTAGAATCTAGAGGTGGTGTGGGTGCTGCAGCCAAGCAGGGAGCTCTGGGTGTTATTGGTCGCATCTCTGGTGCTGGAAGTGCAAGTAACCTTCTGCAGATGCAAACAGGAGAAATCTATAACCCCAACTCTGAACTCCTTTATCAGAACCCTAACTTTAGGGCCTATACATTTGACTTCACATTCATTCCAAAGAGTGAGGGTGATGCTCAGGCTGTTTGTGATATTATCAAAGAGTTTAAATCTTACAGTGCTCCAGAATTGAAGGGACAAAGACTTGAGATTCCACATGTATGGCAGATCAAGTACAGTAATCAATACATGGGTAAGTTTAAGCCAGCAGCTTTAACGCAAGTAACTGTACAATACAACTCAGGCATGTCACAACACATGACATACACCAGTGGAATGCCAATTGTAACCAGTCTTCAGTTGTCATTTACTGAAGTTGAGTATGTCTTTAGAAAGGATCACCAAGAAGGGAGGGTAGGTTACTGATGTCAACACCAGATTATTTTTCTCACTTTCCAAATGTTGAGTATGCCTACCGCATGAACAGTGCTGGTAAGGCAGAAACCATATCAATCAAAGACTTCTTTCATACAATGAAGTTGAGAGATGATATCTATAAGTATGAAACCATTTATAATTCATATGAGATTAAACTCAATGAGAGACCAGACATGATCTCCAAAGAGTTGTATGATGATGAACAATATTACTGGACTATTCTTCAAGTCAATGACATTATTGATTATCATAATCAATGGCCTTTAGCGGAACCAGAGTTTTATATCTATGTTGTTCGTAAGTATGGAAGTGAAGCAGGAGCAGGACAGATACATCACTATGAAACTGAGAACATTTACAGATGGGAAACCTTTGGTGAAACTGATGCAGAGGATGAGAGAGACCTTAGGCGCAACATGGGACTGGAAAAGGACATTGTTTTTCCAGGTGGAATGGTGGTTGCTGAGAACTACAACTACCCAGTACATCTTGGTATCTCAAATCGTAAACCAGTTGCGGTTTCCAACCTGGAATATGAAAGGAGACTTAATGATCAGAAGAGATTCATTCAGGTCATCAACCCACAGGTTATCTACGATTTTGTCAGAGATTACTACATCTATGCAGAAAATATCCCACCCCAGAAGAGTGAGGTGGGAATTACAGACTATAGAAAGTAATCAGGACTCAGCTAGTTTCTGGAAATAATCCAGGACATCATCGTCATCTTCAACTGTGGCGGACTGTGAAGGCAGGCTATCATTAACCTCTTCCACGGGCTCAACATTACGAGAGGCGGGAGGTCGAGTGGCAAACGGATTACTCGGCACACTCTCTTCTACAGGTTCACGATCAGCCCGCTTCAGATTCAGAACTGCATTCAGTCGTTCCTGAAGCTGTTCATAAGTCTTGAACTGATCAGGTGCAACTAGAGACTGAAGAGCAAACTCACGCTTCCAGATGGACTCCAACTGAGCATCATCTAGATCCTCAAGTGTTCCAGGGTTCTCAAACTCAGATGAGTCATAGTTAGGATAACCAGCTACCTTCTTGGCGCGAAGTTTAAAGTTGGCTCCAGACCAGAAGTCAAAGGGATTATAACCTTCACGACCTTCCAACTCATCGCCATTCACAACATCCATGATCTTGTCATAGATCTTCTTACCATACTTGAAGAGGAATACCTTACCCTCATTCTCAGGATTGGCAGGATCCTTTACCACATAGATGTTGGAATAGTACTGGAGCTTACGCTTCTGCTTACGAACTTGTTCTTTCAGTGACTCATCACCACTGTTCCACAGTTCACGATTGTATTCACCAAGAGGATCCTTTTGATTCAATGTGGTCAGGCTGTTTTCAATGTACCAACCACCAGGACCTTGGAAGGCGTGACTGTAGAGTTTAACAAACGGCATATCTTCACCATCTGAGGCGGGAAGGAAACGAATTACTGCATAACCGTTGCCAGCTTTATCTGTGGAGAGTTTCCAGAACCTTTCATCAACAGTGCCTACCTGTTGGGTCTTTTCCAGTTGCTTTTGCAGTTGCTGGAAGACGGAACTCTTGTTTTGCTTGAGACTTGAAAAGGACATAGGATTGATCGGATTGATAGGATTAGCTGAGTTTAGAGTCATCCTAGGACTATTTTATTACATCTCTACTGGATCGTCAAGATCTTCACCAGTGATTTGTTTGAGTTCTATCTTAATATTTTGCTTGAGTTCCATATGATATGAACTCAGCGTGTGGTGTGGTGCCATACCGGCTTCAAGTGCTTTTGTGTATAGTTCATTAATAACTCCCTTAGCTTCTTCAGTTCCATCCAACTGAAGTCTCACCAATAAACATTGTTCTTTTTCCACCATTGCATATAGAGAATGTAAGAACTCCACCTGTAGTTCAATCTGACTCTCCAGTGATTTACCTGAAGTGTGATTCATTAACAAGTGAAGTTCTTCAACCTTCTCTTGTAAGTATTCTAAGTCAGAAACTTCTTGTTGATAATAAGGAGACTCAAAAAACTTCATAGGAACTTCTCCTTGATAAGTTTTATGTATTTATCTTTGCAAATGGATAAGAATGGTTTATATTTTTTGATTTTAAAACTTAACATCTCCCATAAAGGATCATGAAACTTCTTGTCCCAGTTCTTCATGAACCCCAATACCATGTCCATAATGATTAATGTTTCTAAAGAAACTCGTCGTTGGATGTAGAACTTGAGGAGTGTAGGATGTCCTCCCATCGTTTCAAAAAGATGGTTAAAGGAATCCCCCGTTTCTTCCATATGTTGAACCAGTCTGTCAAGATCCTGGTTAACAAGGTAGTGCTCACTCTGTCTTTGTTTTTGCCATGCCAACCACCGATCTTTTCCAGATCTTTTGATATCCCCGATCCAAACCTTTGATGGATCGTCGGACGCAACAAAACTAGAGAGGAGGTACTCCTTGACCTCTTGATCCGAGAGTTTGCGAGACAACGTCTCGAAGAAGTAGAAGTCGGATCTCTCTTGATATTTCTCTTCACTCGCTCGAACCTTTCCATCGTACTGAAAGAAATCAAATTTGGGATTGGTAAAGTGTTGCTTCATTGCAAGGTAGGTACGATATACGTCGAGTCCTTGCATCAGAGAGGTAGTTTGCCACGAGAAGTTTTCTTGAGAAAGTTTAGTTCAGTCGCTTCATATCGAATCTTTTCCTTGAGAGGCTTAGAGATAAGTTTAGATGCTGACTCAACTTCAATGCCTTTCTCTTCACAATATTCTACAATTGCCTCAATGTAAGACATATTGGTCTGAAGAACAATGGCTTCGATATCCTCAGCAAACTTATCTTTGCTGACAAACTTATCGTTTATTGCCTGATCAATCTCCTGTGAATCTGGCATCTCGATACTGAATAAATTGACTAGCATAATCTTTGAGTGTTTGCAGGTACTTCATGATGTTACGTCTTTCGACGATTTGAACTTCGCCACTTTCTGCTACCAGAATGACGACAAGTTTTTTTGGGACGACACCTGTGGCTTCAGAGAACATAGCCCAGTAAGCAGAGAGTTGAACGAAGTAATCTTCTAACCACTCTTCTGGTTTCACTTTCTCTGATGTCTTGAAGTCTACGATAGAGAGTTCTCCATCAACTTCACAAATGAGATCAACTGTGCCAGCAAGACATAACCTGTCTGACTTCATTGTAGTCTCTTGCTGGTAGATGTTATCTAGTCGTGTGTCCAGATAAAACTTAGAGGAACCAAACATGAGTTGAATGAGAATGTTATCCCATTCCTTCAGTGACTTGTAGTCTCCATTGCGAAGGTACTCTTCGAGAATTCTATGGAGTTTAGTTCCACGGGTGGTGGCGTGCTTTGTCTTGGCATTGGCAACCTCATTGCCAACACGAGCACGCCAGTCTGCAAACTTCTTGCGATTGATAAAAGAAATAACAGATGTTACAGAAGGATAGACTGATTGATCATCAACCTGATAGTATCTTGACTCATCAATCTGTACTCTTTGGAGATTACCAAAGATACTTCTGTAGTCTTCACGTTGAATAAACATTAAAAGCCAGCGGCGTTTTTGGCAATGAGATAGTTGCGTACCAAACCTGAACGACAGATGTCATCAATGCCCATTTCAACCATCACAAAATCATCCTTCATCATTTCAAGGATGCGCATAAAGTCATGGATGCCATTGCGTTCATTGTTGTTACGAAGGTCAGTTTGCATTGCATCACCACAGAAGACGATGCGTGTGTTCTCACCTACCCTTGTAATTATAGAGTCTAACTCATGAAAATTCAAGTTCTGCATCTCATCAATGATGATGACACTGTTGTCAAGTGTAACACCACGCAAGAATGATGTTGACCAAAACTTTACAGTCTCCTGTGCTTTGAGTGCTCCATACAACATTTCAAACTCAGTGTCTGAGGTTGCCTCAAACATGTACTTCACCATATTCTTGTATGGAATCTGATAAAGTGAAGACTTATCTTCATGATCTCCTGGAAGGAAACCAATCTCCCTAGTTGCCACAAGTGAACGAACCAGATAAACTTGGTCGTAACTGGGTGTTGCCTTTAGACAATCATACAGACCCTTATAGAGGGCACAGAATGTCTTACCTGTACCAGCAGCACCATAGATGAAGAGGTGCTTGCCTTCATCCCATGCCTGAAAGATCTTTTTTTGATTCTCAGTCAGAGGTTCAACCTTAACCATACGGTCAGTGTTGATGGGCTGTCGCTTTTTAATTTTGGTTCTTTGTTTAGCTGCCATTAGTATTTCTGGGTGATGGATGCGTTGCGAGGGGCAGCCTTTTTGACTCCCTTCATAACCTGTTTCCAGTCTGGATGTTGTTTATAGAGTTTGCCATGCCAGTCCTCTTCAACGGACATTGGAGCAGTGCTTGGATCGCTCCAGTCGCGAATCCAATCAGGGTTAGCTTCCTTCCAAGCATCCCATTCATTGATGCTCATGGTGACTTCTTTCTGTTCACCAGTTTCTTTGTTGACTACAGGGTAGGTTGCCATAAGTATTTAGATTTGTAAAGGAAGTTGATTAGTATCCTCCCAATTGGGTGGATGAAATACACAATATTCATTGAATGTAATCTTCATTTCTTTAACTGTTAGTCCACAATGTGATGCAGCCTGTGGTACATTCCACTTAGCTCGATAGAGCATCTCCATTGCTTTGCGTGTTTCAGGTCTCATCACCACTCCAAAGCAGTGGCGATGTCTGGAAACACCTGAATGAATACGTCACGGCATTGTTCAGCGATGTCCATGTGTTCTTTCTGAGTTCCATTTGAAGACCTCAGATTGATGTAATGAACCCATGAACGACAAGAACCTGTCATATAAAGACGGGTAGGAGTAGCCAGAGGAAGAACAAACCTGGCACACTCTTTAGCAACGCCACAATCAAGAAGATTGTTGTACAGATCCATAGAATCTTCAAAGTGCTTCTCAATCTTTCGTTGATAGCCACTAACCACTCCTGGTGGGAGATCATTCGTGCTGTTCTGACGATTCTTTGTGTCCTGACGACGAAGGTCTGGTGTAGGAATCTCCTGATTGATAAGCTTGGTGTCTGCATATCTTTGTGAGAACTCTTGGAATGTAAAAGACCGGTGACGCAGAATCTGCGCCGCCAGTCCACGAGTCGTATTGATCTCCAGTGTCATTGAAGCAGTCTCAAAGATGCTCCAGTGATCATGCTGAATGCAGTACTTCAGGAGTCCTGAAGCAGTACGATAGTTCTCTTGGTTGTGTGGGTTACTGACTCTTGCCACATAAGAGATAACCTCCTGTGGACCCTTACCCTCTAGCTCTCCTGATCCGACGCTGTGGGCTATCAGTTTCACGTTTGTCATAACCAAATCCTTGTTGTTGTTTCTTAAGAAGTTTACGAGCCTTATGCTCCTCTTTCATGATACCAAGTTGACGTCTCATGTACATCAACTCCGCTTCTGTATAGAGTTCTGACTTGGACTTAAGTACTTTCTTAACTAGTTTAATCGTATGTTTAATTCCCATAGGGTTCCTCTTCTTGTCTACCTGGATTGATGACTTCATCATAACTCTTTTCCATATTATCTTGAATCAGTTCAGTGTAAGCGGCGATTCCACGAAAGATGATTTTATCTTCATCAGTCCAAGTCAGATTAGGATTATTCAATTGTTCTTCAATCATCTTTCTGGACGCTTCAAACATTAAACTTCTCCGTCATCATCGTTGGTTTGATAGTATTCTAGAACATCATCATAGTTGATGTCCAGTGTGTATGCTTGTGTGTCTGAGTGAATCTCAGCATCTAACTCATTCGCTATCTGTCTGAGCAGGTCGCGAATCGCTTTTAGTCGGTTGAGGTTCATCTTGTAGTCTCAGTTCAGGGAAGGCATCAATCACATTTTGGCGTGTGATTTTATATTTAGATGTTAGCTTCTTATCCTTAATGAGATCAAGGACATCAGCTTCATCTGGATGTAGGTTCTCTAGCAGTTGAACCCACAACGCCTCTTTTTTGATCTGTTGGATCCGAGGGCGAGGTGAATTTGAACAACCAAAGTAAACAACTCCATTGATTTTCTTGGCAATGAATTTATCAATGAGTCTCTGTTCAGTAAACAGGTACTGATGATCGACACCTTTGGGTCTTTCCTGTGCAGTGTAAGGTGTCTTACCACTGGGGAAGCAGAACTTAATGGACTTGGCAAAGTTACAGAGAAGAAGTTTGGTCAGTGCAGGAGACCTGTACTCCTGAAGGATTTTAACTTTCTCTGCCTTTGTCTTGGCATTGGATACTCTCTGAAAGACTTCAGAAAGAAGTGTTTTACTAACAGGTAGTTTAGGTGTTGCGGGACGTGGCATACTAACTAAATTCCTCAATCAAATCTTGAATGTTGTGCGAGATAAAATAATCTAATGAGATGTTCTCCTTGACTCTGTAAGAACGATAGTAGCTGAGGATTCTCTCCACAACTGCCTCAGGAATCTTAGCAAAGTCAATCAGTTCAGAGTTGCGTTTCCAGTTTCTAAGACGAATAAAATTTGTAAACTTGTTGGGATCCATGCTCGCCAGAGAATTAATCTTCTCTTTACTCATCTTTTTCTGTGGTTTACCCGTAACAATTGCATCATCACAGGTAAGAATGTTGGGAATACCATCTGAGCGGTCTCCACGAATGATGTGTTCTTGGAGATACATGATGGGATCTGCATCCTCAATCCACCGGTTCCGAATCGGATCGTACTGTCTTACAAATGGATGCCGATGAAGTTGAATGAAGTCTTTATCGGCTGACAGTATGAGGATGGGTTCTGGAATAGACTTGACTCCATTCTGCCTCACAAGTGTGGCAATGATGTCATCAGCTTCAGCACCTTCAACCTGGAGAACATGATAAGGAAAGTAATTCCTTAGTTCATCTCTGATCTTATTTAGTACGGAAAACACTTGATCCCAATCATACTTGGAGTTCTGCCTTTCCTGCTTACGATTCATCTTATAGTAAGGAAAGACTTGGCGCCTCCAGTAACTCTTATCGTCATAACACAGAATAAGCTTACCATATTCACCCTTAAACTTACGAGCAATCCTGCCAATTACGCGGACAATGGATCGTCGTACAGTGTCAATGTTAATCTCATCTTCAATCTTATGGCGAACCATAAGATGACTAATCGCGATTTGATTCGCGTCCACGAGTATCATAAGGGTTGTCCCTCTAGTTCTCCTCTATTATACCACATAAAAAAAGAGGGGTCAAGCCCCTCACTCATCCATGTGAACGTCTTCTGGATCAAACTCATCTGGATCATATCCAGGTTCAAAGTTAACATTCATGTACATACCCCTGTAAATTGAACCATCCTCTTCAAAGATTTCTGGGTGTGGGTTTTGTTGAAATAAGTCTTCATAATCATGTCGGTTATGTTCCATGTAGGAGATGAAGTTTATTGAAGCGATCCAACCAACAGCAATCCCCAGGATCAGAACCATCTGAAAAATGGCAACCAGAAAAAAGGTTTCCATATCCTACTCCTTTGTTGAGTTTACCTGTAATGCAAAAGTAAATGTCTTATTTAATATTTTAAAGGATACGTGGTACTTGAAGTCTTCTTTGTCAGATGTTTCTGTTTTAGG
>Ga0208018_100391_pt1 | contig 11987 bp, 10 predicted proteins | sample 31_taG_FD_184105 | JGI IMG/M metagenome (GOLD analysis project Ga0208018, IMG submission 184105) | Marine viral communities from the Gulf of Mexico - 31_GoM_OMZ_CsCl metaG (SPAdes) (version 2) | ecosystem: Environmental > Aquatic > Marine > Oceanic | place: Gulf of Mexico | collected 2015-07-12 | reverse complement strand
TTAACCTCTGGCCCGTATGTTCATGGGAACAATCTGGTTGGAGGGTGTGATGAAAAAACTGACGTTACTGACCTGCGCGGCGTTCTTTGCGCTGACCGGGGCCGCTTGGGCAGAATTCCAGAAACTGGACAGCCAGCGCGATTTCGTTTCGGTGGTGGAGGGTAAAACACTGACTCGCCCGCTGGTCGAATTGCGCGTCACCGAAAGCGGCGGCATATCGGGTACAGGTGCCGTGTGGGACGTGTCGGGCCAATGGGTCTGGAAGGGCGGGTATTTCTGCCGCAGCCTGATCTGGGGCGATGACGACCTTGGCTACAATTGTCAGGAAGTCGCTGTAAACGGTGGGAAAATCCGCTTTACCTCGGATAAGGGTGCAGGGCAGTCAGCGGTCTTCTCGTTGAAGTAGCCTCGCCTATGTGCAAGCGCCACAGGGCGCTTGGCCGTAATCTTGATCTGCGCGACGCGGGGTCAGCGCATGGGGGATTCAGCGCATAGGGGGCACGTGTTTTAAAAATCGACAGCGATGCCCTTTTTCTCCCAATCGCCATAGCGGACAGGCTCTGGTCCGTCGCGACCACCAAGCTCTGTCGGCAGGTCCAGCGCCTGCGCGGCCTTGCGGCGTTCGGCGGCCTCCGCCAGCGCGCGCTGCGCGGCGGCGGGAAGCTCTTGTACCATCGGCATCGGGTCGGGCGTGGGTTCTGGGGGAATATCCGGCCCGGGCTCCGGCATGGGTGTCGGATCATGGGGTGGGCTTGGCATGGGGCGTTTGCCGGCTTCGGTCATACTCTCATCCTCTTGAGGCCACTGTCCCCTTGATATACGCCGGAACCAAGCCCAGACAACCCGGGCACCCCAAAGAAGAAAGCGTATCGCATGTCAGACACCGGCGTTCAGGCCCGCAGAAGTGCGGTGTACCTTTTGGATATGATCCTGGGGGAAGAACGTCTGATGTCAGAGCTCTTGTCGGCGGGGGCGTTGGACAAGCTGCCCCCCGATGACCGCGCACGGGCGCAGCGTCTGGCGATGGATACCCTGCGCGGAATGGAACGCGCCGACCGTCTGTTGCAAAAACACCTGTCGAAATACCCGCCGCTGACCGTGCGCAACGCGCTGCGCGTCGGCACGGTTGAACTATGTCAGGGTGGCGCGGCCCACGGGGTGGTGAATGCGATGGTCGAACTGGTCGCAACGCATAAAAAACTGGGACACCTCAAGGGGCTGACCAATGCCGTTTTGCGCAAAATCGCCGCCGAAGGGCCAGAGGCATGGGCGGCCTTGCGCGCGCCGCGCTTGCCAAAATGGCTGCGGGGTCCGCTGACCGAAGCCTGGGGGCCCGACGCGATGACGGGAATCGAGGCCGCGCATTTCGCAGGTGCGCCACTGGATCTGACCGCGAAACGAGATCCTGAAAGTTTGGCCGCGGCCGTGGGCGGCACCGTCTTGCCGACCGGTTCGGTGCGCGTCGCCGATGCGGGGCAGGTCACCACCATGCCCGGTTTTGCCGAAGGCGATTGGTGGGTGCAGGACGCCGCCGCCGCGCTGCCCGTTAAAATCCTTGCGCCACAAAAAGGCGAGGCCGTGCTCGACCTTTGCGCCGCGCCCGGGGGCAAAACCATGCAGCTTGCCGCCGCAGGTGCGCAGGTGACGGCGGTCGATAACTCCAAGCAGCGGATGCAGCGGGTTCGGGAAAACCTTGCACGGGTGCATCTGCCGGCCAAAGTCGTTGTCGTCGATGCGCGCCGGTTCGAGGGGACGTTTGACGCGATTCTGCTGGATGCGCCTTGCTCTGCTACGGGCACGATCCGTCGTCACCCCGATCTGCCCCACGCCAAGGATGGGTCCGAATTCGGTGATCTGATCGAGCTGCAGTCGGAAATGATCGACCATGCGTGGTCCCTGCTCAACCCCGGGGGGCGCTTGATTTTCTGCACCTGCTCCTTGCTGCCCGACGAAGGCGAAGTGCAGGTCGACGAGGCGTTGGAACGTCATGCGGATATGCGCGTCGACCGCGACGCTTTGGCTGTGCCCGGTGTTGATCCCGCGTGGACAACCCAAGAGGGCGGCCTGCGTTTGCGCCCCGATTACTGGCCTGAACTGGGTGGCATGGACGGGTTTTACATCGCCTGCCTGCGCAAGGACGCCTAAAGGCCCAACCTGACGCGGGCGGATTTGCGTCGCTCGCAAAAACCCGTGTCAAAATGCGGTGACTCAGGTGGCAACAGCGGCTAACATCCGCAAAACGCCAGCAGAGCGTACAAGGGCAGCCGCATGACAAGTACCAGCTTCAATGCGCGAAAAACGCGTTTTCTAAATCGGTGGCACGCCCGTGCCGCGACCAAAACGCGTACCCAAGCGAGGGGATTCGTTTCCTCTCCCGAACCGCGCACCATCGGGTCTTTTGCGCGGGGCCGGCAGCTGATCGCGGGCAACCTTCTGTTTTCCGGCAGTCTGATCGAAGCGCCGGACGCGTCAAGCCTGTGGGAAGTCGCCACGCCGGATCAGGATTTCGCGCGTGATCTGCACGGTTTCGCCTGGATGGATGATCTGGCTGCGGTTGGCGACGTGCGGGCCCGCGGCACGGCGCAGCGTTGGCTTTGGGGCTGGATCGACCACTACGGCAAGGGCCGAGGCATCGGCTGGACCCCTGATCTGACCGGCCGGCGGCTGATCCGCTGGATCAACCACGCGCTGTTTGTACTGCGTGGCACCTCGCAAGACGAAAGCGATGTTTTCTATCGCTCGCTGGTCGAACAAACAGATTTCCTGTCGCGCCGCTGGCATGCCGCAGCCCCGGGATTGCCGCGGTTCGAGGCGCTGACCGGGTTGATCTACGCCGGTCTTTCGCTCGAGGGGCAAGAGGCGCGCGCCGATCCGGCGATCAAGGCACTGGCCCGCGAATGCGAGGCGCAGATCGATGCGCAGGGCGGCCTGCCCACCCGCAACCCCGAAGAGCTGTTGCATGCATTTACCCTTCTGACATGGGCCGCCGCCGCGCTCAGCGATGCGGGACGCGGCACGCCAACTGCGCATATGGAGGCGATCGAACGCATCGCGCCCACCCTACGCACCCTGCGGCATTCTGACGGCGGGCTGGCGCGGTTCCATGGCGGCGGGCGCGGGGCCGAAGGCTGGCTGGATCACGCGCTGGCCACGGCGAAGATCAAGACGCGCCAGCCGGACGGGCTGTCGATGGGGTATGCGCGCCTGTCCGCAGGGCGCACCAGTGTGATCGTCGACGCCAGCCCGCCCCCCGGCGGGCCCGCATCGTTCAATGCCCATGCCTCTACGCTTGCGTTCGAACTGACCAGCGGGCGGCGGCCTTTGGTCGTGAACTGCGGGCCGGGCGATTCATTTGGCGCTGATTGGCGGCGGGCCGGGCGTGCGACACCGTCGCATTCCGGCCTGTCGCTTGGCGGCTATTCCAGCGCGCGACTGGCGGAGCCCGACCGGCACACGGGTGCCGAGGCTTTGATCGAATGCCCCACCTATGTGCCCGTCGAAATCGGCTCCGTCGGGGACGGCACCCAGTTTCAGGGCGCGCATAATGGCTATGTCGCGGGCTTTGGCCTGACCCATGCCCGCAGCCTGGAACTGACCCACGACGGTCGCGGCCTCGCGGGGGAGGACATGCTGCTCGCGATAGAGCCCGCTGAAAAGCGTGTCTTTGATCGGGAAATGGATGCGGTGAAGCTTGCCGGTATCCCGTTCGAGATTCGTTTCCACCTGCACCCGGATGTGGATGCCACCGTCGATCTGGGCGGGGCAGCAATTTCCATGGCTCAGAAAAGCGGCGAGATCTGGGTGTTCCGTCATGATGGGACGCATAAACTGTCATTGGAACCAAGCGTTTACCTTGAGCGCAACCGGCTGAAACCCCGCGCGTCGGTGCAAATTCTGCTCAGCGGGCGGGTCGTCGACTATGCCAGCAGGGTCAGGTGGTCCTTGTCCAAAGCGCAGGAAACTGCGATTGGCGTGCGAGATTTATCGCTCGACGATCCATATGATGACCAAGACTGACCAAAGGAACCTCCCCGATGCCTGATCTTCACCCCGTCTCCCGCGCGCTTCTTTCCGTATCTGACAAGACCGGTCTGGTCGAGCTGGGGCAGGCGCTCGCGGCGCATGGGGTCGAATTGCTGAGCACCGGCGGCACCGCCAAGGCGCTGCGCGACGCAGGTCTGGAGGTCAAGGATGTGTCCGAGGTCACCGGCTTCCCCGAGATGATGGACGGTCGGGTCAAGACGCTGCACCCCGTCGTGCACGGTGGGTTGCTGGCGCTGCGTGACAATGACGAACACGTCGCGGCGATGGACAAACATGACATTGGCGCAATCGATCTGGTTGTGGTGAACCTGTATCCCTTTGAAGAAACCGTCGCCAAAGGGGCGGAATATGCCGAGGTGATCGAGAATATCGATATCGGTGGCCCTGCGATGATCCGCTCTGCCGCGAAGAACCACGGTTTTGTGAATGTGATCGTCGATGTCGAAGATTATGCGACAGTGATCAACGAACTGTCCGAGAATAACGGGCAGACCACCTATGCGCTGCGCCAGCGTTTGGCGCAGACGGCCTATGCCCGCACGGCGGCCTATGACACGGCTGTCAGCACATGGATGGCCGCGCAGGTCGGGGACACCCCGCGTCGTCGTACCGTGGGCGGCACGCTGGCGCAGACCTTGCGCTACGGCGAGAATCCCCACCAGCAAGCGGCCTTCTACACCGATGGCTCGGCACGTCCCGGTGTTGCTACGGCGACCCAGCATCAGGGTAAAGAACTGTCGTATAACAATATCAACGACACCGATGCGGCCTTCGAGCTGGTCAGCGAATTCGATCCGGCCAATGGGCCTGCCTGTGCGATCATCAAGCACGCCAACCCCTGCGGCGTGGCGCAAGGCACGTCGATGGTGGATGCCTATACCCGCGCGTTCGACTGCGACCGCACCAGCGCCTTTGGCGGGATTATCGCGCTGAACCAGACGCTTGACGCCGAAACCGCCGAGGCGATCAGCGCGATCTTTACCGAGGTCGTGATCGCGCCGAACGCTACACCCGAAGCGATGGAGATTTTTGGCAAGAAGAAGAACCTACGCTTGCTGACCACTAACGGTCTGGCCGATCCGGCACAGGCGGCGTTGTCGTTCCGTCAGGTGTCGGGGGGCTATCTGGTGCAGGACAAAGACGTTGGCCGCATCACCATGGATGACCTGAAGGTCGTGACAAAGCGCCAGCCGTCCGATCAAGAGCTGTCGGACCTGATGTTCGCCTGGACCGTCGCGAAACACGTGAAATCCAACGCAATCATCTACGTCAAGGATGGCGCGACCGTGGGCGTCGGTGCCGGCCAGATGAGCCGCGTCGACAGCACGCGTATCGCCGCACGCAAAGCGCAGGATATGGCCGAAGCCATGGGCTTGCCCGCACCGCTGACGCAGGGCTCTGTCGTCGCTTCCGATGCGTTCTTCCCCTTTGCTGACGGGTTGATCACTGCCGCAGAAGCAGGGGCGACGGCGCTTATTCAGCCCGGCGGGTCGATGCGGGATGACGAAGTGATCGCAGCAGCGGATGAGGCCGGGCTTGCCATGGTCTTTACCGGCATGCGCCACTTCCGCCACTAACCACGGAAAGCGGTCGTTATGCGTACTATTTTTTGGGCCGGTTTTGCGGCGTTTCTTGCGGATCAGCTCAGCAAGTATCTTGTCGTGCATACGATGGAGCTTAGCCGTATCCGGTCCATCGACGTATTGCCGCCGCTGATCAACTTTCGCTATGGCGAGAACCGCGGGATCAACTTTGGCCTTTTCGGTGATGGGTCCGACGCAAGTCGTTGGATCCTCATCGGGCTGGCCTGTGCAATCTGCGTGGGCGTGCTGATCTGGGCAAGCCGCCAAACCATGAGCCTTTGGGCCAATATCAGCGCAGGTCTGCTGATCGGGGGGGCGTTGGCCAATGTGGTTGATCGCCTGATCTACGGCTATGTGCTTGATTTCTTGAACATGTCTTGCTGCGGGATCAATAATCCTTTCGTATTCAATATCGCCGATGTCTTCATTTTTGCCGGCGCTTTGGGGCTGATTTACTTTACCGGCGACACCAAAAAACCGGCGAAAGCCACACCGAAAAAGGCCCAGAAAAAAGGCCAGTGACAAGTACCGCGTGACTGCGATATTGGTACAAAGACCTTAACAAGTCCTTAAGGAGATCCGTCATGCGCTTTGTCGCCGCTCTTGTCTTGCTACCGCTTGCCCTTGGGGCCTGCGGCAACACTGGCCTGCGGGACATTCGCAGCACTGCGAAAGGGCCTGACGAATTCATGGTCCAGCCCTCCAAACCCTTGCAGCAGCCTGATAGCTATAACGCGCTGCCCGTGCCAACGCCGGGGCAGGCGAACCTGACGGACCGCAACGCGGTTGCCGAAGGGGTTCTGGCCTTTGGCGGCACACCGCAAAGCAATACGACAGGCATCCCCGCCTCGGACGCCGCGCTGGTGCAACAGGCCAGCCGCATGGGCGTGGCGGCGAACATCCGTCAGGAACTTGCCGAAACCGATGCTGCGTTCCGCAAGCGCAAGGCGCGGTTCACGCAGATCAAGATCGTGCCGACAGATCGCTACGACCAAGCCTACAAACGCCAGATCCTGGATGCCCCCCGCGAGGCCGCGCGCTGGCGTCGGGCCGGTGCACGCACGCCCTCCGCCCCTCCGGCAGAGTGACGCTGGCCGAATTACAATTCTGTTAGGTCCCTTGATCACCCCGTGGGGTGGCGTAAGTAAGAGGTCTCAGGACCCTGCTCAAAGGACCGACCATGATCAGATTACCGGCCCTCGGGGCCCTATTGGCGCTTGCGCTGCCCACCACAGCCGCGCTTGCGCGTGACAACGAAGACGTCACGCATTTCACCTTGGACAACGGGATGGAGGTCGTGGTCGTCGAAGACCACCGCGCCCCCGCTGTGCAGCAGATGGTGTGGTACCGCGCTGGCTCGGCGGACGAACCCAAAGGGTCGTCGGGCGTGGCGCATTTTCTGGAACACCTGCTTTTCAAAGCCACCGACAAGATGGAGTCGGGCGAGTTTTCAGCCACGGTTGCCAAGAATGGCGGGCGCGATAACGCCTTCACCAGTTATGATTATACCGCCTATTTCCAACGGGTTGCCGCAGACCGGCTTGAACTGATGATGAAGATGGAATCCGACCGGATGAAAAACATCCGTCTGACACCGGAAAACATCGCGACCGAACGGGATGTGATTATCGAAGAACGCAACCAGCGCACCGAAAATGACCCGAGCGCGCTGTTCCGTGAACAGCTTAATGCCGCGCAATACCTCAACCACCGCTACGGCACGCCGATCATCGGATGGATGCACGAGATGCGCGCGCTGGACCTGCAGGATGCGCTGGATTTCTACAAGCTGTATTACTCCCCCAACAACGCGATCCTTGTCGTGTCTGGGGATGTAGAGCCTGAAAACGTTCGCACCCTTGCAGAACAATATTACGGCAAGATCCCCGCCAATCCGGATCTGCCCGACCGATCGCGGACGCAAGAGCCACCACAGACCGCCGAACGCCGTCTGATCTTTCGCGATGACCGCGTTGCACAGGAATACGTCAGCCGGTCCTATCTGGCGCAGGAACGGGATCCCGGCGACCAGAAAACCGCTGCGGCCCTGACTATGTTGGCCGAACTGCTGGGCGGTGGCACCACATCCTATTTCGCCGAAAAACTGCAGTTTGACGCGCCTGTCGCGACCTATTCAGCGGCGTTCTATAGCGGTCAATCGCTGGACGATACGACTTTTAACCTTGTCGTCGTGCCGCAACCGGGCGTGTCCTTGCAGGACGCCGAAGATGCCATGGACGCCGCCATCGCGGGTTTCATGAAAGACGGGGTGGATGCCGAGCAACTTGAACGGATCAAGCAACAGGTCCGTGCCGAACAAATCTATGCCCGGGATAACGCCGACAGCGTCGCCAACCGCTATGGCAGCGCCCTTGCCATCGGGTTGACCGTGCAGGACGTGCAGGACTGGCCGGATGTGCTTGAGGCCGTAACAGCCGAAGACATTATGCAGGCCGCCAAAGATGTGTTTAACCGCGAAGCCTCTGTCACAGGGTGGCTGATGCGCGAAGAGGTGACGGAATGAGACTGTTTTACGCAATCGTCCTGACGGTTCTGGCCGCGCTGCCCGCCCGTGCCGAGGTGGACATCCAAGAGGTGACGTCCCCCGGTGGCATCACCGCGTGGCTGGTAGAGGAACATTCGATCCCCTTCGTCGCACTTGATGTGCGCTTTCGCGGCGGTGCATCGCTGGATGCCCCCGAAAAACGCGGCGCAATCAACCTGATGACGGGCCTGCTGGAAGAGGGGGCCGGTGACATGGACGCACGCGAGTTCGCCCGTGCCGCCGAAGGGCTGGCCAGCAGCTTTCGGTTCAGCGTGGATGACGACGCGCTCTCCGTATCCTCGCGGTTTCTCACCGAAAATCAGGATGCGTCGATCGCGTTGTTGAAACAGGCGTTGCAGACGCCTCGGTTTGACCCGGATGCGATTGAACGGGTGCGCGGGCAGGTGCTTTCGGGGATCCGCTCCAGCGCGAAAGACCCGAACGATATCGCGCGCAAAAAGATGGACGAGCTGCTGTATGGCGATCACCCCTACGGTTCGCCGCTCAGCGGGACCGAAGAAACGGTGACCGCTCTGACACGCGATGACCTTGTCGCGGCACATAAGGCTGTGCTGGCGCGCGACCGTATCTTCATCGGTGCGGTGGGGGACATCACGCCAGAAGAGCTGGGCCTGATGCTTGACGAACTGTTGGGCGACCTGCCCGAAACCGGTGTACCGCTGCCCCCACAGGCCGAGGTCTCTATCCCGTCAGGCACCACGGTCGTCGATTTTCCGACGCCCCAATCCGTCGCGATTTTTGCGCAAAAGGGCATTTCCCAGAAGGATGATGATTTCTTTGCCGCGACCGTGTTGAACCAAGTGCTTGGCGGTGGATCGTTTGAAAGCCGTCTGATGACCGAAGTGCGCGAGAAACGCGGGCTGACCTATGGCGTCTATTCCTATCTGGTGCCGATGGATCTGGCTGAAACATGGCAAGGATCGGTCAGTTCGGCGAACGACCGGATCGGGCAGGCGATGGATGTGATCAAGGACGAATGGGCCAAAGCCGCGGCCGAGGGCGTGACCCAGCAAGAGTTGGACGATGCCAAGACCTATATCACAGGCTCCTACCCGCTGCGTTTTGACGGCAACCAGACCATCGCGAGCATCCTTGTGGGGATGCAGATGATCGACCTGCCCATCGACTATATCGCCACGCGCAACGACAAGGTCGAGGCGGTGACGCTGGACGATGTGAAACGTGTTGCCGACGACCTGCTGGACCCTGACGGGCTGGCCTTTGTTGTTGTCGGCCAACCCGAAGGGATCGAGGCCACGGCGCAGGAAAGCGACTGACCGCTGCCTCCAACCAAGACCGGACACAAAAAAAACGGGCGCTTCTGAGCGCCCGTTTTTCGTTTCAGGACATCGGCAGGTTACTCGCCGTAAGGGATCCAGATATTCTTGACCTCGGTCGCGGCGTGCAAGAACGCTTTGCCTTCACCCTCTGCGCCGTCCCAGTCGCGCGCCATACCGTTGTTGACCCATGTGCGCTTCAGGTTTTGCGCGCTGGCCCGCTCAACGGTTTCGCTTTGCGCCTTGTCGCCAAAGCTCCAGACCGCATCCACGTCCATATGCCGCGCCAGTGTTTCGGCGGTGTCCTTCTGCGGGCCGGTCAAGATATTCACCACACCCGCCGGCACGTCAGAGGTTTCAAGCACCTGCACGAAATCCGTCGCAGCAAGCGGGAAGGGGCCGCTGGCGGACAAGATGATCCGGTTACCCATCGCAATCGCCGGTGCCATGCAAGAGATCAGCCCCAGCAACGGTGCCTCCGCCGGGCAAAGCGCACCAATGACGCCCACAGGTTCCTTCATGGCAAGCGCCACGCCGCGGATCGGCACGCCATGCACCTGCCCATCATACTTGTCGGCCCACGCCGCATAGGTGAACAGACGTTTGACCGCGAGATCGACTTCGGATTTACCGGTTTTAGCGCCCTGCATCGCATCCAGACGCCGTGCGAATTCATCCCCGCGTGCCGCCAGATTTTCAGCGATGTAATAGAGGATTTGCGCGCGCAGATGACCGGTGGTCTTGCTCCACCCCTTTGCGGCATGAGCCGCTTCCACGGCATTGCGCACATCCTTGCGCGACGCGAGCGAGACATGGCCCAGCAGATCGCCGGACTTGCCCCAGACCGGTGCGGAATAGCCGCTGTCGGGTCGGCTTTGCTTGCCGCCAATATAAAGCTTGGCTGTCCGGTCGATCGGGTCCGCTGGCGTGCCGCTGCCGGAAAAGGCCGTGATCTCTTTCAACGGTTTTTGCGTGGTTTTCGGACGGGTATAGGCCGCCAGCCCTTCCCAGCCGCCTTCGCGGCCAAAGCCGCTTTCGCGCACACCGCCAAAGCCCGCCGCCGCATCCATCATATTGGTGCCGTTCACCCAGACGATGCCCGATACCAGCTTGGGCGCGATATCCAGCGCGAGGTTGATATTCTCGGACCAGACCGTCGCCGCCAGCCCGTAGCGGGTGTTATTGGCCAGCTCGACCGCCTCGGCAGGGGTGCGGAAAGTGGTGGATACCAGCACGGGGCCAAAGATCTCGTCCTGCATCAAGGGATCGGCAGGGTTCATGCCGGTGATCAATGTGGGTGGATAGTAGCATCCGGTCGCGGGGATATCGCCCGCGGTAAACACCTCGCCACTGGTGTTGGCGGCGACCATTTCGGTCACGCGTTGCACCTGAACGGGGTCCACCAGCGCGCCCACATCCACGGATTTGTCCAGCGGGTCACCGACCCGCAGCTTCGCCATCCGCGCCCGCAGCTTGGCATAGAACCGATCCGCCACGGGCTCATGCACCAGCAGGCGAGAGCCTGCACAGCAGACCTGCCCCTGATTGAACCAGATCGCATCCACCAACCCCTCGACGGCCGAATCCAGATCCGCATCGTCGAACACGATATAGGGCGACTTGCCCCCCAGCTCGAGCGTCAGCGCCTTGCCGCTTCCGGCGGTCGCCTCGCGGATGCGCCGCCCGACAGGGGTCGATCCGGTAAAGGCGATCTTGTCTACCTCAGCCTGCACGATCATCTCGCCCACGGCACCGTCACCGGTGACAATATTCACGACACCCTTGGGCAGGCCCGCCTGCACACAGATATCGGCAAACAGCAGCGCGGTCAGCGATGTATACTCCGCCGGTTTCAATACCACCGTATTCCCCATCGCCAAAGCAGGGGCCACCTTCCACGCCAGCATCAGCAGCGGGAAGTTCCACGGGATGATCTGCCCGCATATGCCAAGCGCTTCTGCGTCGGGTAGCTCGGACTCCATCAACTGGGCCATGCCCGCGTGGTAATAGAAATGCCGCTGCGCCAAGGGCACATCCACATCGCGCGCCTCGCGGATGGGTTTGCCGTTGTCCAGCGTTTCCAGCACGGCGAACAACCGGCTGTGTTTTTGCAGCAACCGCGCCAGCGCATAAAGGAACCGCGCCCGTCCGTGCCCGCCCAGCTTGGCCCATTTGGGCTGTGCCTTGCGCGCCGCGGCAACCGCGGTGTTGACCTCTGCCTGGCTGGCCTGCGTCAACGTTGCCAGCACATTGCCATTGGCGGGGTTGCGGCTTTCGAAATCATCCCGCGCCTCGGTGAACGCGCCGTCGATGAAATGCCCGAAACGGCTGCCCTGATCGACCAGCCACGCCAGTGCGTCAGCGGCATTTTCCGGTGCCGTCCCATAGTCCATGGTTTCATAGATTTCGGACACGCTCATGGGTTCACCCTTTTCAAAATACTCAAATCCGACATTGGTTTCACGCGGCTCAGCTGATGGCGTGACGATGGCTTGCGGAATAGCTGCCCGACACATG
>Ga0208018_100390_pt1 | contig 12001 bp, 3 predicted proteins | sample 31_taG_FD_184105 | JGI IMG/M metagenome (GOLD analysis project Ga0208018, IMG submission 184105) | Marine viral communities from the Gulf of Mexico - 31_GoM_OMZ_CsCl metaG (SPAdes) (version 2) | ecosystem: Environmental > Aquatic > Marine > Oceanic | place: Gulf of Mexico | collected 2015-07-12 | reverse complement strand
TACTAAAAGATATAGCAGATGATCTTTCTAAATATGTAATGGAGTATAATCCGAAGAGTAATTACATGACTGAATCTGACGGTAATGTAAGCCCTACTAGAATTTTAGAGTCTAAATATAACTTATACAAACATGAATCAAATGTTGTAGGTAAACAAACATTGGGTCTGGGTGCAATTGAGAATACGTTTAATAGTGTATTTAATTACTTAGGAGCTAGAATGCCAAAAAGTTATTCAGTACAAATTAAAGATGATGAATATGATTTAGATATTAATATGTTTTTAAATCATAATGAAATTGATGGTGCAATTTCTCTATCAGGTCTTTATGATGTAAATGGAGAAAATAAAATATCTGATATTATATCTCAAATGATTAATGGTTGGGTAGATGTTGAAAAAGATGCTTGGATATTCTTTATACAAGGTAACTATGAAGTAGCTCCAGTTTTGTTAAATTTAGTTAAAGCAGGTGTTCCTGTAAAAGAAGCTATATACTTTGTATCTCAACCATTGGTAAGAGAGTATGTAAATGAACAAAGGCTATACAAAAGTACTTTTGCTGAACCACTAAAAAGACAAGCTACTAGCAGTCCTAAATATATTGCAAGGGAAAGTCTTTTATTAAAATATTTTAAAGGAGGTTTTGAAAATAAAGTAGATAGATATTTTTATGGTCAACAAGAAGCTAAAAAATATTTAAAAGAAAAAAATAGAGACGTATTTACAGAAAAAGAAATGTATGATCTTATTGTAGATTCTGCTTCTGATGAAACTGTAAGTGCAAGTGATTTATCTCAAATATTGTTTTTACATTATTTGCAAATAGAAGACCAGATGGAAGGGACTAAGCAATTAAAACTTGCTGCAAATCCTGATACTACTACTATGACTGATATAAATCAAGCTACATTAAGTCAAGAAAAATTAGATGATTTACAATACATGTCTTCTTTAGATCAAAATCTTAGAAATGATTTAATAAATAACTCTGTTATAAGTTCATTCTTTAATAACAATCTTATAAAAAGTCTGGGTCAACAATTATTCTCATTTAGATATGATGATTCTTTTGATATGATAAATGATATATTAAAAGATAATTCTTTAAGACCTATACTTTCTGAATCTTTTGGTTCTGAGTATAAAGTTACAGTACCTCAAACATTTAGAAATGACTTTATTAATTTCTTGTATCAAAATGCAAAAAGAAAATATTATTTAGGAGACACATTTAATTCTAATACTTTAAATAGAAGTGTACCTGTTAAAGAAGTTAATTCTTTACGTTCAGGTGCAACTGTAAAAGATGGAGTATTATATGTAGATGAGAATCAAATTAGAGCTGACTTTGCTAATAAAGTTTGGTTAAAATCTTCTAAATCAAAAAATAGTTATACTAAAAAAGGATTATATCCTTTAGAGATGTCTCATTTCACAGGTAATGCTGCTTCTAATTATCAAGAGTATTTAAGATTTGTATTAGAAAGAGAGTCAATTAGAGCAGATATATCTAAGAAAGATTTTTTCAACAGTGAATTGTTCAAAGAAAGATTTGAAACAGAGAAAGATATAAGCATGTTATCTGAAGACAAGCTTAAAAACTATTTGTATGAGCAATATATAGCTAATAAAGCTTTGACAGCTTCATCTAATGTATATCATATGTTTAGTGATCCAGAGTTTGCATATGCTGTTGAGTTTAAAAATATAGTTGACAAGTATGGTCTTAAAGATAAATATGATGTTTTAAAAAGATTAGAGATTGATGTTAATTCAGACAGAACTATGTATAACATTTATCTTAATGATAAGGATTTAGATAATTTTAGATCTAATCTTTATACTAAAAACTTGTCTGACTTAGCAAATAGATCTGTAAAGAAAGTAGATGATATAGAAACTAATAATTACATAAGTGATTTCTTTTCTAATATGACTACTTATGCGGCATTTCAATCAGGTATTTCAAAAAGTAAATACAACTTCTTAAACATTACAGACTTTAATACATTTATTAATACAATAAATCCTTTAGTAGGTAATTACTTAAATTCTGATGCTGTTACAAAACAAGAATTATTAAATAACTTTTTTGATACATTCTTACTTTCTAATTTAAAAAGTAATAAAAATAGACTTAGATTTAAAGACTATCTTAATGAAAGCTTTATGGATAGAGATTCATTTACAACAGAAACTTCTGAATATAGTCCATTTAATTTACTTAATTATAAAGTCGCACCTACAAATAATTTAGGAGTAAATACATATAACAATATATCTAATACTGCACAAACAATGCAGAACTTAGTAAAAGCTAATCCTGATGTAGTGTTCTTGTATCCTGCTTCTTTTTTACAGATAGAAGGTGATGCTCCTAAAACTAATGAAGCTCTCTTAGATACTATAGGTATAGGAAATGCTTTACCTGTAATGACAGGTATAAATGAAGTTAATGACAATTTGGCTGAGGTATCAGAAGAAGATATGGAGGAAATAAAAGATATGATGATTCAAAATTGGCAGGAAACATTTAAACGTGCTGAGGAATTAATAGAACAAGGTAGACAAATTGCATTACCTTATGAAGGTCTTGGTAATTTAACTGTGATGCCGCAAGATTTATTCATATCTTTATCAAAAACATTGCTGACTAAATTTGGATATGTAAATCCTGGCTCTGAAACCATAGGAACAGTATTTGAAAATTTTGATCAGGAAGTGAATGATGCTGAAATTTTAGAAACGTATAATAATGAAAACCCATTAAATTGTTAAAAAATGGCTTGTGATTCAAAAGCGAATGCTTTAAGATTTTTAAAAAAGAAAGAAGTATTAGGTCCTACTAATGAAATATTGGATCATGCAAAATTTGAAAAGTATAATAAAGAACTTACTAGGTATGCTGAAATTAAGTATGACTTAAATTTTGGAAATGAGTTACTATTTTCTATTTATCAAAGTCAAGTAACAGATCCTAGAGGATCTAGATACTGGAGAGATAATATTATACAAACTGATAGAATAGTTCCCAATGATGAGATGTTTCAGTCAATTGATAGAAGAATGATTCAAATTGATATAGCAGAAGAACTTGGTGAATTAGAAATTCAAAATCTGCCTGATGCAGAATATGAAAATGAAATACCTGATCCTTTTTTTAAAAGAGGAAAGTTTGAAGCTAATGAAGTAAATAAACTTTTTCAAAATGAATTAAAGACAAAACTTGTTACTTTTTTAGGAGGCTTGAATATAAAAACAGATTTATCTGCAGATAAACTTTTAGATGGTATACGTTATAAAAAAGGAAATCCTTTAGCAGCTTACGATGTAATACAAAAATTTCTTGCTTTAAAAACTGATATTACAGATAAAACTTTACTAAATCAATCTGCATATATTATATATACCATGCTAGGGCGTGGTAGTAAAATACATAAAGACTTATGGTTTAATATTGAAAGCTGGAGCAAATATGATGATGTATATAATAAATGGGATAAAATATCTCAAGAAAATAGAGATGATGCTATTTTTAAAAAGCAACTAGATTTTGAGTTATTATATTTAGATGATGAAGTAAGTCCTGATGAATTAGAATGGAATAGAAAAAATTCTAAGAAAAACTTTTGGGCTCATCGTCAAGCTATACTAGAATTTGTTGCTGAGATGCTAGAGATAGGTTTAGATCAAAAATATATTGGTCCTAAACGTAGCAATCCTGATATTAATAAAGCTTACTTTGAAGCAAAAGGTCATAAAGATAGATATGCTAAAGGTGCACTGAGAAGACTGATTAATAGAGTTCTTAATTGGATTCAAGAAAATATATATAATAATAAAGCTTTTGATAAATATAATGAAGAGGACTTAAAGAGTTTAGTCTTGGATGTAGTTGATGATGTATATCAATTAAAGTATGAAAAGTTTATAAGGAACTATTATCTTTCTGAAGAAGATGGTAATTGGTATGATATGTCAGGTCAACTTTATGAAGTTAAAGATTATGAGAAGTCAATATCTAAAGATCCATTTATAGCAGATGTAATAGATAAGTTATTTGGCAATCCATTTTTAGATTTTGGTCTTTCAGGCTCAGCCACATTGAGAAAGTTTGGTAGAGTTATTAGAAGTGTAGATGAAGCTTTTCATGATATAGATGGAGATATTAAATTAGAACAATTTATGTCTGAAAAAAATGCAATGTATTTTTTAGATTGGTTGAATAATAGAGGTTTACCATTATCTAGAAAAATAGGTAAAAGTATTGTACAGCAGAGAAGAGATTCTAAAAAATTTGAAAAAGAACTAATTCCATTTTTAGAAGATCAAAATTGGTATCAGAATATTCAGAATATGTTTCCAACCTTTAAATTTCTTAGAGCTTTTATAGGTAAGGATCATGCTCAAAAAGGAGAATCAATTACTATAACAGGTACTATAGAACATCCTACAGAAACTGAATTAGTTACTCAAGAGAATTTAAATGGCAGAAGCCCTAAAGATATAGGTAAGCAAATGCCTAAGTTATATACACTAGATTTCTTTTTAAGAACTAAAGAAGGAGCTTATCCTAGACAATATACAGGTTACCAAAAGTTTTATAAAGAATGGAAAGAAATTTTTGAAGCTAAAGTAAACATGGGTCGAGCTAAAGATCTGAATGATCTTATTTATTTTATGCCAACTGTACAAGATGCAGAAGGTTATCAGTTTCATAAAAAGGGAATGCGATACTTTTCATTTACTAATGAAAATCAAAATGACCTTACTGTAGATATAACTAATCCTTTTGAGAATGAAGTTAGTCTTATGACAGCAGAATCAGAAGGAACTGTTGATGTAAATACTATTTATAAAAATGATAAAGTTGTTGGTAAGATAAAGTATAAAACTGATGAAAACTTTATTGATGTTTTAGAAATAGATGCTAGTGAAACAAATGCTATAAGTACATTAAAAGTATTGGGTCAAGATGCTGCGTCACAAGGAAAAATATTAAAGTCTTCTAAAAATAATAGATTGTTTGATATTTTAGAAAGACAAGGGTATGCTTCTAAAAATGATGGTATTTACTATTATGTAGATCCTGGAATGTATGAAGCAGTTAAAAGTGCTATAATTGAAGTACCCGTTGATACAAAAGCTATAAATAAAGCAAGAGGTCAAGAAATAGCTCAAGTTTTAGCTAAAAAACTTTCTCTAGCTTTAAATATAGGTTATGCTAATGTATCACAAGCTGATGCAAAAGCATTATTAAATGCTAAAGGTAAACCTTATAATAATGAAGCGGCCTTTTATTGGGGAGGAACTGTTTATGTAGTAGGTGATAATATAAATCTAGATACAGTTCTTCACGAATTTGCTCACCCTTTTATTAAAGCTATTGAATCAGAAAATCCTGATTTATTTAATAATCTATATACTAGTTTAGAATCAACTACTGAAGGTAGATATATTATAAATCATGTTAGGATGAATTATCCAGAGCTAAATATTACAAGCTCTGCTTTTAAAAATGAGGCGTTAACATATTCATTACAGTATCACGCAGTAAATAAAGTTACTGAAGAAGTTGAAAGTAAAGGTTATCAAAGCTTCATGTCTAAATTACTTTATGCTATTAGACAGATGTTTAAAAGAATATTTAATGTTTCTAAGGTTAGTGATATTAATGAATCTTCTACAATGGAAGAACTTGCTGACAAACTTTTAAATGAGCAATTTGATCTTCAAACAAAAGCAGTTACAAATGAAGACCTAATTTTTTATATACGTAATATAAAAGAAATGGCTAGTAATTTAACAGAAAATGTTAATGCTCAAAATTTACAGAGAGGTATCAATGACATATTTGTTATGAACAATCTTGTGTTAAATAAAGCTTTTAACTATAAAGCTCAAACTAAAGAATTCCAAGATAGATTAGACAAAGTTTTATTTGATGATAATCAATTATCTCCAAAAATAAAACAAATGTTACGTTCATATCAAACTGTAACAAACTTTAAAAATAAATCTAAAGAAGAAATTATTAAAGATGTAGTAAGAGCTGAAAAGGAAAGACAAAGAGATCTTGCAAACTCATCAAGAGCTTTTGTTAATAGTATTGGAGTAGTAGATAATATTGCAAAAAATATTTACAATGATTTAGCAGCATTGCAAAAAACAGGAAGATTTAATAGTAGAGATGCTGTGTCATTACTATATACTTATAGAAACATTATTAATGGTTATAAAAGCATGTTTACTGATTTTGATGAGTACTTTACTGAAGATCAAGGTGAAGGTAAACCTGAATTTAATGTTAATGAAGACAATGAGTTCTTTACTTTTATGAATAATGTAAAAGCTAATTTAGATAGAGCTAATAAAATTATTTCAGATATATATAAAGAAAATAATGTTGATTTATATGTAGAAACTGTTTCTTATATGAATGAGTTTTTGGTAAATGAGTTAAAGTCTAACTTGTTTAAAAGCATGAAAAATAAAATGCGTGATGAGGACATTCAGGAATTTTTTGATAAAGCTTTAGCAAACAAGTTAACTAATGAAGATTATGAAGCTCTTAAGAAAAAAGACATTGAACCTAAATATATTTCAAGATTTGTAAGAAAGTATAATGAGTTTAATTTAACTAGAGATAAAATAGCAGATGCTCTATCTGGTAAACTGGGTGATGTAAGTTTCTTTAATAGATATTTAGAATCTTATACTTCTTCTAATGATCCTATAGTAGGTGGATTAGCTATTTTTATTCAGAATTTAAGGACCGAATCTGAAAACTCTGCTATTAGAGAATCATATGAATTCCGAAATAAAATGGCAGAACTCTTACCTAAGATAGGTTACAATAGATTAAAGACTAGACAAGTTCTTGACATTGTAGCAACTAAAGATTTTACTTTCAGTTTAAGACCTGTTAGAGATAAAAATGGTAATGTAGAAAGGTTAGAGCCTGTTAAAAAAGAAATTTATAGTTTTCATGATAAATTTGGAAATGGTTGGAGATATGATTTAGGTCAACTTGAATATAACTTAAGAGAAGCTCAAGAATCAGAAGATAAAGATGCTATAGAAAAAGCAGAAAAAGAGTTATATGATTTTAACAGACAATTTATGCATGATATATACTTACCTGAAGTATATGAATTGGATAAAATCTATGCTAAATACCCTCCACAGGCAGCTGAAGCTGCAAGACAAGCTAGAAAAAGAGCACTAGATTCATATAATACAGAAGCTAATGAGATTACTGATGAATTAGAAAGATTCCAAAAGTACTCTACACTACAAGCTTTATGGAAAGACTATCAAATGTTGCATTCATATACTTATGAAAATGGAAAACCTAAAGTAGATTCACCTGAAGATGGAGTATATGATTTAAGTATTGCTAAAATATTAAATGAATATAGAGACGCATCTAGAGAATTTTATGAGTTTACTGAAAGACCAGGGTCTTTACAGAATGCTTATGATCAATTTATTAATATGATTGATACTCAGTATGGTTCTGAATCTGAAGAGTTTAAACAAGCTAGAGATGAGTGGATTAAACAAAATACAAGAATTGCACAAACACAAGAGTATTTTGATATGAAGTTTAAGTTGATCAACAGATTAAAAGAGCTTCAAGAAAAAATGAAAACTACATCTACTGTAGATGTATCTGCTTTATATAAAGAAATGTATGATTTGATTTATTCTAATAAAGATAGTTTAAATCAACCTGTACCTTCAGAATTAGGTGTAGAGAAAATACGAAAGATAAAAACTTTACAACAAAAAGTAATTGATTTTAAAGCTACCTTAGATAGAACGTCAGGTTTAAGTAGAGAAGAATCTTCTAGACTTAAAGCTCTTATTCAAGTAATGAAAAGAAATCCTGAAGCATTAACTGAAGATAATAAGAATGAATATATAAAGCTATTACAAAAACAAACATCTACAGGACTATCTTTAGCTGAAGCAAATGAACTTGAAAGTATATATGCAGAACTTGGAGATTTATCTAAAAGAGTAGCTACTGAATATTATGTAGATACATTTAATGAGTTCTTAACTGAAATGGAAATAGCTCCAAAGACTGCAGAGCAATTAGAAACATTTATTGAAAGTGATGAACTAAAAGGATTGCTTGCTGAAAATGATGAGTTTTCAGATTGGTTCTTTGATAATCATGTAATGTATCAAGTATATCAAAAAGGAAAAAGGGGTAAACAAACAGTATATAGTAAAAGTATAGTTAATAGTATATCTATTCCTAATAATGAAGATTACTTTCAAAAAACAGAACTTGTAGATCCATTAACTAAACAAAAGTTTACTTTAGAAGTTAATGGTATTCCAGTAGTAGGAAATGCAAGACACTCTAATTATCAAATTAAGTCTGAGTATATGACAGGTTATAATTCTTCTACAGGTGAAGTTGAACTAGTAGTAGGAGAACATATAGATAATAGAGGTAGATTTATTCCAAGATATGAACAAGGGTCTAAGTATATAAATACTGAGTATGAAAAAATGCAAAATAGACCTTCTAGCCCTGAGTATAAACTTTTGCAAGAATTAAAAAGATTTCATTTAAAATATCAAGAAGGTATACCTGATTCATCTAAACTATATTTAGATTTACCTAGATTTATATTAAGAGATAATCTTTCTATGGTTCAATCTGGTGAGCTTGGTAACAGAGCTTCTCAAATTAAAGAAAGTTTCTTGCAGTATTTTAGAGATATGGGTAGAGGAAGAGATAGATCAATGGATGACTATAACTTTATTTATGATGACAATACTCAAGAGTATAGATTAGTTGCTACAACTTTAGAAGGAGAAGAAATAGAAAGAATACCTGTAGCAGGACTCTTTGATATAGAAATAAATAATACTGATCCAGATGTTATGCGTAATATGATGAGGTATTTATATTCCTTAGAACATCAAAAAGCTTTAGTAGAAACATTACCTATGGTACAGTCAATTCTTGAAACTTTAGAAGATCCTGATAATTACTTAAAGAAAACTAGAGTATATCGTAAAGGTGTATTCCAAAGTTCAGGTAAACTAGAAGATGTAAAAGAAAAGAAAACATATAATAGATTAGGTCAAGTAAAATCACTTATAGAAAGAGAATACTACGGTAGAAAATTTGAAGGAAGTTTTGGATCTGAGGTTATGGATAAAGTTTTATCTAAACTTCAAAAGTTATCTGCAAGAGGATCTCTAGCATTAAACATACCATCTGATTTAAAAAACAGATTTGGTCAGTTAATGCAAAACTATATTGAAATGGCTGGTGGTGAATATATTAATACATCTGATTATGCTAGAGGTAGAATTTGGGCAGCTTCAACTATGACTAAATGGCTTGCAAAAGATGTATATAGTATAGGAGCAGGATCACTTAACTATCAGTTAGTAGAAGCATTTGATTCTGTATTTGCAACTAAAGATAAGTTTGGTAGAACAGTTACTAGAAGTTTTGTAAAAGATTTATTAAATGGAGAGTGGATGTACATGGCTAGAAAAAATCTAGAAATGGAAGCTGCTTTGCAATTATTTGGTGCATTTTTAAATTCTAAAAAGATAGAGCAAACTTTAGCTAATGGTAAAACTCGTACTATAAGATATGTTGATGCTTGGGAATTAGATCCTAATACAGGAGTAATGAGATTAAAAGAAGGCATTGATCCTGAATATAATAATAAAAAAATAGAACATGTTTATAAAGAGGGAGAAAGTTTTGAATCTATAGCCAATGCTTACGGTATAAGTGTAAAAACTCTTAAAGATAAAAATGGCATAAAGTCAATTTTAGAATTATCAGATGGTGATACTCTAGTTATTGCCAACATGGAAAAGTTTAAACAGTTTAAGAATACATTCCAGGGAATATCTAGAAGATTATATGGTGCTTATGATGAATTTGGTCAATCAGAAGGTAATAAGTATTCAGGATTTAGACTATTTACTTTTATGAGGAAATGGTTCTTCCCTATGTTCTATAACAAGTGGGGATTCTCTTATGATAGTTCAAGAGGAGGATCTTGGCTTTCACCTGAAAGATTTCAACCAAGATATGATTGGGCAACAGGAACAACTCCAATAGGTTACTATGTAAATACTTACAAAGCTTTGTTAAAAGTTTTAGATAGAAAAGCAAAAGGTTATCAATACTTAACTCTTCAAGAAAAGATAGACTCTAAAAAAACTTTAACAGATGCAATGATAATTATAATAGCAGGTTTAGTTCTAGCTTTAGGTTTTGGATATGATCCAGATGATCCAGATAGATTTAAAAAGATGAAAAAGAAATCAGGACCTTTATTTACAGAAGACTTTAATCTTAAAGGTTATATTGAAAATCTTACACAAATACTTACTTTAGGTACTATGCAAGAAGTTTCTGCATTTATACCAATGATTCAAATGGGAGTATATAATTTTGGGCTTGATGATTATCAAAAATTAGTTACTTCTACTACATCTGCATTTAATAATACAATAGGTTTATACATGAAAATTTTAGAAGATTTGTATAAAATGGCAACTGGTAATCCAAAAGCTTATTATGATAAAGATGTTGGAGAACTTTGGTATAAACAAAAAGGTCAACCTAAAATATATAATCATTTATTTAGATCAATAGGTATTACAGGTGGAACACAAGATCTACCTGAATCTTTAAAAGGTATAGAATCATCAGGTAAATTAAGATAATATGGCAAAAGTTAATTCAACAGGAGTATTTCAGAAGTCAAGAGTTAAAAGACCAGGAATACATGCAAAGACAAAAGTTTCAAAATCTAAGTCTTCTAAAAATTATAAGAAAAAGTATAGAGGTCAAGGTAGATGAATTGGAGACTAGAGTTTCATTTGCATTGGCCTCATGATAGATGTGCATTAGGTTGGCAATATATAGGACCAAGTGAAGAGGAAAATATATATACTTTTACTCTTTACTTAACTATATTAACCATAACTTTAGATATCTTTCCAGGCGAGTAAGAAAAAAAAAGGGAGACAGCCTAAGCTATCTCCCTATTTCTATGCAAAATCAAAATCTGCGTCATTGGATTCTTCTGAATCTTCATCATCTATTACAGCAAAATCAAACTCAAGATCATCTTCAAATGGATTTTCTAGTCCTCCATCTGTAGAGCTATCTTCTACTGTGTCAGGTGTTACCTCAACATCAGGTAATTCATCTACACCGTCCATGTGATCTTCATCTCCAATTGGATCTGGATCACATACTGCAGCTACTGCAGCTTCATCTTCAGCAATCTGCTCTCTAATTCTGTCTTCACAGTAAACAGGAGATTCTTCTTCTTCTTCTAACTCCTCTTCCATAATAATATTCTCCATTTTTACATCTTGCTCCTCTTGCACTGCTATATTAGCATTAGATTTTATTTCTTGTTCTGCAAGCACTTCAGCAATGCAGTCTTCTAAATCTATCTGACGAGGATCAACAAAAGGTACTGTAGCTTCATTTACATTTTCTTTAACAACAGGTGCTTCAACTTGAGGTCGCGGAGTTGTTTGAAAATAAGGAAGACTAGTAATAAACCAATGAAGTACTCTTTGATCTTCCATCCAAGTTTTAGGATGAGATTGTTGCAAAGCAAGAGTTACATAATTATAGAATGCCCACAAACTCTCATTATTTTCATAAGTATGAGTTGGTCTAGACATTTGTTGTCTAATTAAACTTGCTTGCTCAGTTGTCAAGATTTCATGATCAGCAAATAAAATACCAAGCAATTGCGATTGCTTTCTTCTATCAAGATTAATTTCTTTCATCTTTTCTTTGTCAGAAACTAATTGATCATAATACATCTTAGCAAGAGATACTTGCTCTGTAATTGTCTTTTCAGTTTCAGTATCAGCTGTACCAATATGTTTGCGGGCCCATGATCCCATGTCACCACATACCATAGTAGTATTATTCTTTGTATGAATAGCACCAATACCACACTTAAACCTCA
>Ga0208018_100389_pt1 | contig 12014 bp, 11 predicted proteins | sample 31_taG_FD_184105 | JGI IMG/M metagenome (GOLD analysis project Ga0208018, IMG submission 184105) | Marine viral communities from the Gulf of Mexico - 31_GoM_OMZ_CsCl metaG (SPAdes) (version 2) | ecosystem: Environmental > Aquatic > Marine > Oceanic | place: Gulf of Mexico | collected 2015-07-12 | reverse complement strand
CAAGTTGCAGCGTAGCATCCTGAAATTGATGTCGATCTCAACCTTTGGCAGAATATGGATGGCCTAGTCACAAGAATCGTGAGATATGTTTCGCCGCAAAACCGAGACAAGAAAAAGGGGAACCGTGATCCCACGGCTCCCCTTTCGGTTCAGATCGTCTCCCCCCCGCGCGCCGATTAGGCGACCAAGGAGAGCCCCGCGCCTGCGTCCTGCGGCTGCTCACCGCTGTCGATGAACGGGATGATCGAGAAGGTCTGCCCGCCGCGCTGTTCTTCGTTCTGCACGGCGTTGACGCGCAGGTCACCGTCGGGCGTGTTGATCAGCAGCGACAGGTAGTCATTGCCAGTGCGGCTGCTTCTCGCCATCCAGGCTGAGCCGACGCGGATTGGCGTGCCCCGGGGCGAGCTGACCTCGATCCGGTAGTCGGGGTGGGTCTCCTCGGTCTTGTAGCTGTTCTCGATCAGCATGAACTCTAGATCGAACATCATGTTGGCGATGTAGCCAGTGAAAGCGTTGTCGGCGTCCATGGCGGTAAGCTCGCCCGAGATCGAGCCGGATTTCATCAGGCCGTTCGAGACCAGAGGGATGATCTCGAACACGCCACTCTGGGCCGTGCGCGCCTCTTTCGTCTGCACCGCGTTGACCCGGAAGGGGCCGAGGCCGACATCGATCTGCATCGAGATGTAGGGGTTGCCGCTGGTATTGCCGGTTTCGTTCCAGGCCGTGCCGATGCGCACCTTGCGACCGGACTTGTTGATCGCCGTCACGTCATAATCCGGGCTGCGCGCGGACATCTTGGCCCGTGCCTCAAGCTGGATGGCGATGTCAAAGCGCGTCGAATGGATCATGCCGGTGTATTCGGCGGCGGCGGTCTCGACGTTGCGGGTGAGGGTTCCTGCGAACATGGGATAGTTCCTTCTTGGATTGGCCGGTGCCTGACGTTCTTGCCAGCGCATCCGGGATTGCTTTCTCGACCCCTCCTGGGATCACAAACCAGAAAGCTTGCTTTCCTTTCAGCCCCGCCCACGGGTCAGAGCTGCCGTCCGACTGGGAATACCACCGCGCCTTCGGGTGCTGCGCCCCTCCCCTGCCCATCTGGGGTTGATTGGCGGCCCAGATTTTCTGCGGCGACCTTCGGTTGCGCGATGAAGAACTCCGCCTCTTTTCCGTTCAACCGTTGCCCGCTCCGGTCGGTCAGGCCGATGCAGCTACCGTTCGGCACATAGGTGATGAGGTACTGACCGAACCGGTCCTTGTGGACAACGTAGCCGGTATTGGCCCAGTGCACGGTCTGCCCGGCATCGACGGCGGCCTTGATTTCATCGAGTGTCATTTGATCCTCCTCAAGTAGAATGGTGGGGAAACGACTCAAGAGGCCCGATCTTCCAATCGGGCTTCCGTGCGGCATTCAATTGGCAAAAAGCCGGGTCCTTTAAGGCACTCTGCGCCGCTTGCGTCGCGCGCGCCGCCATCCAATCCTTCAGGCCAAGAACCGTTCGTCCGGCGGCGACCTCGGAGGCCCAGGCAAACCTTGGGTCGCCGCAGGGCTCGGAGCCGGAATGCCGGTCGATGTGGCCATTGGCCATCCATGGCTCGGGCTGTATCCGTCGCAGCCAGTCCGCCATACTCGGGATTCGGCCCTGGCAGTCTTCACGGACATGCTGTTCGCCGATCCAGCGCACGGGGATTTCTCGACCAGCGCTATTGGTCAGGGTCAAGCCGAAGACACGTTCGGCTTCAAACAGGCCTTGGGCATGGTGACGCAAGGCCCGGTGCGTGAAGAGCGCGAGGTGCTCTTTCGAGGCGTCAAACCAATCGTGGACGGCCTGATAGTCAGACGGCACCCCGCCGAACTTCCGGGCAGAGCTTTCGGCATGATGAAGCGGATGGGCCATCTCAAAGCCCCTCGTCATAGCTGTGCGAGCATTCGACATAGCGGTCGGCATGATCCGAGGTGATACTGTCGTTGCGCAAGTCCCAGGTCAGCGTGCCGTAGCCGCCCTCGTTGTTTTCGAACCCTGGGTGATGGTGATAGGCGAGCGACCAGGCGAAGTCGCCCACTTCGGTGGCAAGCGGCTCCGGCAGTTGGACCTCCGAAGGTTGCACCGTCACATCCTCGACATTGCCGGAGTCGCCATAGCCTTCGTATTCGGCAGTGACCTCGCTGATGCCAAGCGCACGTAGTTGCGCGAGCAGCTCCACTCGGGATGCCTTCAAGGCGGTTTCGCGCTCCGCGCGCCACTGAGCCGCCAGTGCGGCATAGTCCATTTGGGGATTGGTCATGGGTCTGTCCTCTTGTCTGAATTTGGGGGGCCGGGCGTGGCATTGGTCAGCGCGCGCCCGGAAAGCGCGGACCGGCCAAACCCCGATCCGCGACGCCCGGCCCAAAGCCCGCTTTGGCTTTTCAGGCGGCTTGTTCTGCCGCTCTAGCGGCTCGCTGCCCCACGATCCGTGCCAGAATGCTTCCCGTGTCAATCCCGTCCCCATGCGGCAGGAACACCCGCAACTGGAAGGCGATGATCTCCGTGAAACACCCGAGGGCCTTGAGGCCGTCGATCATGCCCTTGTCGGCGCCGCCCAACTCAAGGCGCATCTCGCCTGCGACCCGGCGACGGGTCAGGGTGAGACCCCGGCCCAGATCGACAGGCGCGGTGGTGCCCAGGGCGGCGGTCAACATCTCCTGCGGTGTTTGCGGGTTGGACACGAGGAAGCGGGCGTGCAGCGCGGCCGCGCCTTGCTCGCTCAGCGTGCGCCCGATCATCGCGGTCGCCCCGTCGGGCGTGACCCGGTAGATGCGCTCATTGGTGGTCGGAATGTCCTTCCAGATCGGCAACAGCAGCCCTGTCAACAGGTAGAGCTTGGTCGTGGTGGTCTTGGGCAAGGAGGCAGCCTCGGCATCCCAAAGCCTTGCAAACTCGGGCTTACCGATGTTCTCCCAGGCCGAGGACCCGAACCGCGTCTCCTCCAGATAGCTCGACCCGTTGGGCCGCACCGCCTTGCGCATCAGCGTGACAATGTCCTCGTCATACATCTGCATAGGGCGCGCCGAGATGAGCGCCGCGCGGCCGGAGGCGCGATTGACCATCGGCAGCTTGTCCGGATTGCGCGATATGGCCTCTTCAGCGCCCAGGACATGGACCGGGTCCGTCACCTCGAGCCCGATGATCCGCGTCACGGCGCCAGATTTCGGGCAGGTCCAGAGATCCTCTGTGGAGACCTGCTCGATCTTTTCGCCGCGTAGGGTTTCCACGCCGAGATCGAGCGTGCCCGCCGCGCGCGCCCGTTCCGTCTGATCGGCAATCCGGCGCATGAACTCGGCAAAGAGCGCGTTCTGCATGTGGATGGGCAGGGCCAGAACCCGGTTGAGAAACCGCTGGATCGGGGGAAGCTCCTCAAGGAGCACCCCGTCCTTGTCGATCAGCCGCAGGGCCGTCCAGTCGGTGAAGCTCTCGTAGCTCATCGCCTCGGCGCGCCCGGCGGCAAGATCGGCGAAATACCCACGCAGCGCCGCCCGTGCGATCGGGCTTTCGAGATTGTCCTCCTCGCGGAACATGCCCTGCGAGCCGGTCTCGCGCTGACCCTTGGTCAAGGCCCCCAGCTGGTCGAGGCGCTTGGCTATAGTCGAGGTGAAACGCTTTTCGCCATGCACATCCGAGGTGCAGACCCGGAAGAAGGGCGCGCTGACCTGAGCCGAGCGATGCGTGCGCCCGAGCCCCTGGATGGCCGCATCCGCGCGCCAGCCGGGCTCCAGAAGATAGTGCCGCCGCCGTTTCTGGTTCTTCGCCGTTTGCGCCGCGTGATAGGACCGGCCCGTACCGCCTGCATCGGAGAAGATAAGGATATCCTTCTCGCCGTCCATGAAGGCTTGGGTTTCGGAGGAATTGCTGCTGGCGGCGCGCTTCTCGATGAAGAGGTGGCCATCGTCCGCCTTCAGAGGTCGGATCGACCTTCCGGTCACTTCGGCCACGGCATCGTCGCCAAAGGCCCAGAGGATCTGATCCAGCGCCGAAGGGATCGGGGCCAGCGTCATCAACTCCATCATGGCCGCATCGCGCAGGGCAAGCGCTTCGCGGGAGACAACCAGCGCGCCATTGGCGTCGCGCAAGGGTTCAGCCACCATGTTGCCGTCGATCTCCACGAGCTTTTGCGCATGGATCGGGAAGGCCTGTTCGAGATAGCCCAAGACATAGTCGCGCGGCGTCAAAGCACCCTCGACGAGTTCATCCTCGGGGTCCATCGTCTCAAGCCGACGCTTCAACAGGCTTTCGCCTGTAGAGACAACCTGGATGACGCAAGCCTTGCCCGCCGCCAGATCGTCCTTGATCGCGCGGATGATGGTCGGGGCTTTCATGCCCATCAGGAGATGGTTGAAGAAGCGCTGCTTCGTGCTCTCGAAGCGGGACTTGGCCGAGGCGCGAGCAGCCGAGGCATTAGTCTCTCCCGAGGCATCGTTGACGCCAGTCGCCGTCAGCGCCGCCTCGAGATTATGGTGGATGGTGCGAAAGGCTCCCGCATAGGCATCGTAGATCTCGATCTGGGCCGGGGTGAGCGCGTGTTCGAGCACGTCATATTCCACGCCATCGAAGCTGAGGGCGCGGGCCGTGTAGAGACCGAGCGTCTTGAGATCACGCGCGACCACCTCCATGGCGGCGACACCGCCTGCTTCCATCGCCGAGACGAAACTCTCGCGGCTCGGGAAGGGGTATTCGGGGCCTTGCCCCCAGAGCCCCAGCCGCGCGGCATAGGCCAGGTTGTGCACGCTCGTGGCGCCGGTAGCCGAGATGTAGAAGACGCGGGCGCGGGGTGCTGTCAGTTGCAGCCGGAGGCCTGCAAGGCCCTGCTGGGAGGGTTTGACCCCCCTGCCCTGCTCGGACCCGGCCGCGTTCTGCATGGCATGGGCTTCATCAAAAGCCAGCACGCCATCAAAGTCTCCGCCCATCCAGTCGAGGATCTGGCTCAGTCGCGTGGTGCCGCATTTGCCCGCGGACCGCAGCGTGGCGTAGGTGACAAAAAGGATCCCGTCGCCCATCGGGACGGGCTGGTCCGGTTTCCATTTGGAAAGCGGCTGAATGTCGGCAGGCGAGCCGCCGAGATCGGTCCAGTCGCGGATGGCGTCCTCGATGAGCGTGGCAGATTTGGAGACCCAGATCGCCTTTCTGCGTCCGGCCAGCCAGTTCACAAGGATGAGCCCCGCGCATTCGCGCCCCTTGCCGCAACCGGTGCCGTCCCCGAGGAAATAGCCGAGGCGATAGGCCCGTGCATCCGGGTCATCATCGGCGCGCGTCGGCTTGGTCTGGTCGTCATCGATGGTAAACCGACCGGGCAGATCGCGCCCATGGGCATCATGCGCCATGATGATGGTTTCCAGCTGCGCCTCGGAGAGATGTCCCTCCTCAATCAGCCTGGCGGGCAGGCGCAAGTCATCACTGCCCGTGTTTGATGGCATGGGCGGCGCGACGGCGGCCATGGCGATGCTTTCAACGAGCGGCGTGGGATGTTCCTGCGCACCCGCGATCTCGATCCGCTGCGGACGGTAGCGCGCATAAATGTCCGAGATGGGCGTGTTATCACGGGGGGCCTCAAAGCTTGTGAAGCTGAGCGGGCGGACGGCATTGGCCTGGGGTTTGGAAGCGGCAACAGGCGCAGCCGCGATCTTGCGCGGGGCAGATGATGGAACGGTCGGCCGAGCATGAGGGATAGCTTCAGCACGTTGGGCGGGGCGCATCTCGGGCCGGGTTGCGGCCACGGCATCGAAATATGCCAAAGCTTCATCCAGTTTCTGCACACTTGCCCGGAAGAACACGCCATCCTCCTGCACCTTGTCGAAGACCATCAGCTGGGTTTCCACAGTTGTGCCGAGCTTGCGATAGACCTGCCCCGGCATCGTGAGTGCCAAGCGTGGCGTGAGCAAACCGCAGGCGCGGAACCAATGCGCGGCATCGCGTTCGGGCGTGAACCCCGGCGGCATGATCGCCACAAGCCGCCCGCCGGGTGCCAGACGCTTTGCAGCCGCGATGAGATGCTTGGCGGCGATGTGTTTGTCCCGGGAGCGGTCGACCGAGGAGGCGAAGGGCGGATTCATCACCACGACGTCGGGTAGAACCGGCGTTTGCAGCAGATCATCGATATGCTCGCCGTCATGGCCTGTGACCTCGCCGCCGAAAACTGCGCGCAGGAGGCGCTGGCGAAAGGGGTCGATTTCATTGAGCACAAGCGTGGCACCGGCCCGGGCGGCGAAAGCAGCCAGGGCACCGGTGCCAGCCGAGGGCTCCAGCACGGTCTCGCCCTTGCGGATCGCCGCAGCCCGCACCGCCATGGTCGCGAATGCCAACGGCGTGGAAAACTGCTGCAACCGAATCTGCTGCTCGGAGCGGCGGGTTTCTGTCAGCAGCCGCGAGGCAAGCAGCCTTGCAGCGGCGATGTCACCTGCCGCGCCGGCCTCACGCAGCAGCACCTGGACGGCCGCCGCCTGCATCAGGTCATAGGCCTTCCGCCAGTCCCAGGCACCACCAGCATCGCTGCCAAGAAAGATCTCTCGCATGATGCGTGCGAGCGCTGAGCTGCGCAGGGGCTGGTGGTCGATCTCCGCGCCGATTTGCGCCAGCGCAGAGGTGAGATCAGCGTCGGAGATTGAAAAAGTCGGGTTCGCCGTTTTGGGCTTGGTCATGGGGAATTCCTTTGGATCAGGGTCTGAGTTCCAAAGGACAAAAAGCCCGCTCTACACTTTGAAGGCGTAGAGCGGGCAATTTCTTAGCGGGGGGCCTGCACCCCGATCATGGCCACTGCTGCGCAGCATGAAGAACGCGCAAAATGGTCACCATCTCAGGGCTTTCAGCATACACCACGATGTAGTTCGGCCGAACAACCATCTCCCTAGTCCCGTCCACACGGCCCGCGCGGTACATCTGAGGGCGTTCTGGAAGGAGGGACGTCTTGTGTTCAATCTCGTCTTTGAGAATTTGGGCGGCATCCGGGTTGTCGTCAGAGATGTAGTCAATGATTGCCAGCAAGTCGGCGATGGCCGTCGCTTTCCATTCAAGATTTGGCAAGGCGCTTCCCGTCAATCAATGCCTGGGCGTCTTGCATCGCCTTGGCATGGGGCGTTGTGGGCCTTGGATCGTCCAGCGCTTCCTGTACCTTCGCCCGGAACCAGGCGTCATAGGCATCCGGATCAGCGGTCAATCCGGCAGGCAAGCCGCCCTCTGCGGCCACGCGGGTCAGAAGAATACGCACCGCGTCGGAGAGCGTCAGACCGACGCCCGCAAGTGCGTCCGAAGCCTGTGCTTTCAGCTGATCGTCAACACGGACATGAAGCATAGATGTTTGGGCAGGCATGGATGGTCCTCCAGTTGATGGGAGTGATGTATCTCATTTGAGATACGGTTTCAAGTCGGCAGTATGTGTGCACGTGGTGTTGTCTCAGCGGGAAACTCAGCCACCCTGCCCCGCCAGGAACTCCGCCAGCACCGGGCTAGCCGCACCTTTCGCGGAGCTGAGCAGCTCCGAGCCCGCAAGCGAGGCCTTCGACAGGCGTACGAGCCCGCCGGTTTCCTCGATGCGGTAGCAGCGGCTTTTTTGCCGGCCCCGCCTGTAGTGGGTCGCGGTGACGATCTGGCATGTACTGCCATCGGTGAGCGTCACGGGCGTGGCGAGCCTGATCTTGTCGCCTTCCTCGTAGTCCGGGATCGCAGCCCAATTCCGGCAGCGCTGACGCCAGTCCTGCGCGTAGCTGTCCGGGTCTTTCAGCTCGGACAGCAGGGCCAACAGGCTTAGTGGCGCGCGGGATTCGACTGGTCCCGCGCTTTCCTCCATGTCCTTGTAGCCCCAGCAGCCGTCATCATATCGGGTGAGGAAGACAGCCCCAAAAGTGATGGAGCCATCCGCATCGGTCACATAGGTCGCGTCTTCGACAGGGGTGCCGTCGAGATTGATGACCCTTGCCGCCGCATACCAGGTGGAGCCGACCTTGCAGGCTTTGACCAGTTCCGTCTTACGCTTTTCGCCCTCGAAGGTACAAAGCCGGGCGATTTCCGCTTTCTCATCCGCGTAGGTTTTGACGCGGCCGTCGGTGTAGAAGAGCCAACCCATCACGCCACCCTCCGATCATCGAGTTCCATCAGGGCATCGAGCGGCACGCGGTAGGGCTGCATGGCGTCGAAATCCTCGCAATTGCCGCAGTTCTGCACGATCGCGAAGGTGTCGCAGGCATCCTTGAGGATGACCCGGAAGGTGCCGCCGAGGCCTGACGGCACCTCGTAGGTCCCGCCGATGAGATAATCCGAGGCCCGGCGCACGAACACGCGGATGCTGTGGCCATCGGTGGCGAGCCGGATCGCCCCCCGCCCCCGGTCGATGAGCACCTGCACGTCATCCAGGATGTCGGTATAGAACTGGCCGGTCAGATCGCGAAACGCCATGCGGCGCTGCGCCATCCAGTCGGTATCCCGAAACGGGTTCATGCCGTCGGCGAAGGCGAAGGAGGGATCGGCCTGTTCGGTGGTGACGATACGGGTGGTCGTGCCATCGATGCCGTTTGAGCGCAGATGCACACCATTGCCGACGATCAGGATCAGGGCCGGCCTGTCCACGGGCCCGTTCCAGTTGGGCAGGAAGGTTTTGCAGGCGCGCGCATGTGCGATTTGCGCCGCAACAGCGGAGGCAGAGAACTTGAGAATAGCCATAGGGATGTCTTTCCGTTGGGTGTGGGAGGGTCGACCCGCGCGAGGAATGCCTCGCGCGGGTCGCATGATGGCTCAGGCCGCTTGCGCGACCTCGCTGTCAGGCTCCGGGGTTTCCGCAGCGGGCTCCGCCTCCTCAAAGGCGACACCGGCGGTCTGCATCATCGGTGGGCACCAGGCGGCCACCGCGGCGCGCTGCGCGTCCGTGAGCGTGGCGAAGGGCTCGGCGAAGAGCTTGTCGCAGAAGGCGACGATCTCCTTCTTGCTCGATGAGGCGAGCGTCACCGCCTCCTGGGCGAGACCCAGATCCTCACCGAGGATCTTCAGGAGCCACGCCTTTTTAAAGCGATTGAAGAGCGTCGCGTTCGGCGTCCAGTGGGCGCGGATATCGGGCATGATCTCAATCTCGAACGCATGCATCAGGCTGTCGCGCGATCGGTCCCGCGCGAAGCAGGACTGCGTGGTGCTGGCGGTGGCATAGGCGACGAGCTTGGCCTTCTCGCCGGCCTTCAGCGCGCGAAACGCCGCAAACTGATCGGCGGGCGCGCGGCTGTCATCGAGCCAGGACAGATCAAGCGCATCATGCGCCGCCGCCACCTGCTCAAGCGAGGTCTCGTCGATCTCGTCCATCTTGGCATGGCTGCGGTATTCCTTGCGGGCATCGATCTTGATCGCCTGCGTGACACTCATGCCGCTGGCCAGAACGTCGCTCACCAGCTTGAAGAGCGTCAGATCGAGCGTGGCTTCCGGATGCAGCGCCATCGCGGCCCCAAGCGCCATGGCTCGCTCGGTCTTGAGGTCCTCAGCCAGTGAGGCTGGATAAGTGATTTCGCCCGGGTCCGGGGCCTCCTCCCCGGTCGGGCTAGCCGAGGAGCCGCGCGCGCCCTCCTCTTTGATGGTGTCTTCCGGGCGGACGAGACCAACATGGAGCGTGATCTGCCCACCCTGCCACGAGGCGATCACCCCAGACCGTGCGAGGTCTTCGGCGCTGTAGGCCTCCTGCAGATCGCGCGCTTCCTCTTCCAGAGCGTCGACGCGGTCGTAAAGGGCATTGTAGGCACCGTCCTCGAGCCCCTCATCCTCCATCTCGAGCTGCAATTTCTCAAGCTCGGCGGTGATCTCTTCCACGCGCTTTTGGGCGGCCTCATCCGGATCGATCGGGCCGGGATAGACGCGGCCATAGTCGGCCATGGTCGCGTAATCATACCGCACCATCGCATCTGCCCAGGCAAAGCCCAGCCTCATACGGGCCTCTTCGGCGGCGGCACCGAGCTTCTCGAGCAGGATGGTCTCGACCAGCGCCGCATCCTCCAGCACGGAATGCTCTTCCAGAAGATCAGCCGCGACAGCGCCGCCGCGGGCCTCGTAGTCTGCGCGCACGAAGGCCCCGATATCATCGCTGACCTGCACCCCGCGGGATTTGAGGGCCTGACGGACGGTATAGGCCTGCAGATAGCCGCCGTCTTTCGTGAGCGCCTCGAAAACCTCGCGCTGCGCCTCCTGGCTCGGATGCTCGGCAAAGGCCTTCATCGTGTCGAGCGTGATCACCTTGCCCCGGGCCGCGGCGCGGATATCGGGGTGGATCAGGCCATAGCGCAACCGGCCTTTGACGGTGGCCACGGTGGTGCCAAATGTCTTGGCGATCGTTTCCGGCGTCTGGCCGTCGACTTCCATCATCCGCGCGAAGGCCTCGAACTCGTCAATGGCGTTCATCGGCGCCTGGGTGATGTTCTCGGCAAGTGACAGGGCCGTGGTGACGTCGCAGTCGTCAGGCACAAGGCGGCAGTCGATCTTGGTCTTCGCAGTGAACCCCTTGGCGGCCTTGTCGGCGACCAGCTCCTTCAGCGCGGCATGGCGGCGGCCGCCGGCGAGGACGGCGTATTTCCCATCGAGTTTCTGGACGATAAGCGGCTGGAGCAGGCCCAGCACAGCGATGCTGGCCTTCAGATGGGCGATGTTCTCGAGGTCATAAGTTTCCGGTGAGTTGCTGCGCACATTGGCGGGATGCGGGACCAGATCGCCGATGGCGACGGTGAGAGGGGCAAAGTTCGTAGTCATGGGATATCCTTTCAGGTGGGTGAGGTGTGGCCGACGCACTCGCGCGCGTGACAAATCCCCGGCTTCAGGGATCACCACGACAAAAGGCCCACTCTCCCTTTGAGGGGCAGCGGGCCTTCATCGTCTCAGATGTCAGGGGGGAGGAGTCCCCTGCCCTTCTACCAGTCGCGCGCCAGCATGATGGTCAGCACGCGCATGGTGGTGGCGGGGTTGTCCGGGGTCTCGGCCCCGTAGCGGAAATCCGAGTCTGCTTCATAGAGATCGATTTTCCAGAACACGGTCTCGCCCCGGATCTCGACCGCACCGAAATCGTGCCATCCTTCGGGATCATTCTCAGGCTCGAATGTATCGAACGCACCGGTGGCCTTCACCGCTTCGGCCATGAAGCCATCGCCGGCCTCCATAAGCGAGCGGGTGACATGCATGCGGCCCTGGATGGGCTGCGCGGGCGGCACTCCAAGGCATGCGAGCTTGCGAAACGCGTCGTTCTGCGCCGCGATCACGGTCGGATCGGGACGGTCTGGCAGGGGTTGAACGGTCATGGGCATGGGGATCTCCTTTGAGAAGTTGGAACACCCTTCCCAAAGCCTGCTTTCTCTTTTCCGCTTGGCGGATGAATCGAGGCCGAAGGTGCCCTACCCGAACAGCCCCTTGGGTCTGTAATTCGGGTTGGGGATGGTTTCGATCCAGCCGCCTTGGTGCTTGATGCTCTCGAGCGCTGCCGAGAGCGGATAAGCGCCCTCGTACGGGCTCCACCAATAGGCACGGCGCTTGAAGGTGATGATCTTGCGGCGGCCGTCGTTGAAGCAGGCCACCCGCAGCGTTTTGGGTTCCTTACGTGACATGGGTGTCTCCGTTCTCCGTGTGGTCAAGCGGCCTCGGCACTGCGCCCTGCCCTGCCCGTCTCCGATCTGGCGATCAGATAGTCGCAGGCACGCTGCGCATCTGCAGCGTGCTTGAAGATCGCACCCTTGTCCGACCGAAGGACCCGTAACCAGTTGTGGAGGTAGGCGGCATTCATCTCGAGCGTATGCGCCGTGAAGCCGAGCGTCTGACCCAGGAACACCGAGGTAAATTCCGCGACGATCTCCTCGCGCGCATAGGACGTGTTGCCAAACTTCGAGAACCCGAAATCACGGTTCAGTCGATGGGGGGCTTTCGTGGCATGGGCCAGCTCATGGGCCCAGACCCCGTAGAAATTGCGCGGGTCCTGGAACCGCGTGATGGACGGCATGTAGACCTTGTCCACGGGCGGCAAATAGTACGCCTCCGTGCCCG
>Ga0208018_100387_pt1 | contig 12065 bp, 28 predicted proteins | sample 31_taG_FD_184105 | JGI IMG/M metagenome (GOLD analysis project Ga0208018, IMG submission 184105) | Marine viral communities from the Gulf of Mexico - 31_GoM_OMZ_CsCl metaG (SPAdes) (version 2) | ecosystem: Environmental > Aquatic > Marine > Oceanic | place: Gulf of Mexico | collected 2015-07-12 | reverse complement strand
AGAATTTATTCTTGACATTTTACTTGATACCTTTCTTATACTCATTCTTTAGTTCAAAAAAGTTTCTAGGTAATAGTTTTTCTTGTATAAACATTAGGATAACATCCTCATATCTAATACCTAAGTCTTTCAGTGAAGCTTTAGATTTATAATCTGGCAAATAATCTGTCTCTGGAATCTCTAAAAAAGCTTTTGCATTTTCACCAAAAGTCTTATAAAGATAATAATTTATTTTCTTATTTGAAATTATCTGTTTCCATTTGTTAAGAACAGCTTGACCCCTCTTCCATACTCTTATAATTCTTCTTTTCTTATCTCTATGCATTTTCTTAACTTGATCTTTACTATACATATTTAGACCGTGCAACACTCTTTTAAATAAAAAATGTTGGTAAGGATTTAGTTTTGTATAGTCAATAACTTGAACTACTTTTTTTGCTTGAAGATATTCTTCATATATACCATAAAACATATATCTCTCTTCTCTTTTTTTAAGTAATTCAATTTGTTTTTGTTTGTTTAATAATTCTATTTGTGTTTTTGATAACATGGTTTTTAGGTTTTAAGTGGTTAGTATATAAAAAAAGAGCCCTAAAACTAGAGCTCTTTTCATTTGATAAATAAAAATTTAAGTGTTACTCATCATCATGATGAAAATAATCATCATTCATAAGAGTTTCTGTATCTATATCAGGTAATTCTATTTCTGATTCATCAATCATATCAGTAATTGCAGCTTTTGCAGCTGGACTATTAAAAGGAGAATACCATGGATGGGTAGGTGATTTAGTATAATATACGCTAAGACCATTTAATTCTTGAATTTCACTGTCAGAAAGTTCAAGATAAGTCTCTACGGATAATTCTACTATACGCCCATCAGGCAATTGATAAATCATGCAATAAAATTACATAATATAAATGTAAATTTATTAGGTTAGTTTTGTGAATTTATATGGTAATAAAAAATATATAGCAGTTATATAGCTATAATTATTTTACATAATATAAATGACCGTGTTTACTTATATATTTTTTGTCTTTTAGTTCTTTAATATAAAGATCTACAGACCTACGGCTTTTATTTGTTAAGTCACAAAGCGTGCTAATTGAGGGATAGCAGTTTCTTTCAGGATTACAATAACAAGATAGTAATGCATATAAACCTTTAGCTTGTATAGATAATTCTGGATCAGTAATTACATTTTTGTTTACAATACCAAATACTTTCATTTTATAAAGTTCTTTTTGATAAAGTCATAAGACTCTTTAAATGATAGTTTATTTAGGTTATCAGCTTTAAAATTATACTTCTCATTCATAAGTTTACCAAATCCAACAAAGTCAGTGCAACCGATTGATACCAGTTTCATGTTTGTTTGAAATGCATTATACTCATGATCTAATACTTCTATTGATATATATGCCATACTATTCTCCTTTATATAAAACTTCTGCTAATTCATCTTCAGACATAGTGTTATACTTGTCTTTGATGCTAAAATAAGTAATATCATGTTTATTTACTACTTCTATGTCTAAAATATCTAGGCCTACCTCATATTCTTTTAGTTTATTATCTTCATCATGAAAAAATAAGTTTGTTCTAAAAGAATGGTAATGACTATGAAAGTCATCATCATAGTTTTTAGATGAGATTACTTGGCCATATATGTATGTTCCATCAAATAATCCCATATCTGTGAGAATATCTAGGTTATACTGATCTTTTAGATATCTAATACTATCAGAATCAATATCAATTCTGAAGTAAGAGTCTTTTTTAATTGGTACATAATGAGAATCAAATACTCTATCAACTATAAATTGCTTTGATGTAGTGCACAAATTATCACATATTGCGTTTAATATATTGTCATCTATTTCTTTGACATGTTTTAATAAAATCTTTTTAAATGTTTTGTTATTTATACGAATCATAAGCTTGATGTTAAATAAAAGACAAGAGTAGACTATTACATCTACTCAAGTCTTCTCCACTTAACCTAACCAAACACAATCTCTTAATGTATTTAGTATAGTATAATGTGTTGTTATTGTTTGTATGTAATATACTGCGCTTTTTTTGTACCATAAGCTGCACAAACTTCTGTTGTAGAACAAGAGCTTGCTGTTAAAGCAACAATGGTTATAAAAGTAAACCACAATAAAACATACACATACGAAGGTATAGTTATATTTCTCATTACGAATAGGATTTGCAATAACTTAAGAAGTCTGATACACTTTCCTGCACATATATATACTGTGCTTCTGATGCTAAGATTCTTAAATTATCATTGATTAATAATTCATCATGTATCTGATCTTCATCAGGTTTAGTTACATGACTTGTAAATAGTACTTCTGTGTCACCATTGGGATGCATAAATATGATCTCATTGGTAGTTGAGTGGAAGTTATGCTTAACAAGACCCATAGTCTTATTGTGCATAACAAAAGGTTCTGTGTTTAAAATTTGTATACGCATGGTTATAGGTTTTAGGTAAACAAGCAGAGCAAGAGCCCCTACTTATTTGTTGTGTTATGTATATTCATTCTATTATGCTCATGATCATAACTCTTGGTTAGAATGGTAAGGTTTATACGTACTCCTACAAACGTCCGGATTTTAATAAGATATCAGTTACGATACACATAACTGTTAATCCTATGTATAAAGAAGCTATAACATAGATAGCAACTTTATCACTCATAGTAATGCTTTTCATATCTTTTAGATTTAGGTTTGATTCTTAGTATTACGAAAGGTATAAGTATTACGATTTCAGATTCATGAAATAATATACCTATAGACAAAGACATAGCCATTTCTGCTTTAAAGGTTGGCTTAAGCTTTACGGATTTGATTTTATTATTGATTACGATAGCAGCTATGAAGCTACTGATAACGAATAATATCATACCAACGAGTTCATATGCATTGACAGAATAGTTTAATACTATACTATAACATAGAAGTGTTGCTATGACTGGCATTACTATTACATAGAATAGTTTGATTGTAAAATTGAATAATAGTTTCATTTGTTAAGTGTTAAGGTTAGTAAAAAATGCTTGGCTAAACAGGTGGCTACCTATATGTATTAACTGTTTAATTAAGATTATCATGGCCACTAACCACCAAGCAATATTGCGGTTAATAGTATTGTAAACTCTATATAAGACATAGATAAAAGACTATAAGAGAACATAAGAGAGTTGTATTAGTACTTATGTGCAGCATAGTTGTAGTTATAGCTATGTATATACAGAGGAGTAATAAAAAAATAATGTGTGTAATTATGGAAGAAAGTGGGATAATGTGGATCACTTTTTCTCTGACACACACAAAAAAATAAAATTTGCACAGAAAAAATAAAAAAGATCTGTTGTTTTACTTTTTTTTAGAGATAAGTTGTATTTCTTTTTAGTTTTATAAGAAAAAGAAAGAAGTGCTACACGTTATGCATAGCACTTACTAATCTTACATATCAAATGCGTCCTCTTCTACTAACTCTTCTTCTTTCTCTACCTCTTCTATTGCATCTTCTAAGTCAACTTGCTTATTGTCCGCAGTTTCAGTAGCAGTAGTAGAGTTACTATAGAAAGCTCTTATCTCATCACCATTTGCATGAGGAATAAGCTTATCAGTTAGTGAACCACTTGGATCATAGAACGTCTGTCTGTAAATGAATTCACCATCTTCAGTAACACAATGAGGTCCATCTTCACCTGCTCTCTTAGGTTGAGAAAGAGAGTTAAAAGGTTCAGTCTGTTCTTTAACAATAATGTTACCAACTAATGTCTGACCTTCTACCCAATTAAGGTTTTTAAGTTGCTCTACCTTAGCTAATAATAGGGCACTTAAAGTCCTTTCTTGACCTGTATTATTAACAAAGGTCATTTCTTTCTGAGTGATTCTGATTTGTCCCCACTCAGGATTCTTTGTCTGTCTGATGACATTGCCTTGGTCATCTGCAGTCACAACTATCTTACTTTTCATAATTTTAATTTTTGTGTAAGTAAATATATGTACAGACATACTCTTGTATATCTGACGGGGCACCCTGCACCGCAAGATACAGCCGGGGAGTCAAATGCTAGGACCCTTTCACAATGCAACACACAAACTTTTTCCAGGACTAAAAATTGGCGGGCAATAAATTTATTTGTATATTATGTTATGGGACATACATCATATAAGAGAAAAGTTCAAAGATTCATAAAAGAATCAGTGGACCATTTTTTTAAAACACGTGAATTTGATAAGAATGTTACTAGGGTAATGAACAAAGGTAAGTCCCCACGTATAGAAGAATTTGAGGGAGATGCTTATAATATTACTAGAATATCTCAAGGGGGTAGTGAAGTTGATGTGTTTAGAGGGCCTGCTGATAAAATATCAAGTATAAGGGCTTTTGTTAATTTTTCTCATGATGATGGTCATAAGTTAGTGACTGGTCATTGTAGTTTGCCTGGGAACGGAGTCTTTTTTGATGGTGTGATTGCACATTCGTATGGCGGTCTAATAGGAGATGCGCAGTTGAAGTTTGAACATGATGCCGGAGCAAATTTAGTAAGAGTTTATATTGAGAATATACAGTCTACTGGTACAGCGTTTGTATTTAGCGCAACTTGGAGAGTAACCGTATTTTATAAATAATTGTTACATTTAAAAAAAATTTAAAATGGACTCAGACGGTTTTGAACATGATGATCACTTAAGTGAACATGAAAAAATAAATATAGAAAACGCTATACTGGAGATTGCTTATGATAATTCCTATAGAGTTTTGGTAAAAGAAGTAAGCTTTGATGATTTATTAAACCGTCATGTAGCTCAAGAAAAAGAATATGGCTATTCTGCATTGATGGCATTTGATCCTGGTAGTGGTCCAAAGAAAGAAGAACTGGAAAACATGATACAGTATTATGCTGAACCAGAAAGAGAAATGTATGAGAGATGTGCCAAACTAAACAAGATTATGAACGAAAGATATCCAAATGAAGTGTAATGAAAAGATGGCTGCTGATTTTATTATCTTTCTTAGGTTGCAGAAAGATTGACTCTAATGGATACACCACCTATGTTATAAAGGAGGGTGGGCATCGTTCAGTATTCCGTATAAAAACAACTCGTTCAGACAAAATAGAATTTTCAGTATTATTTGATCAAAGTGCTGTATATCAAACAAAAGATTCCGTTAATCAATTAGATATAAATAAATTATATGGATTAAGTGATTGTGGAGCAAATCATATGGAGTCATCTATGAGATTTGGTTGGAGATGGTATAATGATAGTTTAGAGATACATTGGTTTAAGCATTCAGATAGTGAATTCTCATTTGAAAAGATTTGTGATGTACCCATTGGATTACCTATTAGTTGTTCATTAGAAATAAAAGAACATGAATATGTAATGACTGTTGATGGAACAAAAGTAAATGTTGTTAGAGCACCTTGTGATTTAAATCAACGTAAATATTATCTATACCCTTATTTTGGAGGAGATGAAACAGCTCCTCATGATATTAAAATAAAAATAAAAGAAAGGAGGTAAAGTTGAAATATATATTTGACATGATATTTTTTATAGGTCAACTATTTATTCTTTCTGCTTTACTAGGAATATACTTTCAATTTATAAAAGGTTTTATAGATGGATATACAGACGGAGTAAAAAATAAAAAGAAAAAAGATGATTAAAAATATTTTTATAATACTTGGATTATTGCTAACAGGATGTAGTGCAAAATACCAAGTTGTTCAAGAGTTAGATGTAAATATGTACCATATGCATAGCCCAAAGAAAAGAGATGTGGTAATTATATTTACAGCAGATAAATTAGAACTAAACGGTTGGTATAAATTAAAACAAATAAATATCATACAACCAGAAGGTAGTATATATGAAAAATAAATTTATTATATTTAGTACAAAAAAATTATGAAAAATATAAGCACACCATCATATATTAAATGGGTATTTACTGATCACTACTTTAAAAATAAACAAGGAGTACTAAAGTTTTTAGCTACTTTATTAGCTATTTTTATGAGTATTGCAGTCCCAGGCCCAGTAATGGAAGAATATATGGGAGGCTGGATACCTATCTGGCCAGTTGTAGGTTGTTTTATTGCAACTTATGGCTTTTTAATAGGAATAATTTTACAACCCTACATGATCTATAAAAGACTAAAACAATTAGGTTGGTGGAAAACTATTGATAATGACTTAAAAAACTAGAAAAAAAATGATAGAACTGTTATTGCTGCTTACCGCTATAATATTATTATTAATACTATTGCCAATAGCATGTTTCTATACTTTTTTAAAATATGTTTTTACAGCAAACAAAAGAATGATAAAAACATGGGCATGTAAAACAGCTAGATCTATAGATGTTTTTGCCAATGTTGAGGCATCAGAACTATTTAATGATGTACTTATAAAAAAAGGTGGTTATAAATTTGGTAATAGACAAGAAACCATATCTTCTGTAATGGGTAAAAACCAAAGATCAAATACACTTACATATACTGGAAAAGTAATTAGAGTTATATTAGACTTTATTGACAAAGATCATTGTTTAAATTCTATAAATGATGATTTATCAAACACAACAAAATAAAAATAAACCTTGAGTGTTTAAACTTTTTTTATTAAATTAGCTTAAGTATTAATTAAAACCAAAAAATATGACTAAAGTAAAAGAAGCGCCAGTTTCAAATGAAACAAGTAATGATAAATTATCTAAAGAAGAAATCATTAAGCGTAGAGTTGAGGTAACAAATTTCTATAAAGAAAATATCAAACATCTCAAAGTTCAGCTAGAATATGAACAACTTTTAACTGATATTGAAAAATTAAGAGCAGAGAGATTGCAAGCACAAGCATTTTTAGCGCAAGCATACGCATCTCCTGAAGATCAACAAGAATCATCAGATGCTGGTCAAGATTTTGAAGCTGCTATGGAAAGTTCAGGTAGAACATTAAAAAGAAAATAAATGCATCAAATGATGGAATTACTTAAACAAGGTTCAAGTGGTAATAAAGTAAAAGACTTACAAAGGAAATTAGGTATTACTGTAGATGGTGATTTTGGTCCTAAAACCAAAAAAGCTGTTATTAGATTTCAATTGTTAAAAAACCTAAAGCCTGATGGGCTTGTAGGGGCTGAAACATGGGCAAGTTTGATGGGGGCACCTGTTGTATTAGAAGCAGCAGATGAATCAACAGACTCAAATGAACAATATTTTACAACAAGATTTGATCAAACAATACATAAATATTACTTACCAAAAGGTGAGTATGTTAGTAGAAAGTATGGTAAAAATGAATACTTTTTCTTACATCATACAGCAGGTGGTGATAATCCATTTAGATGTATTGATCATTGGGGTAGAGATTCAAGAGGACGTGTTTCAACTGAATTTGTTTTAGGTGGGCAAAACTATAGAACAGGAGATGATGAGCATGACGGGGTTATGGTTCAAGCTTTTCCTGAGACAGGATATGGTTGGCATTTAGGTAAAACAGGTTCAGGTCATATGGTAAAACATTCTGTTGGATTAGAGATATGTTCAATAGGTTATTTGGATGATGAATATAAAAGCTACGTAAAAAGAAAAGCTCATGAGTCACAAGTTATAACATTAGATCAGGCTTTTAAAAAGAAAAAACATTGGCATAAATATTCTGATAAACAAATAGAAGAAACAAAAAAATTAATTGAATATGTTGCTGAAAGAGACAATATTGATGTAAGGCTAGGACTTCAACAATGGATTAAAAAATATGGCCCTACAAAAGCTTTTGAGTTTCATGAAGATGCTTATTATGGAAAAGTAAAAGGATTATTATCACATACTAATGTAAGAAAAGATAAAATGGATGTATATCCAGATCCAAGATTAGTAGAAGTAATATTAAGCTTATGACACTAGTAAAAAAAGTAGATAAAAGAATTAAATCAACTATTGATAATACTATACAGTATCAAATATTAACTTATTGTTTTTTCAATGATATACAGATTAGTACTTCCGATCTTAAATGTTTATCAGAACTTGCTAAAAATGATAATATTGAAATAACAAAATTTTGTGAATTAGCAACTGAAAAAAGCATATTTAAAAGTTGTCAATCTGCACGTAATGCTATAAATAAAGCAGAAAGAAAACAGTTGGTTATTAAATCAGGTAAGAATAAAAAAACAATTAAGATAAATGATGAGATAAATATTCAGACTGATGGTGTTGTATTACTTGATTTTAAAATATTAGGAAGTGAATCCTAAAAGTTATAAAATATTTAAAGAAGGAATAGCTGATGAAGTGGGTGTTCATGAAAATGTTGTAGATGATCTTGTAACTTTTTATTATGGAAAAGTTAGAAAAAATTTATCTGATCTTACGCATCCTAATATTAATATAACTGGACTAGGAACATTTACAATTAGAAAAGTAAGACTTGAAAAAAATATAAAAAAGAATAAAAGTTATTTAGGAAACATAACTAAAAATACAATTAATGGTTATGAAAAACATCTTACTATACAAGACAAAATTGATAAGATGGAAAATATGTTAGATATGTGTAATAAATTACTAGAAGAAAAGAAAAAATTTAAAGCTAATAAGAAATGAATAAATATTTAAGAGCACTTAAGTCTAGTAAACAAATATTAGAAGGTTTTAAAAACAGAATCTTTAAACAAGAGCATATTGAAGCAGAAGCAAATCTAAGAATGGAAGTATGTAATACTTGTAATCATTTAGACACCAAAGGATCAAAATGTTTAGTTCCAGGAACACAACCATGTTGCTCTGATTGTGGATGTAGTTTAAGTCTAAAAACTAGATCTCTTTCATCAGAATGCCCTCAAGGTAAATGGCCTGCATTATTAACTGAAGAAGAAGAAGATTTATTAAATGAACAACTAATGGAAAATGGCAAAGAAGAGAACACTTAATGAATACAGACAAAGTAAGGATTTTGGTTATACTAATCCTGAAAAAGAAGAACTAACTGGTATGGTTACAAAAAAGGGAACTAAAATTGTAACATATCAAGAAAAAAGAATGTTAATTCATGTAAAATCTTTACATGAAACCTACCCAAACAATCAGGAGTTTGGTTATCATATAAGAAAATTTTTAAGAGATGTCAATATTATTTAAAGAAGATGGTCATATTTATGAAAGTATTGAGAATGATTCAATAAACTGGACAAGCGTTACATCATTTATAAGCATGTTCAAACCAAAGTTCAATGCAAAACAGCAAGCAAAAAAATCATCTAAGAATAAAAAATCAAAGTGGTACAATATGTCTGAAAAAGACATTTTAAAAGCATGGGATAATGAAACAGAAAGAGCTATTACTTTGGGTAACTGGTATCATTTACAAAGAGAAAAAGATATATTAGATTGTACAACAATACAACGTAATGGTGTAGATTTAGCTATTATAAAACCAATAATAGATCAAAATGGTATTAAAATAGCACCAAAACAAAAATTAGATGAAGGGTTATATCCAGAACACCTGGTATATTTAAAATCAGTTGGGTTATGTGGTCAAGCAGATTTAGTTGAAATAATAAATGGTACAATTAATATTACTGATTATAAAACAAATAAGCAGATTAAAGAAAAAGGTTTTAAAAACTGGGAAGGTATTACATCAAAAATGTTTAATCCAGTAAATCATTTAGATGACTGTAATTTAAATCATTATAATTTACAATTAAGTATATATGCGTATATTATAAAGAAGCATAATCCTAAATTAAAAATTGGTGAATTAAAAATACAGCATGTTAAATTTGTACAAGTAGGTGAAGATGAAAATGGTTATCCAATAAATGAACATGTAGATGGTGAGCCAGTAATAGATGAAATTAAAATATATAAATTACCATATTTAAGTGATGAAGTTAATTCTCTTATCAGTTGGTTTAAAAGTAGAAATGTATGATAACAAGATTATTTGATATACAGAACGGAAAAGTAATTCCTACTGAGCATTGCTATACATTAAATTTTTTAAAAGAAATTATGGATGAATATCCTGATACGCACTTACAAATCTATTGTTATTTATTTTATATGACTTGTCCGAATCCAGATTTGAATCCTTTTTTTAATTTACCAGAACATGAAAAAGAGGATATTATAATAAGTGAAATAGGTTTAGAGGAATCAACTGAAGATGGTAAAATACAGATGGGTCTTACCATGTGTAAAAAGCTATATGAAACCCCTACATATAGAGCATATAAAGGTATTAAATCAATGCTTGATAGATTAGCAACATATATGGAGCATACTCAAATTGAGCATGGTAGAGACGGAAATATTAACTCATTAGTAAATGCTGCTGCAAAGTTTGAGCAGATTAGAAACTCATACAAAGGCGCATTTAGTGATATGAAACAAGAACAAGAAAGTTCTGTCCGTGGTGGACAAGGACTTGCTTATGATCAATTATAAACAATTAAATTAAATTAAAATGGCTATAGGAACAAGATTAGCAAGCGCATTAGCAGCAAAAGCTCATGCAGATAAAGAAAAAGCACTATTAACATTAGAGTTATTAACTACAAATGCTGTTGGTGTAGGAGATCATAGTTTTGATGATCTTATTGGTGATGCAGAAAAAGCTTTATCTTTATTATCTGACGCTGATGATAAATTAGAAACAATTAGCAAATACTTTAAAAGCTCTGAAGAAAATGAAAGTGGAAATGAAAACAGGGAATAGAAAAACTTGGGATAAATCAAGAGGATATGGTGAACTTACGTTTCAAGGTATTTTAGATCTTATAAAAGATATTAGAACTTATGAAGCTAAAAGTTTTTTAGATATAGGATCTGGTTATGGGTATATATCAAGAATGGTAAGAGATGCAGTTGGAATAAGATCAGTGGGAATAGAAAAAGATAAACAAAGATATGATGCATGTAAAATTGTACATGCATATGCTCATAGACAGGGTCATGTTCCAGCAGTTTTAGATTATTTTAACTATGATATATATAAACACACATCTTATATTAAAAAAGCTGATTACATATTTTCTAATTCATGTTTATTTGATAAAAGCTTTCCTAATTTTGTTGTAGAGCATATGAAACCAGGTGCTGTTTTTATAACAAATAGTGTTTATCAAAAACCTGATGAACAAATATTTTTAAATGTGACTTGGAATAAGGAACCACATAGATTTAATAAAATAATAAAAAAATGAAACAATCATCTAATGATTTTATATTTATTTATTGGGATGATTTAGAAAGTCTAAAAAATAAAAAAAATAAAAAAAATGAAAGTAAAACCAATAGGAAGCAGACTGCTAATAAAAGAAAAAAAACCAAGTGAGTTTTTTCCAGGTACAAAAATTGTTAAAACCTCAACAAAAAAAGAATATGTTGCTGATGTTATAGCAGTTGGTGAGAATGTTAAGTTTATAAATGTAGGTGATACAGTTAAGTATTCAGAAGATGCAAGACTAATACCTATGAGACATAATGAAGAAGAACATTTTTTGATATCAAATGATATGATTTTTGCTATTATATCTGATGAGTAACAGTTTAGTTATATTATGTGATAAATGTGGGCATAATAGGGGAACATTTATTGATATGGAATCAAAATACTGTGGTATAGCAGAGTGCAATAAATGTTATAACGGAGTTTTAGTTCATTTGACTGAAAAATATTTAAATGATAAGAGAAATACCAACATATAATAATGGTAAGTGGGAAGAAACTAAGTTTAAAGATGATGAATCATTTTCTGAATTTTTAAAGTCTATATTTAAAGAACCGGGTGAGTATAATTTTAATGAAATTGCTTTTGAGTTTAACAGAGAGGCAAGAACATTTAATAAAGAAGGATTCTATTGCTCTAGCCCTTTTAAATCAAAAGATTTTTTAACTTATTGGAATGCTGAAAAACAAAAATGTAGAGAGGGTGTTATATATAGAACAAAAGAAAATATCTGGTATTTGACACGTGATTATTATATGTGGTTAAATTTTTTACCAA
>Ga0208018_100386_pt1 | contig 12088 bp, 17 predicted proteins | sample 31_taG_FD_184105 | JGI IMG/M metagenome (GOLD analysis project Ga0208018, IMG submission 184105) | Marine viral communities from the Gulf of Mexico - 31_GoM_OMZ_CsCl metaG (SPAdes) (version 2) | ecosystem: Environmental > Aquatic > Marine > Oceanic | place: Gulf of Mexico | collected 2015-07-12 | reverse complement strand
ATTGCATCAGCTAACCGACCAAAATTACCAACGACATCAGAATATACATTGGGAATGCAGTGATAGAATTTAAGTAAATAAAGACTATTGATAAATGACTCCGGCAGAGTTTGCCGCCATGCAGGCGGGATTGGATCCAAGAGCTTATTATCAAGATCCTTATGCTGCCGCGCGTGCTGGTTTAGTTGACCCTGAGTCTCTTCCTCCCCGTGGCGCAACTCCTATTTTTTCAGGTATTCCTAGCCCACCAGGGCCAGGCGTTGGTGAACGTGTCCGCGAAGGTGCATCCCAGCTTAAGTCTGGAGCAAAAAAAGCCGGACGTTCTGCACAAGATTTCTTAAAGCGCTATCCACAAGCAGGTGGTTATGCCCGCTTAGGCACTGCCGCCATTGCAGCGACGCCAGCCATTGGCACTTCTCTAGAAGAGCTTCAAGAAGGTCGTCCTTTGGGCGCTGTTGCAGCGCTTGCCCCTGCCGGATTGTCTGCCGCAGGCGCGGCAATGCTTGGCAAGGGTGGATTACCTGGAACTGCACTTGGTCTTGGTCTCATGGGGCTTGGTGCTATTCTTCCAGGCGCTGCTGCGGCGGGTGCTGAAGGTGTTCGCCAAAAAGTAACAGGTAAACCAACTAAAGGAAAAGAAGCAGAGTTCGCTACTCAACTGGCCATGCGTGGTCAGATTAATGAGCAAGATCTGAGCATGCTTGATCGAAGTCTAGGAATACAAACAAGCCAAATCAAAGATCTTACTCAGTTCTACAACCAAGCTCAAGTTGAACAATTCAAAGCAATGGCACCTGAGATTGAAAAAGCAAAAATGAATGACTTTGCGCGTTATCAATCAGCAGTAGCTTTACAAGGTCGAATTCGTGGTCAGCTTGGCGTCCTACAGACTGCTGGCAACCTTGCTCAAGGTCAGCAAGCTGGTATGTACAATTTAACCGCAACAGCACTTCAAAATAATCCCTACGCACAAGTTGGAGGCATTGGCTAATGTCTTCTTATGCGCAAGGCCGCCCTTTTAATTCTGGCCCTGTATGGGATGTGATGGCATTTCCCAAGCCAGGACAAAGTGCTGGTACTTCACGGTCCTATCCCCTTGCTGGCGGTTATATGGACGCAGTGCGTGGATTCCTCACAAATATTCCATCTGATATCACCGGCGATGATCGGATGATTTATAGCCTTATGGGTTTACAAGGATTGAATGCCGAACAAAACCGTCAGGCTAATCGAGAATTTATGCAAGAGATGCTAAAACAACGCAGGGAGGAATCCCTGGAAGCTAAGAAATTAGCTAGGGGAGACGCCGTGATGCGTTCCTTCCTTGTTGATGTACCTGCCGCCATTGGTAATGCCTTTGGTCAGCGTCAACGCTATGCTCCCCAGCAGATTGAAATTGCAGCACGTGCTATGCAGTCTCAACCAAGGGGTGGATCAATTCCTAACTACTACGGTTTTGTCGGTTAGAATAAAGAATAAATCTTATGGGCTTTGGGACACCGCTAAGCAACATTCCTAACACGAGTTGGATGAATGTATCCGACCCTGTTTCTTCTGCTGCAGATGCAGGCAGTCTTGGCTTTTCAGGAGCAGCTACAGGAGCAGGAGCAGGATCAATGGCATTAGGACCGTGGATGGCAGCTTCGGCTGGTATTCAAGCTTTGGCTGGTTTAGGTGGTGGCTTGATGGGACAGCAATCCCAAAGAGAAGCCATGGAGGAGGCGGCTAAAAACCTTTCACGTGGTTGGGGGTTTGATACTTGGCAGCGAGAGAAAGAACGTGGAGCACAAGCACAGTCTTTAATTGAGGGATATAATTTTATGCAAAGCCCTACTTTTCGCACTAAAGCAACTCAAGATTTTGCCGATGCTTACTCTTTAGCCGGTAAATTTAATCCTTACCTTTTAGGTATGGCAACAAGAATGCGTTGATTTTGTTGTTTTAAACTAGGTATAACAGAGTTGATACAATGTCATTTAAAGGGCCTGCTCCAAGCGAAGGACATCACACTTCTTTAAGTGCGTTTGAGGATTATCCAGCTCGAGCTGCTCGCTTATCTAAAGGCGAGAAAAGGCGTATTAAATCAACGGCCAGGAAATTATTCGAACAAGAAGGCACTGGTGCCGCAACAAGTTATTTAGCTGGAACACGTGGATATACAAACTTTCGTCCCGATGCATTAATAGGAAAATATCTAACGGAACCTGTTGATTATGACCGGTTTCGTTCCATTGGTTCTTTTGCTTTTCAAGATTTACTTGGTCGTGAGATGTCCAAGGGAGAATTTAAGCAAGCAAAACAATATGCTGAAGCACTAGGAGTCAAAGATCCATCTGCTTTTCAATCTTTACTTACACAACGAATTGCGTCTACACCAGAGGGGCAGTCTAAGATAAAGTCAGAGGCTGATATTGAGTGGGAATCAAAACGTGGGCCAATGGCACGTGATTCAGAAAATAATTTACTGCGCGGATTCTTTTATTATAATCCGGAAAAAGTCGCTCAGTTGACAAGCTCTATGCTTGGTAATGTTTAATTTAGGAGTAAACTGATGGGTAAAAAGAAAAAGAAAAACGAAATTGCTGGTATCAACGTCGGCAAAAAGCTTGGCCCAGGAGAGATTAGAAAGATAGCAAAAGCTACCGGAAAATCCGCTCAGCAAATTATTAATAAAGCAAGTAATAAAAATATAAAAGCTTCTGTTGCCGCGCGAAATTACGCAGCTTCTGTTGCCGCGCGAAATTACGCAGCTTCAGTTACTCCGAGCGCCCAGTCTATGCCTGCGGGAGGTAGTTCAGGAGGCAGTTCAGGAGGCAGTTCAGGAGGAGGATTTGGCGGAGGAGGCGGATTTGGTGGCTTTGATATGGGAGCATTGCCTCCCAACTATATTAATGAACCTATATATGACGCCGCAAGAGAAGCAGCTAATCTGCAAATACGTAAGCAAATTGCCGAACTTGAACAAGCTGCTGCAACAGAGCGCTTGAAGTACGAGGTAGATAATCGTATCCCAGAGATCGAGGCAAAATCAAAAGGAGCACTTGATCTTCAAGCCATTGTAAACGCCGGCTATAAAAATATTGCTAACATCGAGAGAGGTACTGACATGATGCGCAGCATTACTAGTATGTTTAATTTCTAAGTTGAATATACTAAAATAAAATTACTGTCACCTAAGAAAAATGACGTACAGTATTGATCTTGGCAAAGCGGCCACTCGTACTAAGCCTAGTGTAGACCAGCTTGTAAATTCGGGCATGTCGCCTCTTGAAGCTCAACAGCTTAAAGATGAAATGTTTGCCCGCGAATACGGCGGTGGTATGTCGAAGGCTGAGCTTCAGGATTTTGAGACCCTGATTGGCCGCCTTGAAGGTTCCAAAATGCGTCAGGCTGCACAATCCAACCGTGCACGTCAACGGGACACCTTTGCTGCAGGCCTTGCCGGCATGATGGGCAATTTCTGATCCACATAAAGCCTGGTTGTAATGAAAGAAACAGATACCGCTTCTGAACTTAATCGTTACCGCCAGGCTGCTGACGTTGCTTACCGCTACGCCAAAAACAAATTAGAACAGGACAAACAACCTTCTTCTGATCAAAAAGAAGAGGATGTTTTTAAAACAGACGACAGAGAGGAAGCGCGTTAATGGCCGAATTCGAAGCTTATTGGGACGAAAGTAAAAGCCCAGCAAGTCCCGATCCTTATGATCTTTTGTTCGATGAGGACAAAGCGCGTAAGGCAGCCTCTGCTGTTAAAATCTTCCAGGATGTAGCTGTTGGTTCGTCCAAAGAAAAAATGAGGGAAGCTGGTGAGCAAGAACGTGCCTCAATCGGAAAGACCGGTGAAGAACAACGTAAGTCTGCAGCACAAGCCCAGCAGTTCAGTCAAGAAGACGAAGCCCGAGATTACGCGCAATCCCAAAGAGCGTATCGATATTGAGGTATTCGACCAGTGGGTCGATAATCTTGATTCACCAACCGAGAATGCATTCAGGGCTTTTTGCGCTGAAACTTTTTCGGTAATTGAGTGCTATCTCTATGCTCGCTTCCTTGGTTACAACGGAGGTATTGCTGGGTGTGATTATTGGTTACAAGAGTACTACCCAAAACCTGATCACAGGAAAGTACTGTTGTATGAGATCGATGAGATGCAGGAAGATATCCGTAAACTCCGCGAAGATGTAGATAATGGCATTGTCAAACGTGATGCAGGCGTTGCGCGTATCGCTGGTATGCAAAAAGAATTACGTGGGACTATCGCTCAGGTAGAGCTGTTTACTTCCAACAAGGATCGCAAGGGCTTGTTAATGGCTGGTGCGGATCGTGCTATTCGTGAACTCCTTACTATTTTTAAGGATGATCCTATTGAAATGCCCTTGGAAGAAGCATCAATGAGTGTGTGGTCTCATATGCAAATGGAAGAATAAATAACTTAGACTTGACTCATGGAAAAACCACCGCCGCAGCCACCCGAATACGGTGAAAATATTGCTGGCCGCATGTCTGATGTAGTGCGTAAACTACAAAAGAATCGCGAGCAATATGCTGGTGTGCGTCGTCCAACACCAATTGCCCAAAAGGTTTCTCAAGGGCAAGAAGTGATGAATGCCTTAATGGAAAAGAAAGCCAATGAGCAAGAACAAGATGCCTCCAGAACTCCTGGAACACTTCAAGAAGAAAGAGGCGAAGAACAAGGACGGCAGCGAAATGTCGGACAACGAGAAGAGGAAGGCGGCACTGGAGAAAGCTCGCAAGTACAAAGAACAGAAGAAGAAAGGCAACAACGAGGAAAAATAAGGTAGTATTCAGTAATACGCTGATTACTACATAAGATGCCTGCTTATCAACACCTTGCTTATCGACGTAACGCACAGGCTGCTGCACGCAGGCAACAAATTCGAGTTCCACGAAATCTTGAGTCCCTGGAGAAAGCACGGGAAGATTTTGGGTTCTTTTGTGAGTATGTAGCAGATAAACCACCAGCTGCTCACCACAAAGAATGGCATAGGCATTTTGTTACCGGCAATGATAGTAATTGCTTGATAAAGATTGCCGGTCCAAATGTTGATCTCTTGGCGCCGAGGGGGCCTCTGGATCCCTCTACGTTGGTTGCAACACCAGGGGGCTGGATTCCTCTATCTCAAATTAAAGTTGGCGATCAGGTCTATGGGGATGACGGCCTGCCAACAACAGTAGTTGAGACATTTGATTACGAAGAAACTGATGTCTATAAAGTAATTTTTTCCGATGGTACCTCAATGGTTTGCGATGATTCGCACCGATTTGATGTTCGTTTATTGGGTACTGATAAGAAAAACACTTATCGTACGACTACTCTTCAGGAGATTCGAACTTTTGTAACTACAGGGTCAACTGGCAATTGGCGTACTGGCGTAAAACGAACTGTTCGTATTGCTGAGAAAGGCGAAAAACCTTGGCTTGATACTCGTGGGCATTCTCGTTATCAAGTCCCTGTTACAGCATCTATTCAATATCCGGAAGCTGAGTTGTCTGTACATCCTTACGTACTTGGTACTTTGTTAGGAGACGGCGGATTAACAGATAAAACAACAATTAACATCACAACACAAGACAAAGATATTGTCGAATTTATCAATACTGTTCTCCCCGCTGATCATGAGCTTGTTGAGCGCTCCTATGCGTCAAGAAAATATTCGTATCAAATTCAGATTACAAATGGTGCAAAAGCATCAACGATAGAAGGTAAACCGGGAGGTGTAAAAAAACTACTTGTACAGCAATTGCGTAGCTTATGTCTACTTGGTAAAAAATCTTATGACAAATTTATTCCAACGCAATACCTGCTTGGTTCTATTGAGCAACGCGAGTGGTTGCTGCGGGGTTTGATGGATACAGATGGCACTGTGAACGACACTGGCGCAAAAGGAGGATTGTCTTTTGGTTCATCCAGTAAACAGCTTATTGATGATGTTGCTGAGCTTGTAAGGTCTTTGGGTGGTATTGCCATGCCTCGTAAACCTTACTATCCTCATTACTACAAAAATGGAGAAAAAATTGTTAGCAAGCACCTGGCCTATAGGCTGGGGATTAGACTTCCTAGTAATATTAAACCTTTTTATTGTCAGCGTAAATCTTCTATCTATAAGGGACCTGCTTCAGGTAAGTCAAACGCAGGAATTGTTCGATCTATTGTTGACATTCAACCTGCCGGACGCATCCCGGTTCGTTGTATTGCTGTTGATAACAAACAGCAAAGGTTTGTAATTGAGAACAACATTATTAGCAAAAATAGCGCTAAGTCAACGATCTTGGGTTTATTCACCGCTTGGGCAATTGGTATTCATACAATGGCACAGAAGCCTTTGCAAATCCTATATCTGTCCTATACGGTTGATATTGCGCGCTCCAAGTCGGCAACTATCAAACGCATCATTGAAAGCAAGCGATACCAGGAAGTTTTTCCTAAGGTGCGCCTCCTTAAAAATGTAACTAGTAATGAGTACTGGTCTATTGATCACAAGTTCGCCGGTATTGATACTACCGGTGAAGAACAATTTACCCTTTGCGCTGCCGGACTTAAAGGTTCTGTTACATCCAAGCGAGCTCATTTGGTAATTATTGATGATGCGATTAAGTCAGCTGCAGATATTTCTAACCCTGACATTCGTAAACAGATGCAGGAGAACTGGAATGCGGTGATTGCACCAACTATGTTTGAGGGTGGACGTGCCATCTGTCTTGGTACGCGCTTCAGGCATGACGATATTCACTCCACAACATTCAACCCACAAAACAATTGGATTCAAATTGTGTTATCTGCCATCTTGAACGACCCTAAAACAGGGGAGGAATTCTCATATTGGCCTGAGATGTGGTCACTGGATTACCTGAAAGAAAAGAAAAGACAAGCGCCTATCGCTTTCTCTTTTCAGTACATGAACCAGGTGATCCGGCAGAATGAATTGTCGTTGGCACCAGAGCTGATTGTAAAAGCTGAGATTGCCACTGAGTTCGATACGATTGCCGTGGGAGTCGACCTATCTGCTGGCACAAAAGAAAAGAATGATTACACGGTAATGACACTGGCTGGTCGCATTGGTGACCAGATTCATGTAATTGATTACCGCCGGTTGCGCGTCATGGGTAACCTGGAAAAACTCGATGCCCTCAAAGAACTTCTTAACGATTGGTCTATTGTTGGCCGCGACGAAAACGGCAATTACTATCCGACTTATTCCACGTGTGATATTTATTCAGAAGCTGTGCAGTACCAGGCTTCTCTTGAATCAGACTTCAAACGTGTTTGTTTAACCAATGAAAATCTCTATAACTTGAACTGGCACGCAGTCAAAGGATTCCGCGCCGATAAACTTGCCCGCTTCCGTGGTTGCATGGGTCTTTTTGAAGACCGTAAGATCATTTTCAATCGATTCCGCAACTTCACTGCGATGTTTGAAGAGCTGACAAACTTTGGTATTAGCAGCCATGACGACTGTGTCGATAGCTTGGTCTGGGTCATTAACGGTTTGATGCGTAAAGGAAAACTGCAAGTTGATTACTAGCCTTTAGAATTAGAAAAAAGCCAATTCAGGTCGTGGGTCCGGAATACATTGCCATTGCCGTAACAGCTGTTGTATCCGCTGTGACAGGTGGTGGCTGGGTAGCCAATAAAATCATGGCCCAACAAAATGATCGTATTGTAAGGGCTTTTGATTACATTGGATCCCAGAAAAGAAGGATTGATGTTTTGGAAGACGATCTGAAACGTTTGCCTCTCGAATACGTGCTCAAGGTTGATTTCTTAAGAGAAATTCAACAGATGCATGAAAACTTTACACAAATCAACGCTAAGCTTGATAAACTGGTCGAAAAGCTTCTCGACGCAAAATGAGTTACATCTTAGAAGTACAAGAAGACGAGAATGGTGATCAGTACATTGTTTTTCCTGATGAAGTAACCGAAGAGCTTGGCTGGGAAGAAGGCGACGTGCTTAACTGGGATGTACGTGGTACTGGCATCGTCATTAGCAAAGTCAATGATGCAGCTGGTTATGAAGTTATAGAAGAGTAGAATAAGTGGATTGATAGGGATAAAAATGCGGCACTTCGGTGGATTACCAACTGGATTAGGTAATGATGCTGCTATAGCGGCTGGCAATCCTCTACTTGATCCACGCTTTAAGATCCAAGGTGGAGAACCCTGGAACAAAACTCCACTTCTTCCAGGTAAAGACACTAAACAATACGAACAACAAGAGTTTAATATTCCTATTCAGCCTCAACTACCTGGTGCAGGAAACTTTGGTAATATTGGTGGTTTAATTGCACAAGCTCGACCGCAGACTTTAAAAGAACTTATTGGTAACCGAGAGGGGGGCATGAGTGATATTCCAGGAGATGTGCGCTTCCGTCAAGACACCCAATTTTTGCCATACGATCCAGGTAATTACACACAAAACAGCAAACAAAATCCGTTACGCAATAATCGTTGGCCTGCAGGAATGCCACAGATTTGGATGCAACCAGGCTTGGCTCCTTACTTTGGGAATCGTCAAGGTCCTGGGCTTTATGGCGAAATGGGTACAGGTGCAATTTAAATTTTTAAAACTGCTAGTATTTAATTAACGTACAAGGTGAATAATGGCTGACGCTAAAGCCCGACTTCAAGAAATTATTAACGCTTATCTGGATAAGGATAGCGATATTGTCGTCGATACAGGCATTGTTGCGTCTCATATTGCTCAAATGAAGCTTTTTGGCATTCGCCAAGGAGTAGAGTTCTTTCCATCTCAAGACAACTTCGGTGCACAGCGCAAGGACTTCATCGACCGCGTGCTCAAGTACAACAAAATGGATACACGCCTGGATTCAATCTGGGAGTATTTCTTGTGTGATGGCAAAGGTCTTTTTTACATCCGTCCCACGAAACAAAGCTATCGGCTTTACTATTTTCGTGAACACGAATATCGTGCCTATTACAACGTTGATGGCGAGCTGGATGAAGTTGTAATCATCTATAGCTATAAGGTGCGTAAAGGTAATGGCTTCGGTGATCAAATCAATACAACAAATATCACAGGCACCCAAACTACTTACTCCCCTGGAGCTAAACGCTATATTCGCTTGGCGATTAAAGCAAAAGAAATCGAAGAAACGCACTCAGATTCTGAATTAACTTTTGACATGCCAACCTATGCTTTAACTGGTAACACCAAACAGTTAAAAAATAGCCTTGGTTTTATTCCGTGCGTTGAAATTATCAACAACACCCAAGGGTTTTCCAATGAAGGTGCTGGTGAATTTGATGCTCTTGCCAATCACATTATTACGCACGATGATTTGATGCGTACTATGCGCAAGAACATTACATTCTTTGGTAATCCAACATTACTTTCTTCTCGTCCCAAGACAGACTTGATGGAAGCCGGTGGTGACACCACAATTCAGCGACCATCAATTGCAGCAAACTCTGGTTTCACAAGCCCATCACCGATGAGTCGGTCGACGTTTAAATCGGATCCAGTTAGCCGTGGTGTAGATGGTCAGATTCGTGTGCCACGTGTTATTGCAAACCTAGAACCAAACGACCGTGTTGGCTACATTGTTCCAGACGCCATCACTGGTGACCAAAATGCTTTTGCACGTCAATATCGTGAAGAAATCCGCACTGCTCTTGGTGGCGTTGATGAGCTTTCCATCTCTGCTGGTGTTACCGCAACTGAATACAAATCTCTCTTTGGCCGCGTTGCCGCGACATCGAAAAAGAAAGCAAATGCCATCTATACCCATGGCATCTGTCGTTGTCTTGAACTGATTATCTATCAAGAAGAACAGTTGTTTAAAACAACACTTGCAATGGCAGCAGGCCTTGAGAAGCCTGTGGATCTATCAGATGGCGCTTCACCAGAGGAAGAAGCTGCCTATGAAGATGCGATGAAGCAATACAATGACATGCTCAAAAAACTGATGATGGCTTGCGTGGAAACACAACAAATTCCACCCAAGGTTATTGGTCTTATTCCAGATGGTGATGTCACTATTTTGTGGCGTTGGATGGGACCTGTTTATGAAGATTCCACCCAAGATATTCTCAACAACTCAATTGTGGTACGAAATCTGCAAGAATTAGGTGTTGATAGCATTGAAGCATTGAAATACCTCTTCCCGTCTAAGACGGATGAGGAACGGGCCGAGATGTTATCTGGGTTCCCTTTCAGGATGGTGAACGAATTACAGGGTGCTTACTCTCAGTTCGCCAGGTTAGTGGGGGGCATGATGCAGACTCCCCACCCGCAAGCACCGGACCTTCCGATGGCTGCGGACCCAAGATTGGATCTAACGCCATATCTGTATCGAACTTTAGAAGCTCTACAAAAGGAGATGAGTTATGCAGGACGCTACCGTCCAATCGACCCCACAGACGAGCCAAGCACCAGTGGCGGTGGCTCCAAGCAATTACGTGGTTCCGGCAGCAGCTCCGGCACCCCAAGCTCCGGTGGGGAGTCCAGTCCAGTATCAGGTGGGTACCAGCTACCCCCAAGCGGTGCCTCAGGCGGCCCCCAATTACCAATCAGCCCCTACTCAGTACGCCCCCCAATCCCAACCGGAGACGGCGGGCAATCCATGGGAATCGGCGTTCAACAAGGTAGTGAACCTGTTGAGCAGTCCAGTTCAATCCCCGTTCCAGGGTCAACCATCGCAGACGACGCAGTACGCTCCAGCCAATTACGGCCAGCAGTACAGCAACCCAGCTACGCAACAATCGGCTCCGCAGACCTGGTCACCCAACCAGGCTTACTCGCCCAGCTCTTCCCCAACTTCCTCGACAATCTCCTCGGCGCTCAACGCCCTGGAACCCAACCTGGAAGTACAGACGGCAATCGCGGATTACCTCGGGGTAAACGAGGAAAGTCGAAACGTAATTGATGCATACGGCTGGAACTCCCCTGCAGTACTCAACAACTATGCCCTCCAGCTTGAAGATATGCTGGATAGTGCCGTCGCTTGGGGCGGTAAAGCACAAGAAACCCTTCAGCGTTATGCCGAATTTTCGGTTAACGAGCACCAGGAGAACCTCGCGTATAACGAGATTCTGACCAATCCCGATGTTCTCAGTGATTACACGCTGAAGTTCTTCGGTCCTGAAGGTCCGTATCCTGTATATGAGAATGAGGCTGAACTTGAAACCCCCGGTTATCCCACCACTCCCGTTCAGCAAGCATTAGGTCAGTTCCCTGCTCCTCCTGCTGCCGCTGCTCCTCAGCAGCCTGAAAACTTCTGGGGTAACTTCAAGCAACAGATGGATGTGGATCCCAGCCAAGCCTGGCGCATCCTGAACCAAGCCCAGCCTCAAGTTGTTGCAAACAAACTGTTTGTAATGGAGTGATGCCATGCGTGGCACTCTTAAATACGGTGTACCCATCGCAGCCGGTTTAGGCGTTGGTGGGTATGCCCTTTCTCAAGGCGAAGATCCCGGCTCTGCAGCCCTTGCCGCTGGTGCAGGTGCCCTTGGTGCAGGTGGCGGCCTTTTGGGAGCTCGCCTTGCCGGTAAGTATATGGCACCAGCGCTTCGCGAAGCAGCCGACACTCATCTGGTTGGAACAGTTAAAGAGCCAAAGGGAATTGCCGCTCTTCTTTCTTCTGCGGTGAAATCAATCCCGGCTGATCGTCAAGAAGGTCTTCGTGCTAAAGCTCTTCAAGGCATTGCAAACACGACGGCCGATGTTTTAACGAACGTGACTGATCAACGTGGACTCGGTAAAATTGCTGCCGCTGGCTTAGTACCTGCTTCTGCACTTACCGCTGGCCTCGGTGGTGTAGCACTTGGCGCTATTCCTGGCGCCATGGGACTCCCTGGGTTCCAACAAGGTGGAGGCATTGATCCCGAATCTCCCTACATTTCCCAAAATCCCCGTGGACTTGGGATGACAACTATGCAGTACGTGTAATAAATAAATTACCGACTGCTAAAATTTGTGATAGATAAGACATATCAATGTCTGAATCTTTCACCCGATAAAAAACACTTCCTGCGACACTGGAGGATAAAACAAAGTGTTCATTGATAACGACTTTCCAAAGATTCTGGGTGCGGAACTTTACCGTCC
>Ga0208018_100384_pt1 | contig 12186 bp, 7 predicted proteins | sample 31_taG_FD_184105 | JGI IMG/M metagenome (GOLD analysis project Ga0208018, IMG submission 184105) | Marine viral communities from the Gulf of Mexico - 31_GoM_OMZ_CsCl metaG (SPAdes) (version 2) | ecosystem: Environmental > Aquatic > Marine > Oceanic | place: Gulf of Mexico | collected 2015-07-12 | reverse complement strand
CTTTTGTTGAAACTGAGCCAGGAGTCTATAAGTCACAAGCTGCTTTTGCAGCACAGTCAAATCGTTATTATAATTTGTCTATTATTACCTCGAATGGAAGAGAATATGCTTCATCAGAAAGACAATTAACACCACCAACTTCTATTGATGACCTATATGTTGAAAGAGATTTTAATGAAAATGGTATCGAAGGTGTCTCTGTGTATGTAGATAGTTATGATCCAACAGGTAATTCAAAATATTACAGACATGAATATGAAGAAACCTACAAAATCATTGCACCTTTATACGATCCAGAAGAAATGGTGCCTAATGGTGTAGAATTCCCAATTCCTCTATCACAACAACCGCAATTTAACACCATTCAAGAGCTCATAGATTTCCTAGTAACTACGCAATTTAGACCTGAGCAGCAACAAGTTTGTTACAATACTATATTTTCAAATGAAATAATTATAACTAACACTAATAATTTATTTGAAGACAGATTAGATAAATATAGAGTGAGGTTTTTAGGTAGAGATAATTCAGAGATTATGTATAGATATAGTATTTTGGTAAAACAGTATGTGCAATCACTTGATGCATATTCATTCTATAATGCTTTGAGTACACAATCAATTTCTGAAGGTGTTTTTTCTGAAACCCAACCTGGATTTTTAGTTGGTAATGTTTTTAGTCAAACAAATTCAAATGAAAAAGTTGTCGGATATTTTGATGTAGCTTCTATGGATGCTAAGCGCGTCTTTTTTAATTATACGGACTTATTTCCAAACGAGGATTTGCCTCCATATTTTATGGGTTGTGACGATTTTTTCACACCAGACATTCTCTCTGTAGATATGCTTACTGGCGCCTGGACAGGCTCACCACTTGTTAGAGCGCTTAATGATGGTTTTCAATACTACGACAATGATGCAAATCCACCTTATAGACTCGTTTTGGATGTTTGTGGTGATTGCACAAATTTAGGGAATAATAGTGTGCCTGATTTTTGGGAAGATTAATACAATAGACTAAGAAATTTTGAAATTAGAATCAACATATAAGCTTATTTACCAAATCATAATAATGGTATTGGTAACTGGCTGCGTTGAAGAAATTCCATTGGAAACAGAAAGTTTTGAAAGTATATTGATTATAGAAGCCACCATAACCAATGAAAATAAACAACAAGAAATTTTATTGTCTCGATCCTATATGTTTGATAGCATTCCAATAAATGAATCAAACGCAATAGTTAGAGTTATTGAAGATGCAGTAAATACTTATATATTCACAGAAGTAGAGGCTGGAGTTTATAAATCACAAACTGCTTTTGCAGCACAGCCAAATCGTAATTATAGTTTATCAGTAGTAACTTCTGATGGAAGAGAATATGGCTCAACAAATAAACAATTAACACAATCAACTTCAATAGATAATCTATACGTTGAGAGAGATTTTTATGAAAATGGCAATGAAGGCGTTTCTGTGTATGTCGATAGTTATGACCCAACAGGGAATTCAAAATATTACAGGCATGAATATGAAGAAACGTACAAAATAATAGCGCCACTATATTCGCCGAGAGAGTTAATTTCTAATGGAGTTCAATTTCCAATATTAGAAAATGATACTTTTCAGTATGATACCATTGAATCAATAATTGATCTTTTGGTTGAACTAAAATTTAGAGATCAACAAGAGCAAGTTTGCTATAAAACAGTTAAATCTAACACTTTTATTTTAGAGAATACTGAAGCTTATTTAGAAGATAAACTGGAGAAGTATCGCGTTAGGTTTTTAAATAGAGATAGCTATACTATAATGCATCGATATAGTATTTTGGTAAGACAATATGTTCAGTCTCGAGAGGCTTATACATTTTATGAAACCTTAAATAGTTTTTCGGAATCTGAGACTGTTTTTACTGAAAATCAACCAGGTTTTTTAGAGGGAAATGTCTTTTCTGTAGAGAATAAAAATGAAAATGTTTTTGGTTTTTTTGAAGTTGCTTCTATAGATGAAAAGCGTATTTTCTTTAATTATAGCGATCTATTTGTGAATGAATCACAACCAGATTTTTATATTGAATGCGATGAGTTTTTTACTCCAGTATTAATTCGCGAAGATTTTGCACACAACTGGATCAGTTCACCTTTAGTAGATGCTATTAATGATGGATATCAGTTTTATGATGAAAATGATGTTGAAGTAAGCTCTCCATTTTCGTATGCGCCATTTAGGTTGGTGCTAGAGCCTTGCGGTGATTGTACATTTTTAGGTAATAATAACGTTCCAGATTTTTGGGAAGATTAAACATATTAAAATGAAAAAACAACAGATTTTTAACCTTTTATTTTTATTTGCTTTTTGCAATTTGTCATTTTGCCAATATATTTTAAAAAATGCGGAAGACATTGCTTGGTACCAAGGCATTACTCAAGAGAAAGTGGTAGTTCAAACTAACCAAAACCTTGTTTTTGTTGGTGAAACCATGTATTATAAGCTATACTGTTTTGATGCTAAGACTAATAATTTTAGTAACAACAGTAAAATAGCTTATATCGAACTAGTTGGAGAAAACAATGTGGTTTTTACGCAAAAGGTAAAATTAACAAAAGGTATTGGTGTTGGCGATTTCTTTATTCCACCTACTGTTAAATCTGGGAACTACAAACTTATTGGATATACTCAATGGATGAAAAACGGAACCAAAGATAATTTTTTTCAATCTGATATCGTATTGTTAAATCCTTATGAAACTAATGCCAATGTTGATGAATCTGGCGCGCTATATGAAAATTTCCAATTGAATAATTCGATTACAACCAATAAAAAACAAGTTATAGCCTTACAGACAGACTCTGAAGTCTATAAAACGAGATCTAAGGTGTCATTAGATGTTACATTACTTGGTAATGGATTTGGAAATTATGCTATAAGTGTTCGAAAAAAGGATGTAACTACTAATAATTCCAAGCCTTTTACTTATGGTTCGTCTATGCAAAATTCAAAAATCAATAGTGAGGTCAGATATATTGGAGAGTCTATTTTTCTTCCTGAATTTATTGGCGAAATGATATCTGGTCAAGTTATAAATAAAGAGACAGGAAAACCAGAAGGAGGTAAAGATGTTGTGCTATCAATATTGAGCGATGAAGTATTTCAAGATATTGTCAAAACAAATGATAAGGGTGTATTTTATTTTCAGTTAAAGGATGCTTATAGTAAACCAGAGGCTATGGTTCAGGTTCTAGGAGCAGATAAAGAAAACTATACTATTGTCGTTAAAGAACATGAATCAATTGATTATTCAGTCTTAGAGTTTAAAGACTTTAAATTGACAAATGAATATCAGGATATGATTATTGAAAGAAGCGTTCACAATCAAGTTCAAAATGCATATTTCAATGTAAAACAAGATACTCTTAAAACAGATTTATATCCTGAACCATTTTTTGGAAATCCACCAACGGTTTATAATTTAGACGATTACAAACGTTTTTCAACTATTAGAGAGACAATCATTGAAGTTATTGACCATGTTTGGGATCAAAGAGCAGAAAATGGAAAACGTAGCATAGATGTTAGAGAACGAGAGTTTGATCCTTATTATGGTATAGATTTACCACCAATGGTAATTGTAGATGGCGTTTTTGTTCAAGACCACCAAAGCATTTTGGATTTTGATGCTAATAAAGTGAAAACCATTAAGGTGCATCGAGAAGAATATTACTATGGTAAAATAGTATATCAAGGCATTTTTCGTATAGAAACTTTTGATGGCAACTATGCCGAGTCTGTTTCTGGAGACTATTTAAAGAAATTTAACAGATTAGCAATTCAGCCTGCTAAAGGATATTTTAATCAAGATTACAGTAAAAATTTTAAAGCCTCAGAGAGAATTCCTGATTTGAGAGAGCAATTGTTTTGGCAACCAACTTTCGAATTCAAAAAGAAAACCATGAATCTTCATTTCTTCACTTCAGATGTGAAAGGTGATTTCGAAATTATACTTCAAGGTTTTACAAACTTAGGTGAGCCAGTGTATATGGTAGAAAATATTACAGTAAACTAGAATTTTTGTTTTATTAAAAAAGCGAATCCTATAGTGACCATACTATAGGATTCTTTTTGTGTAATACTTAAACAATCACAAGTGATTATTTAAGTGGCTTCAAAGGTACGTCATTTTAAAGTCTAAACAGCACTCTATTTTGGCTAGATTGAATAATACAATGCTATTATTTTATATATTTATGCAAATCAATTTATTATGAAAAAAGTTTGTGTTTTATTCGTCCTAGCATTATTAACATTTACCCTAAATGCTCAAAGTATAATTGGTGCTTGGGAAAGATATGCGACCTCTGAAGATGGCGAAAAACTTAAAATGGTGGTTATTTTTGCCGATGGCTACCAAGTAATAAGTGTCTATAATGCAGATTCAGGTAAATTTATTCAATCCAATGGAGGAACATGGAAACTTGAAGGAGATACAATGACTGAAAAAGTAGAATTTGATACAGCTTATCCTGAACGTGTTGGAAGTGAAGTAAGTTTCAAGGTAGATATTACAGATGACACAATTCAAATTCTAGATAGTGATATGAAACTAAAAAGAATAGACAATGGCACTCCAGGTGCATTACAAGGTGCATGGCTCATGTCTGGCAGAGTAAGAGATGGTAAAGAACAATTACGAGATACAAGTGGACCACGAAAAACAATGAAATTACTATCTGGAACGCGGTTTCAATGGATAGCTTACAATACTAAAACCAAACAATTTATGGGAACTGGAGGAGGAACATACACTACTGAAAATGGTGAATACACTGAAAATATAGAATTCTTCTCAAGAGATGATTCCAAAGTTGGGATCAGTTTAAAATTTAACTATGAAATGATTGATGCCAATTGGCATCATAAAGGCTTCTCAAGTAAAGGTGATGCAATGCATGAAATTTGGAGTATAAGGGATTAATTCTTTATCTCATTTTTTCTTACATTTATGCAAATCAACTGTTTATGCTTAAAAAAGTTTTTGGAAGTGCTGTCTTCGGCGTTGAAGCTACAACTGTAACTGTAGAAGTTAATGTCGATAAAGGTATTGGTTATCACTTAGTAGGACTTCCAGATAATGCCATTAAAGAAAGTAACTATCGTATTGCTGCTGCTCTTCAAAATAATGGTTACAAAATACCAGGAAAGAAAATAATTATAAACATGTCGCCTGCCGATTTACGAAAAGAAGGCAGTGCTTATGACCTGACATTGGCTATTGGTATTCTTGCTGCTTCCAGTCAGATAAAAGCTGATAACATAGAAGATTACCTAATCATGGGAGAACTCTCATTAGATGGAAGTTTACAACCCATTAAAGGCGCTCTACCAATAGCAATTAAGGCTAGAGAAGAAGGCTACAAAGGGTTTATTCTGCCGAGTCAAAATGCTAAAGAAGCTGCCATAGTAAACGATTTAAAAGTTTATGGAGTAGATAATATCAAACAAGTCATTGAATATTTTGATAAAGGCGAAATACTTGAGCAAACCATTATAGATACCAGAAAAGAATTCTATAAAAATTTAGATTTCCCAGAATTTGATTTTTCTGATGTAAAAGGCCAAGAAAGTATTAAACGTTGTATGGAAATTGCAGCAGCTGGGGGACATAACATTATTCTTATTGGTCCTCCAGGTGCTGGAAAAACCATGTTGGCAAAGCGCTTGCCTTCCATTTTACCACCAATGACATTGCAGGAAGCTTTGGAGACGACAAAAATACATTCTGTGGTTGGTCGTGTCAAAGAAAACACAGGACTCATGGCACAACGGCCTTTTAGGAGTCCTCATCACACCATTTCTGATGTGGCATTGGTTGGAGGAGGGGCTTATCCGCAACCTGGAGAAATTTCATTATCACATAATGGTGTTTTGTTTTTAGATGAATTACCAGAATTTAAAAGAGGTGTTTTAGAAGTTATGCGTCAGCCTTTAGAAGATAGAGAAGTCACCATTTCTAGAGCTAAATTCACAGTTACATATCCATCTTCGTTCATGTTGGTTGCAAGTATGAATCCTAGTCCTAGTGGTTATTTTAATGATCCAGATGCGCCTGTGACGAGTTCTCCTGCAGAAATGCAACGCTATTTAAGCAAGATTTCTGGTCCTTTATTAGATCGAATTGATATTCACATAGAAGTGACTCCAGTGCCTTTTGAAAAACTTTCAGATGACCATAAAGCCGAATCTTCAGTAGATATTAGAAAACGTGTCACTGCTGCACGTGAAATACAAACCAAACGTTTTAAGGATTCTGACAAAGTACATTACAATGCGCAAATGAATACCAAGCAAATTAGAAAGCATTGCAAACTGGATGATTCTTCAATGCAATTACTCAAAGTGGCTATGGAGCGTTTAAATCTCTCGGCTCGTGCTTATGACAGAATTCTAAAAGTAGCTCGAACCATTGCTGATTTGGAAGCTTCAGAAAATATCAATGGCAACCATATTAGTGAAGCCATTCAATACCGAAGTTTAGATAGAGAAGGTTGGTTGGGATAAGTATTAATTGAACACTCTTAAGTAAATAAAGATAATTTGTAATCTTCAAAAAGATATCACAAACTGTAAAATAAAACTATGTTAAATCACAAATTGTATAGACCACTGGGTAGAACAGGACTCAAAGTATCTCCAATCTGTTTGGGGACTGATAATTTTGAAAATCCAACTTCTTCAGAAGAATCGACAAATATTGTTAACTATGCTATTGAATGCGGTATAAATTTAATCGATACAGCAAATAGCTACGCTTCTGGCAAATCAGAAAAAATCATTGGTAAAGCTTTAAAAGATAATGGACTAAGAGATGATGTTATTTTAGCTACGAAATTTTATTATCCTACAGGAAAAAAAGGAATAAACGATTACGGTGTATCTAGAAAGCATATAATTAAGGCTTGTGAAGATTCTTTAAAAAGGCTTAAAACTGATTATATCGATTTATATCAAATGCATAGAACAGATATGAATGTTCCTTTAGAGGAGACGTTATATGCATTAACTGATTTAGTTAGACAAGGGAAAATTAGATATTTTGGAGCTACAACTTCACCAAGCTGGAAAATTGTTGAAAGCAAAATGTTGTCTGAGTTTAAAAATTTATCACATGCCATATCAGAACAATTACCATATAATTTACTTGATCGAAGGGCCGAAAACGAAATTTTACCAGCATGTCAATGGGCCAACTTAGCAGTTTTTGCGTGGTCTCCATTAGCAATGGGAATGTTAACAGGAAGATATAGTAGCCTCAGTCCAGAATTGTATAATACGCCACGTTTTAACAGAGGAGGTATTTATGCTGAACGTATCTCAGAAAAAGCCGTATCTGTTGCAAATAAATTTGTGATATTAGCCAAGGAACATAGCATAAAACCAGCACATTTGGCAATGATTTGGATAAAAGATCAACCTGGTATTACAGCACCATTAGCAGGGCCAAGAACATTAGATCAAATGAAAGATATTATTCCTCTTATGGAAAAAGAATTAAGCCAAGAACTCAAAGAAGCTTGTGATAATTTGGTTCCTCCAGGTTGTGCTGTGGCTGATTTTTTAAATTCTGCACCTTGGATGAAAGGCAAAATATTATGAATTATAAAATTAATCATCTCTTAATACATTTCTAATATCAGGAACCAGTTTGTTACATTTAAGGTTTTAATGTTGTTATTTCGGAAAGATATCGATGTTAGAACTGTCATATTAGTGAAGCTATTCAATAACGAAGTTTAGATCGTGAAAGTTGGCTTGGCTAAATTCTTCATTATAAGTCAATAACTTATCAACAAACCCAATATTCTTTAGGATTTTTCGTTATTTTTGGTGACTTAAATTTTAAAATACTTTAAACACTATGATCAATCTTAAAAAAATCGCTGTGATGGCTTTTGTTACAGTTGGTTTATTAGCTTTTGTAGCTTGTAAATCTGAAACAGCTTCTGGCGATAAATTAGCAATCGAATTTGAGAAATACACCCTTGAAAACGGTTTGCAAGTTGTATTACACCATGACAAATCGGATCCAATCGTATCTTTGGCTATACAGTATGCTGTTGGTTCAAACAGAGAAAAGACAGGACGTACAGGTTTTGCTCACTTATTTGAGCACATGTTATTTCAAGAATCTGAAAACGTACCTCAAGATCAATTCTTTAAAAAGATTCAAGATGCTGGAGGAACTCTAAATGGTGGAACTTGGAAAGACGGAACTATCTATTATGAAGTCGTTCCAAACAATGCATTAGAAATGGTAATGTGGTTAGAAAGTGACAGAATGGGTTACTTAATTAACACAGTTACAGAAGCAGCGTTCTATAACCAACAAGAGGTTGTACAGAACGAAAAGAGACAACGTGTAGATAATAACCCTTATGGTCACACCAATTGGGTTTTAGATAAAGCCATATATCCAGAAGGACATCCTTACAATTGGCAGGTTATTGGAGAGCTTGTAGATCTTCAAAATGCTACTATTGATGACGTTAAAGAATTTTATGATAAATACTATGGTCCAAATAATGCAACACTAGTGTTAGCAGGAGACTTTGAAACTGAAGAAGCAAAAGCTTTAATTGAAAAGTATTTTGGGGAAATTAAGCGTCGTCAAGAAGTTGAACCATTAAAGCCTCAACCTGTTACTCTAGCTGAAACGAAGCGTTTGTATCACGAAGATAACTTTGCTACAGCACCTCAGTTAAATATGGTATGGCCAACATTGCAACAATATACGGATGATGCGTACGCCTTAGATTTCTTAGGTCAATTATTATCTCAAGGTAAAAAAGCACCAATGTATAAAGTGCTTGTAGAAGAAAAAGAATTGACTTCAAGAGTTGGAGCCTACAATAATTCACAAGAAATTGCTGGAGAGTTTCATATTAGTGTAACTGCAAATTCTGGTAAAAATTTAGCTGAAATTGAAGATGCTATTTTTGAAGCTTTTGAAAAGTTTGAAACCGAGAGTATTACTGATGCTGATGTAGAACGTCTTAAAGCTAGTGAGGAAACTAATTTTTACAACGGAATTAGTAGTGTTTTAGGAAAATCTTTTCAATTAGCACAATACAATGTATTTGCTGGAGATCCTGGATTTATCACTCAAGATATTGAAAACATTAAAGCAGTTACTAAAGAAGATGTCATTAGAGTTTACAATACATATATTAAAGACAAGCCTTTTGTGTTAACAAGCTTTGTTCCAAAAGGACAATTGGAGTTAGCTGCTAAAGATTGTGTTATGGCAAACGTTGTTGAAGAAGAAATTAAAGAGAATGTTGATGTTGAAATCGTTGAGCGTAATAGTGAAGTAGTTAAAACACCATCTAACTTTGATCGTTCTGTAGAGCCAACGCAAGGACCTACACCAAAATTAAACATTCCTGCATCATGGACAGCTACTTTGTCTAATGAAATGGAAGTTTATGGTATTGAGCAAACAGAATTACCTCTAGTTAATTTTAGTTTGGTAATTGATGGTGGTCACTTATTGGACTCATTTGAAAAAATAGGTGTTGCAAACCTTATGACTGACATTATGATGGAAGGTACTGCAACAAAAACACCTCAAGAACTTGAAGAAGCTATTGAAATGCTTGGAGCAAGTATTAGAATGTTTACAGGTAGAGAATCCATTACAGTTTCTGGAAATACCTTAGTAAGAAACTTCGACAAAACTATGGATTTGGTAGAAGAAATTTTGCTAGAACCTCGTTGGGATGAGAAGGAATTAGAACGTATTAAATTAAGCACTGTCAATAGTATTAAACGTTCAGCTGCAAATCCAAATGTTGTGGCTAGTAATGTACGCAATAAGGTACTTTATGGTGAGAAACACATGTTCGCATATCCAACATCTGGTACTGAAGAATCTGTTGAGTCTATCACTATGGATGATTTAAAAACTTTCTATGAGAAGAATTTTTCTCCTTCAGTGAGTAAGTTTCACATCGTAGGAAATATCAATAAAGATCAAACTTTGAAAGTGCTATCTGATTTAGAAACAAAATGGGCTGCAAAAGAAGTTGTTATACCAACTTATCCACTTCCTGAAGCCAGAGATAAAGCATCATTATATTTTGTTGATATTCCTAATGCAAAGCAATCTGTCATTGATATAGGATATTTATCAATGGCAAGAACAGATCCAGATTTCTTTGGCGCTGAGGTTATGAACTATAAATTGGGTGGTTCCTTCTCTGGAAATGTTAACCTTATTTTACGTGAAGAAAAAGGATATACTTATGGTGCTAGAACTGGATTTAGTGGAACAAAAATCCCAGGAACTTTCTCAGCTTCTTCAAGTGTAAGAACAAATACAACTTATGAGTCAGTGCAAATCTTTAAAGAGGAAATTGAAAAATATAAAAATGGTATTTCTCAAGAAGACTTAGATTTTACTAAAAATGCTTTGATTAAATCTAATGCACGTCGTTTTGAATCGCAATTCTCATTATTGGGAATGTTGCAAGAAATGAGTGCCTATGATTTACCAGCAGACTATATTGCTGAAGAGGAACGCATTATTAGTGCTATGACTCTTGAAGAGCACAAAAGACTGGCTAATAAGCATTTAGACGCTTCTAAAATGGGTTATTTAGTTGTTGGTGATGCTGCAACTCAATTCGAAAAGTTCAAAAATGCAGGTTTTGATGAGGTGATTCTTTTAGATAAGGATGCTAAAGAGGTTAAAGTATCAGATATAAAAATGTAAATCAATTTAAAAAATTGTTTTTTTAGAAAAGGTGTGATGGAAATCACACCTTTTTTGTTTTACTGCATACACTTAGACTATCGTTTTAATTCTTAAATTAGCATCAAACACGTTTACATGATTAAATCTTGGTTTAAAAATATTGGTCCAGGACCATTAGTAGCTGCTGCATTTATTGGTCCAGGAACAGTCACTTTATGCACTTTAGCTGGAGTTAATTTTGGTTATGCTTTACTCTGGGCAATGGTATTATCCATTGTCGCAACGGTTGTATTGCAAGAAATGTCAGCTCGTTTAGGTATAATTTCTCAGAAGGGTTTATCTGAAATAATTAGATCTGAAATTAAAAGTCCATTATTAAAAGGCTTGTCTATTATTTTAATTCTATCAGCTATTGTAGTAGGTAATGCAGCCTATGAAGCTGGCAATATTAGTGGTGGTGTTTTAGGCTTAGAGGCTATTTTAGGTCAACATTCCATGAATTTAGGTTCGTTTTCATTGAATTATTTTAGTGTAGCTATTGGTCTCGTTGCTTTTGTTCTCCTTTATATTGGGAATTACAAAGTACTGGAAAAAGCGTTAGTTTCACTTGTGATTTTAATGAGCATTGCTTTTATGGTAACTGCCATAATGACGAAACCCAATTTAGTCGATGTATTTAAAGGTGTTTTGGTGCCTAAATTTCCACAAGATAGTATTCTTACCATTATCGGGTTGATAGGAACCACTGTAGTACCATATAACTTATTTTTGCACGCATCATTAGTGAAAGAGAAATGGAGCAACAAGTCTGATTTAAAATATGCAAGAAAAGATACTATTGTAGCTGTTGTTTTAGGAGGTATAGTATCTATGTGTATTATAATTTCTGCAGCAGCAGTACAAACTACAGAGGTGAATAATGCAGCAGATTTGGCGAAAGGTTTAGAACCATTGTTTGGAAGTTTTTCAAAGTATTTTTTAGCTGTTGGATTGTTTGCAGCTGGTATCACAAGTGCTATAACGGCACCATTAGCCGCAGCTTTTGTAGCGACAGGTTGTTTAGGATGGTCAACTAAAATGAATTCTAAACGATTTAAAATGGTTTGGATGCTTATTTTGGTCGTTGGAGTCTTATCCTCGTCATCAGGAATTAAATCCATTGAAATTATAAAATTTGCACAGGTAGCCAATGGTATTTTACTTCCTGTTATTGCTGGATTCCTTATTTGGATTATGAACAAGCATTCGGTTTTAGGCAGTTATAAGAACACGTTAAAACAGAATGTAATTAGTTTAATCATACTTGCAATAGCCATATTTTTAGGAGTAAAGAGTATTCTAAAAGTCTTTGAACTATTATAAATGACAAACATTTCAATTGATATAAACGCAGATATTGGCGAAGGCATAGGCAATGAGGTTGACTTAATGCCTTT
>Ga0208018_100382_pt1 | contig 12256 bp, 10 predicted proteins | sample 31_taG_FD_184105 | JGI IMG/M metagenome (GOLD analysis project Ga0208018, IMG submission 184105) | Marine viral communities from the Gulf of Mexico - 31_GoM_OMZ_CsCl metaG (SPAdes) (version 2) | ecosystem: Environmental > Aquatic > Marine > Oceanic | place: Gulf of Mexico | collected 2015-07-12 | reverse complement strand
TGAATGATGTAGAGCGCATTATTTTGGTTGAAGAAGATGAAATCATTCATGCTATGAAATTAGTTTGGGAACGAATGAAAATCATTATTGAGCCTTCAAGTGCAGTTGCATTTGCCGCACTTTTAAAAGAAAAAGAGCAGTTTAAAAATAAAGATGTCGGAATTATTATTTCTGGCGGAAATGTAGATGTAACCAATCTACCATTTTAAATCAAAAATATGAACGTAGGAATTATTGGTTCTGGAACAATGGGAAGTGGCATTGCACAAGTTGCTGCAACTTCTGGTTGTAAAGTGAAATTGTACGACACAAACACTACAGCATTAGATAAAGCTAAATCGGCTTTAGATAAAATACTGAATCGGCTTATTGAAAAAGGCCGCTTAGATGAAAAAGAGAAGAATAGAATTCAAAGTAATATTGAGTTTGTCAACAGCTTAAATAACTTATCTGATGCCGACTTAACTATCGAGGCTATTGTTGAAAATCTAGAGATTAAGAAACAAGTTTTTTTGGAATTAGAAGGTTATGTGTCTGACGATTGTATCATTGCTTCTAACACTTCAAGTTTGTCAATTGCTTCTATTGCAGCTTCTTTACAAAAGCCTGATCGCTGCATTGGTATACACTTTTTCAATCCTGCACCTTTAATGGAGTTAGTTGAAGTCATCCCTGCAATTCAAACATCAAAAGTAACATTAGATAAATCAGTTCAAATTATTAAAGATTGGAAAAAAACAGTTGCAGTCGCAAAAGACACTCCAGGTTTTATTGTTAATCGTGTGGCAAGACCTTTTTACGGAGAATCCTTAAGAATTTATGAAGAAGGGATTGCTGATTTTGCCACTATTGATTGGAGTTTGAAAACTTTAGGTGGATTCAGGATGGGACCATTTGAATTAATGGATTTTATTGGTAATGATGTCAATTATACAGTAACCGAAACTGTATTTACCGCATTTTATTTTGACCCAAGATATAAACCAGCATTCACTCAAAAACGTTTTGCAGAAGCAGGCTATTTAGGTCGAAAATCTGGTAAAGGATATTACGATTATTCCGAAGGTATGTCCAAACCGAATCCAAAAGAAGATAAAGAGTTAGCTGAGAATGTTTTTAATCGTGTTTTAATCATGCTCATCAACGAAGCAGCAGACGCCTTGTTTTTAAATATTGCTTCAGCTGAAGATATTGACAATGCCATGACCAAAGGCGTTAATTACCCAAAAGGACTATTAGCTTGGGCTGATGAAAAAGGAATAGATTGGTGTGTGAGGAAAATGGATGAATTATATAACGAATATCACGAGGACAGATATCGTTGCAGTCCATTATTACGAAAAATGAATAAAGAAAACAAAACATTCTTTTAATGAAAGGCGAAGCTATTCCATATAAAATGTTATCTCAAGACGCTTTCAGTCAATGGATGGGAATTAAGATCGTAGAATGTGAATTAGGTCGCTGTAAAGTTGCCATGACCATTAGAAAAGAAATGCTAAATAGTATGAATTATGCACATGGAGGCATCAGTTATACCTTAGCAGATACAGCTTTCGGCTTTGCTGCAAATACCCATGGTAAATATGCTGTGTCTATTGAAACAAGTATTAATCATATCGAAGCATTAAACGAAGGCGATTATTTAGTTGCCGAATCAGTGATAGAAAAAGTGAATAATAAATTAGGCTTCAATGTGATTGAAGTCAAACGAGGAGATGAACTAGTAGCACTTTTTAAAGGTGTCGTGTATCGCACTCAAAAAGATTGGGAAGAATAATGAAATCGAAGATTACATTTGACCATTAATGAAAATAGAAGATACCAAATGAAAGAAGCATACATCATAGCTGGAGTTCGTACTCCTATAGGAAGTTATCAAGGCACATTATCAGCAGTCCGAACAGACGATTTAGCAGCTTTGGTCATTGAAGAAATCGTAAAACGAAATCCAAACATCCCTAAGGAAGCCTATGACGATGTTATTTTAGGCTGCGCCAATCAAGCTGGAGAAGATAATCGTAACGTAGCGAGAATGGCTTCTTTATTGGCAGGATTACCATATTCTGTTCCTGGAGAAACTGTAAATCGTTTATGTAGCTCTGGACTATCAGCAATCATTCATGCCAATCGTGCAATTAAATCTGGTGATGGCGATGTGTTTATAGCAGGAGGAGTAGAGAATATGACGCGTGGACCATACGTCATCGCGAAACCATCAACAGGATTTGGAACTGATGCAAAAATGTATGATTCCAGTTTTGGATGGCGATTCATCAATCCAAAAATGCAAAAAATGTATGGAACAGATGGCATGGGAAATACTGCTGAAAATTTGGTGGAGAAATACAACATCTCTCGAGAAGATCAAGACAAGTTTGCCTATTGGAGCCAAATGAAAGCTTCGAAAGCTCAAGAAAATGGTCGATTAGCTAAAGAAATTGTAACGGTTGAAATTCCACAACGTAAAAAAGATCCAATCCTATTTTCAAAGGATGAGTTTGTTAAGCCTAATACTAGTTTGGACGTTTTAGCAAAATTAAGAGGTGCTTTTAAAGCAGAAGGAGGAAGTGTCACAGCTGGTAATTCATCAGGCTTAAATGATGGAGCAGCAGCAACAATCATTGCGTCAGAAGATGCAGTAAAAAAATATAATCTAAAACCATTAGCCCGAATTGTAAGTTCTGCTGTGGTTGGTGTAGAACCTGGAATCATGGGAATTGGTCCAGTAGAGGCCTCAAATAAAGCCTTGGCAAAAGCTGGCTTAACCATGAGTGATATGGATATTATCGAATTGAACGAAGCGTTTGCGGCTCAAGCTTTAGCTTGCACAAGAGCTTGGGGTTTAGCAGATGATGATCCAAGATTAAATCCAAATGGAGGATCCATCGCAATAGGTCATCCTCTTGGTGTCACTGGAACGAGAATTGCCTATTCGGCGGCTTTAGAGCTTCATGAACAGCAAAAACGTTATGCCTTAATAACCATGTGTATTGGCGTAGGTCAAGGATATGCAGCAATAATTGAACGCGTTTAAGATGAAAATACTAATCATTGGAGGAAACGGAACCATTGGAAAAAAAGTCACCGAAAGATTTTCAGAAAAACACAAAGTACTTGTGGCTGGACGAAACTCTGGTGACGTAAAAGTGAATTTTTCAGATTCAGAATCTATAAAATCAATGTTTGAGGTGGTTGGAAAAGTGGATGCTATCGTAGCCATTGCTGGAGATGCCAAATGGGACAAGTTTGAGAATTTATCTGAAGATGATTTTTACATTGGAATCAAAAGCAAACTGATGGGACAAGTTAATGCGGTGAGAATTGGGAAAGACTATTTAAATCATGGAGGTTCTATAACATTATCAACAGGAATTTTAGCAGATGATCCAGTTGATATGACCACAAGTGCAGCAATGGTTAATGGAGCCATTCATAGTTTTGTAAAAGCAGTTGTTTTGGAATTATATAACATTAGAGTCAATGTAGTTTGCTCTGATTTAGTTGAAGATTCATTCGAGAAGTATAAAGACTATTTTCCTGGTAATACGCCTGTGCCAATGCATAAAATTGTAGATGGTTATGTAAAGTGTGTAGAAGGAAAAATAAATGGAAGAATATTAAGAATAGTGGCATAACATTATGAAAAAAATACAACATTACATTACAGGGCAATGGTTAGAGGGAACAGATAAAGGGATTCCGGTATTCGATGCAATTACAGGAGAACTCATCGCTAATTCAGCTGTTGATGGCCTAAATGTTTCTGATGCTTTACAATATGGAAGAGATAAAGGAGAAACATTGCGTAAAATGACCTTTCAAGAGCGAGGTAATATGCTAAAAAAATTAGCATTATATCTTACCAAAAAGAAAGATGCATTTTACGAGTTAAGTTATAGAACAGGAGCAACCAAAGTGGATAGTTGGATTGATATTGAAGGTGGTTTTGGTAATTTGTTTGCCAATGCATCATTGCGAAAATTATTCCCAAATCAATCGTATCATGTTGAAGGTGATCCAATCGATTTGTCTCGTGGAGGCCGCTTTATGGCACATCACATTATGGTGCCTAAGAAAGGAGTAGCAGTCCATATTAACGCATTCAATTTCCCAGTTTGGGGAATGCTAGAAAAATGCGCAGTGAACTGGATGGCTGGAGTTCCTGCAGTCGTATTACCTGCTCCTTCATCATCATATTTAGCAGAAGCTGTGGCACGAGAAATAATCAATTCAGGCATTTTACCTGAAGGTGCTTTACAAATCATCAACGGAACAGTTAAAACCATTTTAGATACAGTAGAATCTCAAGATGTAGTTACGTTTACTGGCTCAGCGGCAACAGGAAGATTATTAAAAGCGCATCCTAGAATCATTCAAGAGGCTGTGCCTTTTACCATGGAAGCCGATTCTTTAAATGCGTCTATTTTGGGTGAAGATGCCGTTCCTGGAACACCAGAATTTGATATTTTTATTAAAGAAGTTAGAAAAGAAATGACAGTAAAAGCAGGACAAAAATGTACTGCGATTCGTCGTATCATTGTTCCTGAGAACTTGGTTGAAGATGTACAGATTGCTTTAGGAAAAGAGTTAGATAAAATTACTATTGGTGATCCAAGGCTCAAAGAAGTTAGAATGGGTTCTCTGATTAGCAAAGAACAAGTTGAGGAAGTGCGAAATAGTGTTTCTGATATTGCCAAAAAGGCTAAAATCGTCTATGGAAACCTTGATAATATTGAAACCATTGGAGCAGATGCTAAAAAAGGAGCGTTTATCAGTCCTATTCTTTTAAGAGAAGACCATCCATTTGATAATTTATCGGTTCATGAACGTGAAGCCTTTGGCCCAGTAAGTACTATAATGCCTTATAAAACACTAGAAGAAGCTGTTACTTTATCTCAAATGGGGAAAGGCTCTTTGGTATCTTCAATCATTACGAATAACGATAGCATTGCCAAAGATTATGTTGTCAATGCAGCAAGTCATCATGGACGTATTTTAGTGTTGAACAGAGAAAACGCAAAAGAAAGCACAGGTCATGGTTCACCTTTACCAACTTTAGTTCATGGTGGTCCTGGTCGAGCTGGAGGTGGTGAAGAAATGGGCGGAATGCGAGGTGTCAAACACTACTTACAACGAACGGCAATTCAAGGAAGTCCTACAACCTTAACTGAAATCACAGGTATTTATCAGCCAGGAGGTGCTTATAAAGAAGCAGAACAACATCCTTTTAAATATCATTGGGAAGACATTCAACCTGGAATGTCAATGAAAACCCATAAGCGTACGTTAACAGATTCAGATATAATAAATTTCTCAAATCTTACTTGGGATCACTTTTATGCTCATACAGATATTACATCGTTAGATGGAAGTATTTTTGAAAAACGAACTGCTCATGGGTATTTCATTCTAGCAGCTGCAGCCGGATTGTTTGTATATCCTAACAAAGGTCCTGTGTCTGCCAATTATGGATTGGAAGAATGTAGATTCCTTAGACCACTTTATCATAATGACACTATTTATGTGCGATTAACGTGTAAACAGAAAATTGACAGAGATGTGAATGGTGCTGAACATCCAAGCGGTATTGTAAAGTGGTTTGCTGAGGTTTTTGATGCTCATGATGAACTAGTAGCTGTGGCAACTGTATTAACAATGGTTCAGAAGAAACAAGATGTTTTTGTAGAGATGACTAATGAAATAATCCTAGAATGCTTGGCGAAATTATCAGCAGAATCCAAACCAAAATGGGGAACCATGTCTCCTCAACATATGCTAGAACACCTTGAATATACGTACAAAATTGCGTCTGGTCAAAATCAAAATTTTGAAATAAATACACCTGAAAAAATACTAGATAAAGTGCACAATTCACTTTATAATTATCATAAAATGCCAAGAGAACATATGTTCCCTCTAGCGGAAGAATCTAAAATAAATGAATTAAAGCATAAAGATTTAGAAGAGGCTAAATTAAAAATGCTTGAAAGCAGACAAGAATATCTCGATTTCTTTAAAGAAAATCCTGATGCGGTATTAAAGAATACTGTCTTTGGAGAAATGAATAGATATGAATGGTATTTATTAGATAGAAAACACCTTAACCATCATTTCGAACAATTTGGACTTATATAACATATGGAACCATACGTAAAACAATACATTAAAAATAAGGTTGGATATATAGAGTTTTTCCATCCTTCACATAATTCATTGCCATCAAATTTGCTTACAGAATTGGCAAGAACCATTACAAAAGCTGGTGAAGATGAGAGTATTAGAGTTATCGTTCTAAAAAGTGGGGGAGATCGAACCTTTTGTGCTGGAGCTAGTTTTGAAGAGCTTGTAGATATTAGTAATGAAGAAATGGGAAAAGCTTTTTTCTCTGGTTTTGCTAATGTGATTAACGCCATGCGAAAATGCCCAAAGTTTATAGTTGGACGTATTCAAGGTAAAACCGTTGGAGGAGGAGTAGGTTTGGCTTCTGCAACTGACTATTGTATGGCAACAAAGTTTGCTGCTATAAAATTAAGTGAATTGAATGTTGGTATTGGACCTTTCGTAGTTGGTCCAGCAGTACAAAGAAAACTTGGGTTGAGTGCAATGTCTCAAATTGCCATAGATGCCAACACATTTTATTCAGCTGAATGGGCACAACAAAAAGGGCTCTTTACACAAGTTTATGAAACAGTTGAAGAATTGGATGAGGCCGTTAAAACTTTTGCCGAAAACCTTTGCAATTACAACCCAAAAGCCATGAGCGAAATGAAAACTATGTTTTGGAGAGGCACTGAAGATTGGGACCAATTACTAATGCAAAGAGCAAAAATTAGTGGCCGATTAGTATTAAGTGATTTTACAAAAGAAACATTAAGAAAGTATAAATGATTTACAGTTTCAAAGGATACATACCAGTAGTTCACGAAAGTAGTTTTGTGCATCCTTTGGCTGCAGTGACTGGAAATGTCATCATCGGCAAAAACTGTTACATAGGTCCTGGAGCTGCCATTCGCGGAGATTGGGGACAAATCATTCTAGAAGATGGAGTAAACGTTCAAGAAAATTGCACAGTACATATGTTTCCTGGTAAATCTATCACGCTAAAAGAAAGTGCTCATATAGGTCATGGAGCCATTATTCATGGAGCTAATATTGGTAGAAATGTATTGGTAGGCATGAATACTGTGATTATGGATGATGCCGTAATTGGTGACGAATGTATTGTTGGAGCAATGGCGTTTGTAAAAGCAGAAAGCATAATTCCGAAGCGAAGTTTAGTAGTTGGCAATCCAGCAAAAGTGGTGAAACAAGTGACAGATGAAATGATAGATTGGAAAACTAAAGGAACAACATTGTATCAGCAATTGCCAAAAGAATGTCATGAAAGTCTAAAAGAAGTTGAGCCCTTGCGTGAGATTCCTGAGAACATGAAAATACAAGAAGGTGTTTATGATACGCTCAGAGAATTCATGAAGAAATAAGATTTAAAAACTAACAAACATTAGTTCATATAATGTCAAGATTTGAATTTAAAATGCCCAAACTGGGAGAAAGTATTACCGAAGCAGCCATTATAACTTGGTTCAAAAATGTTGGTGATACCATTGAACAAGATGAAATGCTTTTAGAGGTCGCTACAGATAAAGTTGATTCTGAAGTACCATCAACAGTATCAGGTGTCATTGAAGAGATTTTATTCAAAGCCAATGAGGTTATAAAAATTGGTGATACCATTGCTATCATTAAAACAGATGGAAAAGCAACACTACCTACGCCATCTGATAAGAAAGTAGAATCAAAAGTTGAGAAACAAATACCTAAATCGGTAGCTAAGAAACCAAAACAATTAGCCACTGCAGCTCAAAATAATAATACCTTCTTTTCGCCATTAATTATTTCAATAGCCAAAGAACATCATATAAGTTTTGAGGAATTGGCTCGAATTCCGGCTACTGGTAATGATGGACGATTGCGAAAAAGCGATGTCTTTCAATATATAAAAGATGGAAGACCATATAAGTTTGTGCAACCTAGTGTCGCACAAGATCCAAATGCATATCGCATTCCTCAGCCAAAGCTAGATAAAGGTACTGGAAAGATTGTGAAAATGGATAGAATGCGCCAAATGATTGCAGATCGTATGGTATATTCAAAACATACTTCACCACATGTTACTGCATATGTTGAAGCCGATTTAACAGATTTGGTTCAATGGCGAAATTCAAATAAAATGGCCTTCCAGGAAAAATATAACTGCAAGTTAACATTCACACCTTTATTTGTTGAGGCTGTAGCAAAAGCAGTTAAAGATTTCCCAATGATAAATGTGTCTGTTGATGGTGAAAATATCATTGTCAAAGAGCATATAAATATAGGAATGGCCACAGCATTACCAAGCGGAAATTTAATTGTCCCAGTGGTTAAAGATGCAGACAAAAAAAGTTTAAAAGATTTGGCTTCTAATGTTAATAAATTATCAGTAAAAGCAAGAAATAATAAGTTAGATCCTGAAGATATTAAAGGAAGCACATTTACCATTTCTAATGTTGGAACCTTTGGAAGTGTCATGGGAACACCGATCATCAATCAACCTGAAGTAGCCATATTGGCAATGGGAATTATTAAAAAGAGACCAGAAGTTATAGAAACCGAAAAAGGAGACGAAATAGCTATTAGGAGCATAATGTACTTATCATTATCGTTTGACCATAGAGTAGTTGACGGTTATTTAGGAGGAAGTTTTGTACGTCGCGTGGCAGATTATTTAGAACAATTTGATATAAATAGAAAAATATAAAAAGCTTTTGTCATTCCACAGTTTCACACTGATTGAAGTCGAAGTGCGATGTGGAATCTACAATAGAAACATAAATATTATGAAGCATAACATTTCAATAAAAAGAGTAGAAAAATCAAAAGTTGAGAATTTGGACTTTGATAATATCCCTTTAGGTAGAATTTTTACAGATCATATGTTTATATGTGATTACCAGAATGGACAATGGACTAACCCAAGAGTTGAGCCATTGCACCTAATTCCGACTCATCCAGCAGCTATGGCTTTGCATTATGGTCAAGCCATTTTTGAAGGCATGAAAGCAACTTTAGATACTGAAAAAACTCCAATGTTGTTCAGGCCAAAAAAGAATGCAGAAAGATTAAACTCAAGCGCAACCAGAATGGGAATGCCACACTTTCCAGAAGATTTGTTTGTGGAAGGGTTAAAGCAATTGGTTGCTGTTGAGCAAGCATGGATTCCACAACAAGAAGGAAGTGCTTTATATTTAAGGCCTTTTATGTACGCAGATGAACCTTTTATTGGGATGCGAGCAGCTACAAGTTTTAAATTTATCATTATTGCTTCACCATCAGGTCCATTCTTTACGAAAAGAATAAAACTATATGCCGAAACTAAATACATTCGTGCAGCAGAAGGTGGAACTGGAGAAGCTAAGGCTGCAGGAAATTATGCAGCTGCGATTCGTCCAACAGAATTGGCGAAAGCAAAAGGTTTTGATCAAGTGTTATGGCTTGATGCCATAGAGCACAAATATATTCAAGAAGTTGGCACCATGAATATCTTCTTCAAAATTGACGGAAAATTTGTAACGCCTAAACGTGATGGAGCCATCTTAGATGGTATCACCAGAATGAGTGTTATTGATTTGTTGAAGCATAAAGGCTATGAAGTTATTGAACGACCAATTTCAATAGACGAAATCAAAGAAGCTTCCAAAAAAGGAATCTTAGAAGAGGCTTTTGGCACTGGAACAGCAGTTGGTATTGCTTATATTCAAGACATTGGTTTAAACGATGAGATCATTCACGTTTCTGATGAAAGTCCTGTAGGATTGGAAGTAAATAACACATTAAACGGAATTAAAACAGGTAAAATTGAGGATACTTTTAACTGGATGGTTAAAATTGAAAAAGAGTTGGTTTAATGAATAAAGAAACACTTAAAAAAGCATTTTCAACGCTTTGTACCGCAAAGGCTATGACCGAATTGTATGAAGCGAATTTCAAGCAGGTTTCAAAATACGTGCATGCAACTTCCAGAGGTCATGAAGCTATACAGATCGCTTTAGGTTTACAATTATTACCACAAGATTATGCATTTCCTTATTATAGAGATGATGCTATGTTGCTGTCGTTCGGATTAGAACCTTATGATTTGATGTTGCAGTTATTGGCAAAACGCGAAGATCCTTTTTCAGGTGGACGAACCTATTATTGTCACCCAAGTTTAAAGGAAGATGATAAACCTAAAATTCCTCATCAATCCTCAGCTACAGGAATGCAAGCTATTCCAGCAACAGGTGTGGCTATGGGAATGCAATACCTCGAAAAGCAGGGCTTAAAAAACCCAGTAACGTCGACAAAAGTCGATAAGTATCAAAAACCAATTACAGTCTGCTCATTAGGTGATGCTTCAGTAACCGAAGGCGAAATAGCAGAAGCCTTCCAAATGGCTGCCTTAAAACAAATGCCAATATTGTATCTGGTGCAAGATAATGGCTGGGATATCTCGGCAAATGAAGCTGAAACCAGAGCTCAAAATGCATTTGAATATGCCAAAGGATTTAAAGGATTAGATGCGATTTCCATTGATGGGGCTAACTTCATTGAAAGTTATGAAGCTATTGAAAAGGTTATTAATATAATTCGTGAAGAACGCAGACCATTTTTAGTTCATGCTAAAGTCCCATTGTTGAATCATCATACTTCTGGAGTCCGTATGGAATGGTATCGTGACGATTTAGAGGAAGCGCGTTCACGTGATCCTTATCCAGTTCTAAAGCAACAATTATTAGATAATGGATGTTCGGAGAAAGAAATCCAAACCATTGAAAATTCTGCAAAAGCAAAAGTGCAATCTGATTTTGAAAAAGCCTTACAAGCCGAAGACCCAAAACCAGAAGATTTATTTACTCACGATTTTGTGCCAACACCTATTACAGAAGAAGTTGGAATTCGTGCTCCTGAAGGCGCAGGAAAAGTAGTCATGGTAGATTGTGCTCTATTTGCAGTTGAAGAGATCATGAAAAAGCACAAAGAATGTTTGCTCTATGGACAAGATGTAGGTGGAAGACTTGGAGGTGTGTTTCGTGAAGCAGCAACTTTAGCACAAAAATTTGGCGATGACAGAGTATTTAATACACCAATTCAAGAAGCCTTTATTGTCGGTTCAACTGTTGGCATGAGTGCAGTTGGATTGAAACCCATTGTTGAGGTTCAGTTTGCCGATTATATTTGGCCTGGACTCAATCAATTATTCACAGAAGTGAGCAGAAGTTGCTACCTCTCTGATGGTAAGTGGCCAGTGAGTATGGTTCTACGTGTGCCAATTGGTGCTTATGGAAGTGGAGGACCTTATCATTCAAGTTCTGTTGAAAGTGTTATTACCAACATACGAGGCATCAAAATCGTGTATCCGAGTAATGGAGCCGATTTAAAAGGTTTGATGAAAGCAGCCTATTACGATCCAAATCCAGTAGTGATTTTAGAGCACAAAGGCTTGTATTGGTCAAAAGTTCCAGGAACCTTAACTGCGACGTCAGTTGAACCTTCTGAAGATTATGTATTGCCTCTTGGAAAAGCTTGGGTCTTACAAGAAATTTGGAAACAAGAAGATGTTGAAACCCTTACTATTGTTACTTACGGAATGGGTGTGCATTGGGCTTATAATGCGTCTGGTGAATTAGATATGAGAGACCAAATTGAAATTATTGATTTACGTACTTTATTTCCACTAGATGAAGAAACAATTATGAGTTCTGTTAAGAAAACGGGAAAATGTTTAGTGGTCACTGAAGAACCTAGTAACAATAGTTTTGCACTGGCCTTGGCTGGAAAAATTCAAGAACAATGTTTTCAATATTTAGATGCTCCAGTAATGACCATTGGTAGCGAGAACATGCCAGCAATTCCTTTAAATTCTACGTTGGAACAGACCATGATTCCTTCTACAGAAAAAGTAAAAGCCAAAATTAATACCTTGTTAAACTACTAAACTTTATTACCTTAGTTGTTCTATCATTGTAAACTATGAGAGCAGCTGTTTTTGAAGCATTCCAAGGTCCAATTACCATCCAAAGCATCAACGATCCAACACCAAAAAATGATGGTGTCGTTGTTAAAGTAAATGCAACTGGGTTATGTAGGAGTGATTGGCATGGTTGGATGGGACACGATCAAGATATCGTGTTACCTCATGTTCCTGGACATGAATTAGTGGGAATCATCGTTGAAG
>Ga0208018_100378_pt1 | contig 12320 bp, 22 predicted proteins | sample 31_taG_FD_184105 | JGI IMG/M metagenome (GOLD analysis project Ga0208018, IMG submission 184105) | Marine viral communities from the Gulf of Mexico - 31_GoM_OMZ_CsCl metaG (SPAdes) (version 2) | ecosystem: Environmental > Aquatic > Marine > Oceanic | place: Gulf of Mexico | collected 2015-07-12 | reverse complement strand
CGGCCATAAAAAAAGAAACACCATGAAAGATTAAAACGGAATATCATCCGAATCATTCGTTTGTACCGGTTCCGGTTTCGTTTCTATCTTTGCGGATCCGGTTTTTTCTATTTTCCACGCCTGAATATTGACAAAATATTTGTCGTTCCATTCACGGCCGCGAATATTGATGGACACGGCGACGGAATCGCCAACGTTCAATCCATTCAATAATTCGGTTTTTTCTTTTGTGGTTTCGATTTTGATTTGTTGCGGATATGTTTCGTCCGTCTGGATGACGAATTCGCGTTTTTTGAACGTGTCGGTCACTTGCTGTTCGTCATAAATTATTTTAATTTCGCCGGTTAAAATCATGATATTTCGTTTTTGAATTTATGAATGTGTACATGTCCGGATTCGGTTTGTACATTTTTTTTTACAGTTCAAAAATATTGTTTTTATTTTATATATGCAAAAATACGCGGAAAATGTACAAAAATGTATACATGTACAAATTTATGTACTCGATGTATACATGCGTTTTGTACACGTATGTTTTTGTGAATCAGGCAATTAACCAAAAATGTACAAATGTAGCAGGAAAAAACACACCCACATAGAAAAAATCGATTTCATACATGAAAACGGCATCGTTCACACATGACACCCTATATATATATATACATTAGTACATAAATAATATAATATAATAATAATGGGCGTTTCAGTGTACAAAATGCATGTACTCACTATGTACAAAGCGTATTTTGATAATTTTACAAAAGAAATTGATAAATGAGTAAATAATATAAAAAAACGCCGGTTCATCAGCCGAATTCGAACCCAACAATGGCAACGGAAACAAATATTTTAATTTAAACCGTTTTAGTTTTGTTTGTATTCGGTTTTATTTTCGTTTTGGCATATTGACACCAAACGTTTTTTAAATGCTCTTAAAATCGAAATAAATGTGTTTTTATTATTTTTTTGTTTTTTTCGTGTTTTTTTCGTATTTTTCAATTCAAAATTCGTAAACATGACAGAACAAATCGAAAATCCGTCGCACTATGGCGGAAAAAATAACCCACATGAGGCAATAAAATTTATCAACGCGCACGAATTAAACTTTAATTTGGGGAACGTCGTTAAATACATTGTAAGGGCCGGGAAAAAGGATTCGAACGCGTTCGTTCAGGATTTAAAAAAGGCCCGTTTTTATCTCAATCATGAAATCGAAAAACATGAAAAAAAATAAGGTCGGAAGGCCGCGAAAAATTGAATCGGTTGATGAAATGCAAAAAGTCATCGACGCATATTTTCAAGAATGCGACGAAAATGAAATCCCGTACACGGTCGCCGGTTTGGCCTATGTTCTGGATATGACGACGCATTCATTGATGAATTATCAAAAGGCCGATGGATACGAACAATTTTTTTCAACGATAAAAAAGGCGAAACAAAAAATCGAATCCAATATGATGTCGCGCGCGCTCGCTAACAAGGTGAATCCGGCCGTCGCCATATTTTTATCCAAAGCGAATTTCGGATATTCGGATCAGCCAAAGGACACGAACACGGACCGGAAAATCATAATCGAGTTCGAAACCGATAACGACGACGACGACGAATAAATGGAAACGCGAATCAAATTATTCAAACCGCATTCGGGACAAAAACAAATCCAGAAAAACGCGCGCCGATTCAATCCGGTTGTGTGTGGTCGCCGATTCGGAAAAACTGATTTGATGACCGTCGTCAAATGGCCATTGATAGCGCCGGCCTTATTTCACGGGAAAAAGGTCGGAATCTTTGTGGATGATTTCAAAGATTTTTCGGAATCATGGAATAAAATCGTGGACCGATACGGAATGGATAAGGACGGCGGATTGATCGTTCACAAAGATGAAACCAAAAAAATAATGCGTTTTATCGGCGGCGGAATTTTGGACGTTTGGTCAATCGGGAATGAAGGTCGAAAAGAAAAAGGACGCGGCCGGAAATATCACCGGATAATATATGAGGAAACGCAAAAGATTCCGGATCGTGTTTTGAAATATCATTGGGAAAACGTCGCGCGTCCGTGTCTTACTGATTACAAAGGTGACGCGTATTTCATCGGAACGGCGGCCGGGAAAAATAATTATTGGTATCGGTTATGCCAACGCGGCGCCAAAAACGGGAACGCATGCGTGAACGAATACGGTAATCAGGATTTGACGTCAAACAACGAATCGGATTCATGGTGTACGCATCGAATGCCAACATCGGCGAATCCGTACATAGATCCGGATGAAATCGCGGATGCGAAAAACGATTTGGACCGGTTGACATATGAACAGGAATACATGTGTGTATTCGTCGATTATGACGGCGACGCATGGGTGTACGTGCTGAAAGAGAAACAACTTCAATTGAAAGTTTTTCAACCATCGAAGCCGGTTCGATGGAATGAACAAATATATATTTCATTCGATTTCAACAAAATTCCGATGACGGCGCTAGTCATGCAAAAACGCCAATTGCCAGAACAACAACGAATCCGGTCCCGGTATAAGTACGGGATTCATATCGTTAAGGAATTCAAAATCGGATCCATCGAAAAGGGAGAGGCGTCAATATATGACACATGTCACCAAATCCGCGAATGGGTTTATCAGGAAACCGGAAAACGAATCGGAAAATGGTTGGATTCGCGGTTTCCGTGTTCGGTGCCGTTCCTGATAACCGGCGACGCATCCGGAAACCGTTCGGACGGCCGTCAAAAAGTCCCGAAAACGTATTATCAAATAATCCAAGATGAACTACAAATCGCGCCGCAAAAAATCGTTGTTCCAAAGGCGAATCCGCTGCATGCGGAATCGTACGTTCAAACGAACACGATTATTTCCATGTGTCCGGATTTCCAAATATACGATGATAAATGTCCGGGATTACGTCTGGATGTATTACGGATAAAATCGGATAACAACCGCCGAATCATTAAAGGAAAAGGAGAAGAACGACAAGCGGATTTATTAGATAATTTGCGTTATCTGTTAAACACGTTTTGTAAGGATATAAAAATATAACACCATGAAAAAAGAACGGCGGAATCGGTACATCGTCACGATTACGACCGACAATCGCGAACAATGGGAACACTTAATCAAGTTAGGGCGCGAAATCGGCCCGGAACGAATTTTGTCATCCGTTGAAACGAACAAAATCGGAATCGTGTATGTTTTTCACGCCATCGATACAAAGTTTTTTAAAATCGGTTTTTCATCCAATCATGAACGCATCGAAAAACGATTGGCAGAAATACAAACCGGATGCCCGTACGAATTGAAAATCATTGAATCATTCAAAACATATCACTATCGATACATTGAAAAGTTTTTGCATATCATGTTCGACGAATATCGGATCCGGAACGAATGGTTCGAATTCGGAAATGAACAAATCGAAAAGATACACACATTTTTCCACCGATTCCAATGATGGCCGAATGGCTAAAATAAAACGAATTTTGATTCAAAAACGATTCCGCACACATGCCGAATCCATGAATGCAGCCGAACAATTATCCGGACATTTGCCCGGCGGCGAATATGTCATCATCACGCGCGTTAATCGGCAGTATTACGAACGAAAATTGTGTGTAATATATATTCCGCGTCCGGTATCGTTAACGCTTATTAAATGGAATTTTAATCAACGAAATAAAAAACAATGATAAAAAAGAATGACAAAAAATTGGCCGTGTGTCGTTTACAAATGCAATTGCGACGCCTGAAAATATATTCCGGATTGATTGATGGCCATTTCGGGAACGAAACCGATTCGGCCGTTCGTGAATATCAGGATCAACGCGGTTTGTCCGTTGATGGCATCGTCGGACCATATACAGATACAAAACTGAAATCGGAAACGGATTCGGGTTTGTTCGTTTTATTCCTTCATTGTGCCGCCACACCAGAGGGACGCGATGTCAAAGGTTCGGCCGTCGCCGCATGGCATACGAACCCAAAACCGAATGGTCGCGGTTGGTCCCGTCCCGGTTATTCAGATGTTATCGAATTAGACGGAACATTGGTAAATTTGCGCGAATGGAATCAGGATGATAAAATATCCGAATGGGAATATACATTCGGCGTAAAATTCGAAACGTTATTGAACCGAAACGCGCGCCATGTTTGTTATATCGGCGGAACCGAACCCGATAACGTATATGCGCCAAAGGACACGCGCACGGACGAACAAAAACGCGTCATGGAATTATATATCAAATGGAATTTAGTCCGGAATCCTGATTTGATAATCGCCGGACACAATCAAGTTCAACCCAAAGCATGTCCGTCGTTTTTGGTTCCGCAATATTTACGATCCATCGGAATTCCGGAATGGAATATCGCGAATTGGGGTTTGTTGTATGAGTAGGACGGACACAAAAAAACCCGGTCGTTTGACCGGGTTTTTGTTTTTAGATTTTGCCGTGATTAAACATTTTCAAATATTTGTTATAATTGTCTTTTGTGACGTTCAAATTTGTTTGAAGGTTAATCGAAACGCCGTTTCGCAATCGATACCAATCTAGTTCTTGATCTTGTTTATATTCTTCAAAAAGTTGTTTTCTCTGTTTTCTGGTGATTGATTTCGCACCAATCAAAGAAATTCTTTTTGCGTCATCCCATGTTTTAACATTTGTATAGATGCGATTTTCATAAACAAATGATTTTGTGAATTGGTAGTTTTTTTCTAAAGTCGTCATGATGTTATATTTTTGTATGTGAATGATCTTGTTTCGTCCTTTCGACATATCAAAGATACGGATACTTTTCTAATTTCCAAACATTTTATAAAAAAAATATAAAATAATTTAAAAATACACAAAAAAAACCGCATCCAGACACGGACGCGGTTTTTTAATCCACTCGAATTCGAGGTTAAATCAATTCGATTTCGTCATGAGTAAAAAAATATTTTTCGCCTGAAATAAAATATCGCGGATTCGAATTCACGGCGAATGTATCCATCGATTTTACGACGCCTTGTTTCCCGGTTGACTTAATCCGAACCCATGAACCGGGCGTAATTTGTCGAATTGGTTCAGGAATCGGATCCGGCATCGGTTCGGGTTCGGATGCGTCGAAAAAATCAGCATGACGCGAAATCAAATCGAATACCATTCCCCACAAAACGCCTTCCGAAATTTTCAGTTCGGACGCCTTCCGAATCAACCATGATTCGACGTTTTCTTTTGATATGCATCGCGGCCGGTTTTCGGTTTCGCGTTTATGTTTTGCCATTTCATTTAGTGCGTAACTTTGCGCCATCGCCAAACGTTTGGTCAATTCCTGATTCATTGTTTCCAATAATTCCAGACGTTTGGATGAACGTGTCAGTACATCCGCGATATCAGATAATTTGAGATCAAACATATTATTTAGTGTTTTTTTCGGCCTGACGAATCACAAAGATATCGCACATTCCCATACATAAAAGAAAAATAATTTTAACGCTGATGGTCCACAATAGCGGATTCATTTCCATATTCGCACACGCGAACGCGACATATAGAATTCCGGTTGCGATTGCTGATTTGATAAGATGTTTTGTCATGATATTTCAGGTTTTAAAATATTTCGAAATCGGATAAATATTCGAAATATGGATAATAAGAAAAATATTTTTGTTCAATGGTTGCAACGGTCACGGATCCGGATTTGATTCGGATTTCGTCACCGGTGAATTCGAATTCGGTTATAATTCGCATGTCAATTGATATTCGATTTCGGCGATTAAGGTCCGGCGATTGTGTCGGACATACGTTTTTCGGTTGTGGTCAAAATACCAAAAACATTCGGCGAATTCGTCATCAATGATTCCGTCGATTTCGATTCCGTCAACGATGACGGATTCAATTTCGAATTCAGGATTCGACGCGCATTCGGTCGGAATTCCGTTCATGATCGCGGCATCGTGACCGGGAACGAATTCGGCCGTGATGGTCATCTCATGTTCCGCCGCGCATTCGGTCGGAATGCCGTTCACGATTGCGGCATCGTGACCGGGAACGAATCCGGCCGTGATGGTCATCGCCGCGTCTGGATTCCCGTGTGTGTAGATGGGAAACGTTGTTGTGATGATGGTTTGTGTCATGGTGTTATGCTTATTTTGTTGGAATTATTTTAATTAAAATTTTTTCAGTTCTTCCGCATACTTTGTAATGTATTACGATTTTTTCGATGTCTGAAACGGATTCAATTAGTTCAAAATCGCCAATATTCAGGGCCTTTAAATATTGTTCGATTGTTAATTTTAAATTATTCATGATGTCGTGTTTTTTTTAATCCAGATAATAGGCCTCGCACGTTCACGCGGCCGGGTTTGTTGGTTTTATTTTGTGCGTACATATACAACCGTACAATCACATTCGGCATCGTATCCGTCATTTTCGACGTTCGCGTGACTTTTGAAATAATTCACAATATTATTCGCGGCCGTTTCATTATCGCCATCAAAAGCGAATGAAAAAAATGTTTCGTCGATTACGGTCAATTCTACATTAACGCCGGCGATTTTTGAAATGATTGTTTCCAATTTGTTTTGTCTGTTTCTAATTGCAGTTGTCATGATTTCGTGTTTTTTTAATTTTGAATGTATGTTTGTTTCTTTCGATAAATCAAAGATACGAATACTTTTTTTATTTCCAAACATTTTATAAAAAAAATACAAAATAAATTAAAAAAAGATATCGTACATTTTCAGATGAACAAAAAAACCGAAATGATAAAACGATTATTCAGGAAACGCAACCGTGCCGAAATCAACGAAAAACGTTATCGGTCATGGCTTAAAAAATACGAACCGAAATCGACGAATCATCGAATCGAATTGGTTCGTGTATTCACGGATCGAAATGATAATAATTACTATGTAGCGCGCGACATGGGCGCCATTACACGGGAACGAACACGCCGGATTGAAGAATGTATGTTGTCCATTGAATGGTCCGTTCCCAAATCCGAAATCGAAACGAAATTGTCCGGCATTCTGGAAACAATCAAAAACGCGCCATATTCGAACATGACGCCGCAAAAATTACGGACCTTTGTCGAATCGTCAACGAATGAAATAAATGATATTTTATTCCGGATGAAAACGATTTCCGACGATGATTTGTTAATTGAGGCAGGACTTTATTTTTTCTATATCGACGGCGAAAATCCATATGTTATTGATCCGGGAATGCAGAAACAAAAAAACGACAACGTCCGGAATGATCCTGAATTACGTTCTTTTTTTTTGAATACAATCGAACAAATTTTGATCGTTTCCGCAAATGGCAACGAAGCCGATTCCAAAGGATAAACAAACCCACAAATAAAAAACAAAAACGTCCGAAATTTTATCAATTCGCATGGTCCCAATTGATACGTGAACATCGAGAAAATGAATTTTTAATCGCGAAGTTTTTCGAAACGACGCCGGATCGAATTCGTTTTTGGTCGATGTTTGATTATTATTCAGCATTAGAAGAAATCCTGAAAGAATCGGACCGAATCGCCGAACGGAATCGAATCCAACAAACAAAAAAATAATGCCGTTCGAAATCGGAAAAATTTATGACATTCCCCGAATCGGTTTGGTTCGTATCGGTGCCGGAACCGCAAAAGGGAAAAAATACAAGGCCACACGAATAAGTGATGGACGCGTGATTCAATTCGGCGCGTCCGGTGCGCGTATCGTGCCGAATTCGGAAAAAGGGAATTCATATTGTTCCCGGTCGATGGATATTGATCAGGAATTCGGATTCAATGCGAATACATTATCACGATTGAATTGGCATTGTGTCGGAACCGTATCCAAAAAAGATTTACAAATTAAACCGAAAAAATAATGGCCGAAATTAGGGACGTTTATAGTATAGAATTCGATGCATCCGGATTCGAATCCGCCGTGAATAATGCCATCGCACAAATCGAAGAATTAAACGCGGCAACGGAAGAATCCGCCGCATCTACTCAAGATTTGAACGCGGCGACGAACAATTTAACAAACGTATTAAAAACGAATGCGTCTGGTATTGATGGACTGAATTCGAAACGTGATATTTTAGTTCGTACACAAAAAGATTTAAACAAAGAATCGGCCGCGTTTACGGCCGTCGGAAACGAAATCAATAACACGAACAAAAAGATAGCAACAACAACCGGAAACGTCACGACACGTTCACGCGGATTATTCCAAACGTATCTAAGAGGCGCGCGAAATCTGAATACCGTTCGACGTTCGGTTTCGTTGCTGAATGGCGCGTTCCGTGCATTGGCCGGCGTTTCTGTATTCGGGGTGATATTGCAAGCGGTGCCGGCCGTGATTTCGTTTTTCAGACGTTTAACGGGTTCGACAAACGACGCCGCCGAATCGAACAAAAGATTGGCGGAATCACAAAAAACCATCGTCGGCGAATTCGTCAAGGAAACGCAATCATTGAATAATTTATTCGGTGCATTGAATGAAGCAAATAAAGGACGCGGCGACAAATCCGCCATCATCGAACAAATCAATAAACAATACGGTGAATATTTGCCGAATGTGGATTTGGAAACGGCCGGACAAAAGGAATTAGAAATTGCCTATCGTGCCGTCGCTGCCGAAATCGCGCGCGGAATCATCCAACGACGGAAACAAACCATCGCCGCCGAAAGTCAGGAACGCCAATTGAATCTATTATTGGAACGGCAACGATTACAAGAGGAATTGGTAAATATTGAGGAACAAGTAAGAATCGGAACCGAACGTTTGAATTCGGCACAAGGAAAACGCGCCGGAATTCTGGATAAAAATCAAACGGCATTACAAAACAACATTCGCGATTTAGAACGTCAGGAACGGCAACAAAAGAAGGTCGAAAAGGCCATCAAAGATTTAGACAAAGAAATCGAAACGACACGAAAAGATTTAAAACGTCTGGATGATGTCACGGATGAATTCACCAAAACATTGGCCGAATCGACAAAGGTCGACGAATTGACCGGATCCGTAAAAGAAACCGGAAACGCATCCGCCGCCGCATCGAAAAAAGTTGAAATATTATCGGGTTCGATTGCGGATTTGGAACGCCAATTATCGGCGCTCGAAAAACAACAACGGGAACAAACGACGGCGGATCCGGAAGCGTTAAAAGCGATTCAACAACAAATCGACGCACAACGGAAACGGGTTGATGAGGCAAAAAAAATATTAACCGATATTCGCGGAATCGCTGAGGCGGAAAACAACATCGAACGCCTAAAAACGGAATTGATTGAAAACGAAACCGAACGCCGCATTGAACAATTGCGGAAACGGGCGGAAAAGGAAATCGACGCCGTGATTGGTTCCGAACAACAAAAAGCGATTCAGGAAAAATTGATTCGTGAAAAACTATTTCGTGACATTCAAGAAATCCGACAAAAAAGTGAAGATGAACTATTAAAGGAAATTAAAACGAACACGGATAAAACACGGCAAATATTAGAAACGGCCGCATCCGATGAACTCGAATTGTTGGTGAATAATGAAAACGCGAAATTGAATATTCGTTTGGCATCATTAGAACGTGAACGGAACGCGGAATTGAACGCCATCGCCAATTCAGAACAAACCGCCGAACAACGAAATGCAGCCGTCGAAAACGTGAATAAGGATTTCGACCGACGCCGGGTTGAATTGGAGAAAAACACACAATCGAAAATCATCCGAATCCAGATTTCAGCCATCGAAAAACGAATTCAAAATTTGGAGAAATTCGGCGAATCGACATCAGCCGAACGCGCGGAATTGTCAAAATTACGTTTGGAATTGGTTGAATTGGAACGCACGGATCCGACCGTTTCGATTGACGTAAAAACAGAAGATGCCGAAACGAAATTGTCCGATTTAGTGAATCAAATCGCCGATGGCACACAACAAATTTCGGACGCGATATTCAACGCGTTAACGGTCCAAGTTCAGGCCGTCGCCGCATCATTAGATGATGCCGTGAATCGTTCGCGTTCGGCATTGGACCAAATCCGGAATGATTCCGAAAATTTCAACGCGCGACAATTGGAATTGGAAAAACAACGTTTGGAAAAATTAGAAGCGGAACGGGCGCGCGCGGTTGAACGGGAAAAAACAATTGCATTAACGCAATTGACCGTTAATTCATTATTGGCCATTTCGAAGGCGGCGGCCGAAGGTGGTGCGGCGGCGCCGTTCACGATTGCATCAACATTGATTGCATTACTAGCCGGATTCGCATCCGCACGAACGGCGGCATCGAACGCGTTTTTTGACGGAACCGAATATGTTGACCCACACGGACAATTCCCGGCCGGACGCGATACGGTTCCGGCACGATTGAACAAAGGCGAACGCGTAATCACAACAAAAACGAATCGTCAATATTGGGACGTATTATCGGCCATCCACAACAAACGGATTCCGGCCGATGTGCTGAATGATTTCGCGCGCGGTTATATGCGTGACGGTTCCGTTCCCGGCATCATGTCGGAAGTCGGACAAAATATCATCATCGTTCCAAATGCCAATTCGAATTCGGGAATGGAAAAACGTTTGGAACGAATCGAAGATGTATTATTGAATTTGCCGTCATTCATGCCGAGAACGACGATAAAAGGAAACGCGGACGGAATGTTCACGGTAATAGAAAAACGCCGGAAATACGCGAATTTTGCGAATAATCGCGCCAAATAATAAATATTAAAATTATGCCATTGAAAATTTGTTCATCAGGAAACGAAAAATGTATTCAAGACAACATCCGAAAATTGATTTCGGAAGGAAAACCGCAATCGCAAGCCGTCGCGATTGCGTTAAGCATGGCCAAAAAAACGAAAATGAAACCGAAACCAAAACCGAAACGCGGACAACGGACACGGACCAATAAACGGACACGGAAATGATTACAATCATAATTATTTTCGTTCTGGTTATCGGGTTCGTGCTGAAATGCATATTCGAGAAATAAAAAAACCCGGCGTCGTGCCGGGTTTGTTTTTATTTCATGGCCATCAATTTGTGCGCCAATGAATTCATGGAATGGTGTCCGTTCCCTTTTTTCGCGAGAATTTCCCACATCAATTCGCGATTTTCGGGATCGACGTAACACGTAAAATTCGTCGCATTATGCAACATTTCCGCCGTGTTCGTTTCCTGAATAACATCACCGTTATCCATATAAATATCGTTACGCGTTTCCCATGCGAATGTTAAATCAGCAATTAAAGCGTTAAGGTTAGCCGGGTGGATGTTATTCAAGTTAAGCATAATTAAAAAATTAAAAGTGAAAAAAATAATATGTTCCGTTCTTTCGATATTCAAATATACGGCGACATTATTTAATTTCCAAATGTTTTATAAAAAAAATACAAAATAAATTGAAAAAAAATATTTTATATTTAGTCATAACCGCGTCCGTTTTAGTATCCATCGGCGTTTCGACGTTTTTCATAATTTCGATTTTTTTTGATGGTCAAAATAAAATGATTCGTGAAATGTTCGAATTCGAACGCCGGATTCGTGATTCGTTGACGGCCGAAATCGAATCCATAAACGAACAACGGGCCGAAATCAATTACAAAATCGATTCGATATCCGTCACCATTTCGGAATCGGATCAACGCATTAAAAAATTATTATACAATTTTAGACATGATTTATTTTCGGACGTTCGGAATTATAACGATTCTAGTAATTCGGCAATTTTGCGGCGTTTACGGCCAAACCATAAATGAATTCGTGATTGATTCGGACACGTTTTTTTTGATGGATCGACAATATGCCGAATTCGTTTTGATGCGTTTCGATTCTTTGGAATCGTGCAAACGTCTGGAATCGGATTGTTCGAATCTGATTTTGGAAATGGAAACGGGAATCATCAACCGTTCACGGATGATTGATAAACAAAACGAATTGATCGGAAACCTAAACATGGAAATATCTGTATTAAATCAAAAAATCGATTCATATAAACGAACCGAATCCGTTTCGGAATCGTTACGGAAACAATTGAAGGTCGAAAAACGCCGCCGCAAATTATGGCGGAATACGGCCGTGGGCGTCGGTATTGCCGGCGTTGTTAGTTCTATATACTTAATACTAAGATGAAAATATATTTTAACGGAATCGAACAAAATTTGGATGATTTCGACGGAACACAATCGATTTCGTTCACATTCCGAAACAAAGATGAATCCGGCGAATCCGGGTTTTCGTTTTCGCCTGAATTAACGGTCACGGGTTCGGCGTTTTCGTTTTTATATACGGAACTAATCGACCGGCCAAATCCAAATTTGGAATCGGTTGATGTTTTG
>Ga0208018_100375_pt1 | contig 12373 bp, 14 predicted proteins | sample 31_taG_FD_184105 | JGI IMG/M metagenome (GOLD analysis project Ga0208018, IMG submission 184105) | Marine viral communities from the Gulf of Mexico - 31_GoM_OMZ_CsCl metaG (SPAdes) (version 2) | ecosystem: Environmental > Aquatic > Marine > Oceanic | place: Gulf of Mexico | collected 2015-07-12 | reverse complement strand
TCAGCGACCGACGCCGAGTGCAGATCTTAAAGTTTCTTCGTGGATGGGCAATCGTGCAGGGCGAGCAAGAAATTGTTCCTGAGTTTATGCATGACACTCTTAAGCACATTGTTTACCAGACTCCTGATGACATTCAAGTCATTAAAGAGGTGCTAGATCAGTGTGTACCCACAGCGGACAAACTAGTTAAGCAGATGGGACGCGCAATGAGCGGCATCATGACGGAGGTGCACTCTATCCTTTCTAAAAAAGCTGATAACCTCAGTGATCTCAATGGCATCGTAGAAAAACTTCGTAAGTCTCACGCTGACCTTCAAAAGCTCGACGAGAAAAGCAACAAGATGCTAGAGGATAATCAGTATCGCATTACAGCTAAGACCAGAACAACTATAATTAAGTTGTCACAAGAACTTGAGACCAATCAGCAAACCATCGCCAAAGCCATTTCCGGGTACACCAAATGAATAACCAAACTCACAACGAACTCGTACGCCTCGCTGACCACGAACCACTTGTCCTGGTCGTAAGCGCTCTCAGCGACTTCCTTTGGGATGATTTTGTTCGCGACACATCGCCGCGAGTGAACTATCTGATGGATCGCTATGACATTCGTCATCTGTCACGCTTTGGCAAAGAACTTTTCGAACATCTGTACCGAGGCGAGGACGTAACCACGCTGGTTTCGCTGGAAGAGGCGGAGCAGTATTTTCGTGCAAAACAAAATGGGGAAGACCCAGCCTTCCCCTCCGGCTACAAACCAGAGAATGCTTTCTGGACTGGGTTGATGAACGACATCGTCAATTCTCCAGCGTGGTCTTTCCTTGAGCAGCGCTGTGTCGGCGATCAGTTTGCATCAGGTAACAACGCAATTGTAATCCTCAATAAGCTCTCAGAGATTATTGAAATCCAAATCGAAGAGAAGCAAATCGATGCTGAAGCGATTGCCAACGGCGGGGAAAAGCTTAAGGAAATTCGTGAGAAGTACGTCGAAGCCAAGAAAGCTGGCGACGACGCCAAGGCTGCCGAGCTTCGTCAGCAAGGAAAGGCGTTGGCACAGCAGCTAGAGCAACAGCTCCAAGATGCTCGCGAGAAGATGAGCCCGCAGATCTCACGGGCAATGGACAAGGCTCAGAAAGAATCTGAGAGCCTTGATGAGGCAATGGAGAACCTGGCAGGCGATGCGCCCGGTCAAGGTCGACACTCGCAAGATCTAGCAGAGAAACAGAATCTCGCTAGGAAGCTTCGCCAGAACAAGAAACTACTGCAGTTGTCTAAGCGACTCGGTGCGCTTCGGCGAGCTTGGAACAACCGTAAGCGGGCTCGCATGAGCCACGCGAACTACAGCGGCATCGTTGGTGCACGCTTCAGTGACGCGGTGACGCAAGCCTTCCCTGCAGAACTAGCCCTCGCAGCGACGGACCAGGGCCGCGCACTATTTGCTCTCAAGTACTCCCAGAAAACACTCCTCACTAAAGACTATGAAGCCCCTACTAAGAATCTCGATCGCGGTCCTATCATCATTTACGTTGATGTCTCTGGTTCTATGAACGGAGAATCAGAACTCTGGAGCAAAGCCATTGCATACGTGATCACAGAAGAGGCAGTCAAACAAAAACGAGAAGTTGAAATTGTTTTGTTCGACTCGATGATTCAGGACTCGTTCAAGATCAAACCAGATTCAAACAACAAACAGGAGTTGCTTAACTTTGTTCTGACTTGGACCACCCACGGTGGCACTTCGTTCACTACGGTCATCAATCACCTCCTCAACAAAACCGATCTGGATAAAAAAGCTGATGTCCTAATGATTACTGATGGTCACGCCAATGTGCCGGATGCATTTGTCCACCGACTCAATCGTTTCAAAAATCAGGTAAATCTTGATTGGAACACATTCTGCATCGGTAATGCATCGACGACTGTAGAGTCATTCTCAGATTCAGTGCACACGGTAGATACGAACGACGATCCTAAATCCTCGGATTTGTTTCAAAACGTTCTTATGTGATCTACGACACAACTAGATCACTACTGTCTATCTAGTGTGCGCCCGAGCTTCCAGTTCTCATGGCACACACTCTAATCAAAAAAGATCTCGAAGAAGTAGACCGGATAATCAAAAGCTACAACCTGAGACAAGAATACAGCTCGTTGCTCGAATGGTTGTTCGACATTATTAAAAACGAATTCACACAAAACTATCAAAACCTACAGCAACCACTCACATATGAATACACCGACGCAAAAATAACTTGGCTTCCAGTTATCGAGTATTTCAACGTTAACTTCTACTCGACTAGTTCCACAGAAGTCGGAATCCCAATGAGTGCTGTTCTCAAAGATCTGTACTCCTGCAGACGGATATCGGAAATCACCCAGCACCTTCGGCTGGACGATCGTGATTATGCTCAGATTGCAGCGGTAGTAAAGAATGAAATCGATACTGGGAAGGAACTCCTGAGTGACGCATTGTTTGATCTCTGACAGAAATCTTAAGAAATTACAAAACAGCCTCCGCATTAGATCAACACCCGATACATTGCAAGAGTCTTCATTTTTCAAGACATGAATCTTCAATTTGCACTCGGCGAAACTGTTCTCGACAAGTCAGAGGTTAACTCTCTGCTCGTGGCCACGGGGCAGGAAGCCACCTTCCACATTGACATTGCAAAGCATATTGACGTCAAGACTCTCGATGCTCAGAAGCTCTTCACCTTGAGCGTTGAGAAGAAAGATCCGGCTCTCGCCGCCCTGGCTTCCAAGCTCGCTATCAATGGCTTCAAAGCAAAGCGCAGCTATAACCGCAATGAAGCAAATGTAATCAGCAGCACACCCGTCACCCCCATCGATCCAGAGCAACTTCTAGAAAAGCTGGTGACGGATAAATCCCTCAAGAACCTGGGAGCGGCAATGATTCTCGATGCTCTCTTTGAAGGTCCTGATCCTGAGCTGACTCTGCGTCAGATCGCGACAACACAAGTCAACAAACTCGGAGCCAGCCCTCAGGTGTCGATGATGTCGGATGTATTCCGGGGCTTCCAACAGAAAAACACCTTCTACGGCTGGGAACCGGTGACCTCTACTAAGGTCGAGCGGTCTAAGCGCTACCACGCCTCGCCTGTGTACACCGCTCTGCGCGATGGTCTGGCTATGCTGACGAAGTTCGGAATGGTTAACGTTCGCGAAACCGTCTCATTCGGTGGTCAGTCAGTCGACAATCCTAATACAGCTGTCTTGCAGCGTAAGGTCTATGAAATCTCTTTGACTCCTGACGGCGAAATTCTTGCGGACATGTGGGGCGACATCGAGTCGTACATCGCTCATGGGTGGAACAAGCGGATGCTCAATAAGCTCGCCGCTTGAACTAAACTATCGGGGCGTCCTAGTTTCGGCGCCCCTTTTTTATGCAAATCAGTTACCTGACAACTCAAACCGCTGCTGACCAAGCAGTTGAAGAACTTCAAAAGGTTAAGAAAATCTGTCTCGACTTTGAAACGACTGGTCTGAGTCCTTGGCTGGCAGAGCCACGCCTGCTGCAGATTTGCGACTCCAGTCCGAGCATTGAAGATCGAACTATCTATGTGTTCGATCTATTTAAAATCAATCCGACAAATGTAATTAAATACATAGAGAACACAGAGATGCTCGTAATCCATAACGCCAACTTTGATCTTCAGTTTCTACTGAAGATGGGCGTGGATTATCAGGGTAAGGTTTTCGACACGATGCTAGCTGAGCGTTGTCTTCGTGCTGGGTTTAAGGAGAAGCGTGTAAGTCCCAAGGCGAATAAACCTTATTTCGCTGACATCAGCAACTCTCTAAAAGCTGTGGCAGAGAGAAGATTAGAGATCGAAGTTGATAAGGAAGAACAAGCTTCGGATTGGTCTCAAGAAGATTTGTCTGAATCACAGATCGAATACGCAGCAAAAGACGTTAACATTCTTCCGGATATTGCTGCTGATCAGCTTAAAGAACTTGCAGAAGAAAATCTTCTTGAGGTCTACACTCTCGAATCAAAATGTATCCGCCCTGTGGCACTCATGTGCTACCGAGGGTTTGGTGTGGATCTCAGCAAGTTAACAGCGTTAAAATCTCAGATAAGTAAAGAGCTTGATAAAGCCACTAAAGTATTCTGTGAGTCACTCGATTCTAGGTTACCTGATGGATCTAAGCTCCCGCGTGAAGTCGATGGAACTCTGGCCATTGGCAAAAACGCAAAGAAACAGTTCAATCCTGGATCAGGAATTCAAGTCATTAAGTGCTTCAAAGAGATCGGAATTGCTACTCCGATGGACGCAAGAACTGGAAAGCCAACACTTAATCAGGTAGCGCTGGCGGAATTTAATTCCGAAGATGAGACCATGAACATGTACAGGTCTCGCGTAAAAACTGAAACTAAACTAGAGCATATAGAAAAACTTATTGAAAACATAAATCCTGTTACTCACAGGATTCATAGCGGATATAGGCAGTACGGAGCCAACAGCGGACGCTTTACATCATCCGGCGTTAAGCGAACAGCAGCTTCCAAAGTCAAGAAAGATTTTGGTGTCAACATTCAGCAGGTACCACGCGGAAAAGAATTTCGTGAGTGCTTTGTTCCGACTGAATGCTACACCCTGATCGTTTGCGACTTCAGTCAAATCGAGCTGCGACTCGGAGCTGAACTCGTAAACATCCCGCAAATGATCGAAGCCTTTCAGAACGGGCACGATCTTCACACAGTGACTGCGAGTCTGATCTACAACATCCCATTGGAGGAAGTTACAAAAAATCAACGGCAAGATGGTAAGACTCTTAACTTTGCTTTGCTGTACGGCATGGGCTTCCGCAAGTACAAGACCTACGCTGCGCAAAGCGGCAAGGTTCTGACGCTGTCGGAGGCCAAGTTGGCCCACGCTGCGTTCCACAGGGCGTACCCAAGGCTGCGTGAGTGGCACAAGGAACGTGCTGCGCTAGTTGCTGACGGGTGGTGCTACGTCAGAACACCCATAGGTCGTAGGCGTTTGTTGTCATACGATGACGCATCATTCATGGTTGCCGCCAACACCTTGATTCAAGGCGCAGGTGCCGATATCCTCAAGCTGTCCTTAGCCAATCTCAACCAGCACCTAGACGGAATCAACTGCCACCTACTCGCCTGTGTGCACGATGAAATCGTGATCGAGGCGAAGTCTGAAAAAGCACAACACTACAAAGAGGTTCTTGAACAATGTATGAAATCAGCAGCAGAGAAAATCTTAAAGCTGGTTCCTGTAAAGGCAGACGCATCAATGGGGGACAGCTGGGCGGAAAAATGAGTAAAGATCTGCTAAGGTCTTATACACGAGTTTCCGAGAACGAATTGCAGATCCTCGATATTCCCACGCTAGACAAAGAGATCTTCACAGCCAAAACCGACGAAGGCTACGTCGGATGTTTCCGTTTGGATAAAGGAGTTTTCTTTACTGCTGATTGCTACACGTCAGCACTGACAGCTGCGAATGCAGCCAGAAAGCTCAAAAAAGATCTTGTTCAAGAGGATAAGATTAAAGTAACTGTTAAAACAAAGCAAACAAAAACTAAAAAGAGTAGCCTCAAAAACAGAAAGAGCGTAAAATACCCGTGGCGTTTGTTCACCAGCGACGAGGTAGATCGTATGCCTCTCCTTAAATTCAGAGAGGTCTGGGTCATCATCAAAGGTGATGAGTTTGTTTCAGACGCTTTAAATCAAGAAAAGAAAAAGCTTGTTGAGTTCGTTCCCACACGAGACAATGCTCGTTTCTTCACCTGCCATGAGGAAGCTAAGCGAATCATGCGAGTGCTGAAATCGACAGTGGGTCCTGGTTTCGACCTCAAGCGATTTTTTATCAGCAACGAAGACAGTTAAGATAGAGAAACAGAAGTAATTCTTATGGCTATTCGCTACGCAGGTGAGGTGTTCTCGCGGGCATTGGAAGAAGAAAAAGAACCTTCTTCATACCTTACAGATTACTTCCCTGATTTAAAAGATCTGAGTAAAAAAGGAAATATCCCAGCCATGGGAGAAGCTAGATCTACTAGCGGTTTCCAAGCTGTGACACCTTTTGCAGGTTTCAAGCCAATGGCTAAAAAAGAGGAGACAGCAACACCCGTCTTTGCTGGCTTCAAGCCCTCAAGTTATACTAATAGTAATTAAACTAAACTAGAGAAAAAGCGAGTAACCAATGGCTGCCCTTACTTCTGCCTTTCCCGTCGCACTAGCAGGGACACGTATTGGTTTAAGCGCAGAAGATCTGGCAAAGAAATACGGATTAGAGGAAGATACCGCTGAAGGTATTGTTCAAGAATTCGGAGAACAGCAACTCCCCTCGATGAAAACCACGACGTACAAAGGTCGTGGAAATGTGCTTGGATACAAAAGCGGTGGAGCTCCGACGACGACTGAAACTGTTTTCGGTGGCAAACCTTTGTCTTACGATATGACTAAGCCAAAAGCTCCCGAAGCTGAGACTCCTGAAGACACACGTCAATCTCTCAGCTCAATTGCGGCTCAGTATGGTTTGACGGGTCGTTTCGGACACCAAGATTATTTCAAAGCTCTGGAAGCAGGATATAAACCGGGCGAAATTCAGTCTTACCTTGAATCCAATCCACAGATGTTGGCAGAGAGTAACTTACCTGGAAAGGCTGGAGGACTTTACTCTGAAATTGTTGCGGGTTCTGTAGACCCATCTAAAGCATTTAAGAGACTGCCAGAAACCGCTACGGTTGCAGGCCAGTCCCCAGATTATTTTGGTCACGAAGATTTATACTCTATGCGGAGTCAAGGATTCTCGGATAAAGATATTCTCGGATACTTAAACCAAAACCCCTCGAAACTTCGCGGTCAAAATGTTCCAGGAGGCGGCGGACTTTACGACGAGCTGACTGGAGCTGCTCGCAAGCCAAGCTCTAGTTCTGATGGTGGCTCTCCCACGAGTACTCCTACTTTTAGCACTGCTGCTGGACAAAGTGCTGAGTACTTAGGTCACGCAGACATCGAAGCAGCTAAGGCAAGCGGCGCAAGTGATGCGCAAATTCGAGACTTCCTTCAGAAAAATATCGATAAACTGAGAGGATCTAACGTGCCCGGTGGGGGCGGTCTCTATGACGAGTATTTCGGATAACACCAAACTTTATAGCTTGGAGTTAGCTAGAGATACTAAAAAAATAATTGTTGAGATAAAAGCAAACGATGCGGCCCATGCGCAAGCCCAAGCTCTTGATATAAGCAGAGCACTGGAAACCGATAAATTTATACTACGTTACGAAAAACAAAAAAGCACCAAGCTGAGTGAGCTTTTTAAAAAATTAGCGTATAGCGAATTTAGCCATAAGGAATGTTTTGAGTGGAGTAGTTCTTACACAAACAGATGTCCTGCAATTTATCTATTCGGTAAGCGGTTTTACATTCGACCGTTGATCCTGGACTACATGGATATGAACAGAGATAACTTTGTCAAGATGACGTGCAAGAACAAACGGTGCGTCAATCCATATCATTTCTCGTACGCACCTGCAAAAGCATCGAAGCTAACTGGCGGAGACAAGAAATTGATGCTAGCCTTCGCGAGCCAAGGCGTCAGCGTTCAGCAGATTGCCGAGGCACTCAAGGTCCATCGAACAACCGTTTACCGAAACCTAAACAATGAACGTCTTCATTCTGGGGCTTAAGGTCACAGATACAGCACAACACAGCGACGGAAAATGCAACGTCATCGCCGAAGCGCTTCCATCAAGTGAACGGCGAGTCTCAACCCGAGTCCAACTGATCCAAAAAGTAGATCACTACGTCGGCAAACTTCTCGATCAACTCGAAGAAGGCGAAGAGCTCCTGGCCATTGGTCCGACGAGGGCCACACCGGACGGAATCCTCCAGATGCAGCCGATGCTTGTCGTCACCCGTGACAACTTCACCGACATCCTTGCCGTCAACGCCTTCATGGCTTGCGGCGGACTTGGTCCAAAGGCTGAGGAGGTTGAACTCACCGACACCACGGTGACCAATCGCTCTCTGGCTTGGCAAGATGAGGGCAAGGAGACGCAGTGGTTCAAGCTGAGCTGCTGGGGTGATCTCTCCAAGCAACTGTCTGAACTCGCACCGGGCACACCTACTATTGCTGTGGGCAGCGTCTCCACTAGCGAGAAGGACGAAAAGAACTACCTCAACTATAAGGTTGATAAGATCCTTTACCTCCCTAAGATGTCGAAGCAGGCTCCCAAAAAGGCAGCCGACCCAGAAAAAGGTCGAGTTGCACCTGCTGCTATCGGTTCTGTTGATTTCTCTCTTTGATTCTCCTGCTCACTGACTAATGACTTTTATTGCTGGCAAATTTGCTGCGGATGAAATCCTCTGCCAGATTCCACCGCACACACTTCGCATTGATCTTCAAGCACGTCGCTGGAAGTCGGACAACGATCCCGACGCCGCCATCGTCGATAGTAATGACAATGGCATACCGATCGAATTTATCCTTCTGGGCTTCACCCCGTTCTTCGGGAACTTGGGGATGCGGACTCATGAGGAGTTTATTCGTATTGCTTACATTGGTGTCAGTCCTTCTCATAGGCTTCTTCCTCCACGCTGTGTCACGACCAGCATTATTAGCGGGAAGTCTTCTCAGAAAAACTTTATCTCTTACTTCCAAAACCTTTACAACAACAGGATCAACGTTGCAGAAGTAGTGACAAGCACCAAGTTCGTCACTAAATCATTCAACGAGCGCGATCCGGTTACCGGAGCAGACGGGGCCAAAATCAACTTTAATTGTTTAGAATTCCGGGATCGACCCGCAAACGGTGACGAGGAGATTAGTCTTGTCGAGGATATTTCAAAATGGTTGGGCTCAGATGGAGGAGAGCTGGTATCTTCTGCTCTTGCTAGCCATATCTCCGGCTCGACTTTGGTTCAGCTACCTCTCGGAGAGGACCACGCTGCAATTAAAGAAGCTTTCATCGAAGCCCATCCGAAGCATTTGGAGGGCCAGGCAGGCGGCCTTGCTGCGCTCCCGGCAGGCGCCGGGGATCCTGGGGCGTCCGCTAAGAAGGATGTTGAGCCACCAGCACCTAAGGCAGCTAAATCAAAAGAGCTGACTGATGAGCAGAAGCAAGCGTTGAAAGATGCTGGTTTAGAATTCTAGCAAGAGGTCAAACCTGCTAAGCTAGATCGTCCGTTTGGGCGATCTTTTTTTATGTGCAAGTCCAAGCCTCTAACCGTAACTTACGAGCGCTGTCACGAGTTGCTGGAAATCTGTGAGCCTTCCGACTTTGAGAAGGAGAGTGGGCTGAAAAACAAAGTAAATCGAAACTCAAAAGCGAGAGCAGGAGAGTGGGCGGGAAGCCTAGAAGATCAAGTGACAAGCAGTGGTGAAATTTATAAAGTTTGGAGGGTCAAAATTGATGGCAAATCCTACCGCGTGTCGCGCATAATTTATTTTATGGTGCATGGTAAGGATCCTTATCCGTTCGAAATAGATCACGACAACCAAGACTCACGAGACAATAGGGTTGAGAATATCAGGCTTGCAAACGAACCTGGGCTTCAACAGCAGAATATAGGTCTACAGATAAACAACAAATCAGGCGTTAAAGGTGTAAGTGAGCATCAATCTGGAAAGTGGATTGCGTATATTTGGGACAACAAAAGCAAAAAGAACATTTACTTAGGTCTTTTTGCTACACGTAAAGAAGCAGCCGCCGCTAGGAACGAAGGCGTCATGAAGTACTTTTCAGAAAAAACGCGGGAAGCTAACTTGATCGATTTAAATAGCCTTCCGGATTGTGAAGCTATTCCTCCCAAAGCTGATTAATCGGAGGCAAAACAACTCCTTGCTGAGCACAGTGCTTCACAAGGTTCTTAAACATTTTCGATCGAATCAAGTAATTCGTGTGGACAATATCGATAATTTCGATAAGCTTATCTTTATCTAGCTTCTCAGCTTCAGTCTTAAACCTTTGGTGCAAAAATTTCTGCTCCAGAGATAGAAACCCTTGCAGCTTCTCGAAAATTTTGTCTGCATCCATGTTCTACCAAGTCCCAAAAAATATTTTTTCCCCAGTTGCAGAGAAAAATCTGATCAATGGATCGGTACTGGTTATCAATGATCATGAAAACCAGTTGGCTGATCAAATCAAAAAAGCTGGCGTTGAGGAAATTTACTCCAGTACTTTAGACGAGATCATCGATTCTGACTTCTGGCAAAACCACCCTCCAATCGATTGGGTCGTCGGAATCACTCAGGGACTGCTAGATAAAACAGAGTGGATTACGCACTGTGGGATGGCCAAAGCATCCAAGGGGCTTTGTATCCTAGACAGAGTCACTTTTCTCGAACCTGCCCGACAAAGAGCTGAAATTTTGAATTCACAAACTTTAAAAAATATAGTGATCCTATCCCCTCGCCCATCATTCCGTGCGGATAACAAGAGACTAAAAGACTCAGTGACTTCAGCGTGGTTTGTGTTCTCGAAAGATCACTCAGCTGCGGCGGATACAAAAATAAATTTTGATATAGGCTGGGACCGCCCGAAGATCTCTTGAGCAGTGGCCTCAAAAATGCAGAAGCTTCTGGAGAAAATCATTGAGCTCCAGCTGCAGCAGAACGCCAAGCTTGATCGGCTCGCTGCGATTTCGATCAGCCAACAGCTTTTGACCGAATGCGTGGATATGCACGGCAATGCTCGTGACGCCGAGACCTGCGCTGAGATTGTGGCTGAATCTTTTTCTGCTGGTTTGTGCCTGCTAGGCGAGCTTGAGCAGAGAAACAAGGCTTACCTCTACCAGATGCAGGAGTTCTTCATTGGTGAGCCTGATGATCTGGAAGAGGAAGATGACGACGAGGACACCCCGCCTAGTTTAGTAAATTCGTTCTAAACTAGAAAATATGTGTATTTAAAGTGTCAGATACTCGTGTAACAATCAATGGCTTGCGGCACTACATCTGCGATGGAGTACCCAAACCTCTTCCTTCTGTAACCTCGATCCTCACGGCCACGCAATCAGAAGAACAGCAACGGAAACTTGCTCGCTGGAATGACTTAAATCCAGGTGCATCGGCGGCTGCAGCAGAGCGCGGAACCTGGATTCACAACTCTGTCGAGAACCACATCCGAGGGCTGAAGGTAATACCCCCGAATCAATACCTCCCATTTTGGGAGGGAGTGCCGGAACGTCTCGACGAGCTGCTCGACGGTGGTCGAGTGCTTTGGTCAGAGCGTCCGTTCAACCAACCACGGTGGTCAAAGTACGTCGGCGACGACGGTGTCGGGAGGATCTATTACTACGACACAAACACTGGTCACGGCTACGCAGGATGCTGCGACCTGATTTACATGGACAAAAATGCCGAGATAATTTTGGCTGACTTCAAAACCTCTAACGGCCCGTACGCAGCAAGGTTCCCGAAGAAAGACGCGCCCGTCGACGATAAAACTCGCAAGGCTTTGATCTCAGGAGCATTTAAAACAAAGAAAACCAGGCTTCAGCTTGCAGCATACAAACTAGCGGCAGAAGCTTGCCTAGGAATCAAGATCGCAAAAACTCAAATCTTAGTGACCACGGCGGTCGAAAACTTCAGCACTCAAGTATTTACTTTCGGAGAAAACGAAATTCTTAAAGATGAAGCAGCGTGGCTAGCTCTTGTGCGAAAATACTATGACGAGCAGAACGCTCCTGTTAAGAGCAAGTAAAGAAATATTCTCTTAACATTTCTGACCTTGGCGGTCTTGGGTTACAGGCCCATAATAGAAGTCACTCTGCGAGTCCCATGAAGTTTGTCTGCTCCATCAACTCGGTAGTCGCAGAGCACGTCGATAACAAGACAGGTAAGATTGGAGCTAAGGGGAACTTCACTGCGTTCAACCAGAACTGGGAAGCGCTCGAACTGGGCGTGGAGGAGCTCGGCGAATTCGCTGCGCTGAAATGCGGCCTGTGCGCCTGGCACTTGGTTGACGGCAAAAGGGTTAGCAATAATACAGGACTAATCAAAGCTGGGCTTATTATTATCGACATCGATAATCAAGCCGATGGCAAAGATGAGCACGGAAACAAAATTCAAAAGCAAGAGCTTACATTTGCTGAAGCACTTGAACTCGATATATGCAAAAAATATCTCAGCTTTGCTTATGCTTCACCTAGTTCAACCCCAAGCTGGCCACGGTTTCGATTAGTCTTCGGGCTCGAAAAAGAAATCATCGACGGAGACTTCTACCAATGGTTCACCCGTCAGATTTGTAAGTCCATACCAGGCTCGGACATTCGGGCGACCCAGTGTCCCAACTTGTTCTACGGAACGACAAGTCCAGAAGGGATTCTGCTGAAGACCGACAAATTTATCCCAGCCAACAAAGTCGACGAAGCGTACAAGGCGTACCT
>Ga0208018_100374_pt1 | contig 12416 bp, 10 predicted proteins | sample 31_taG_FD_184105 | JGI IMG/M metagenome (GOLD analysis project Ga0208018, IMG submission 184105) | Marine viral communities from the Gulf of Mexico - 31_GoM_OMZ_CsCl metaG (SPAdes) (version 2) | ecosystem: Environmental > Aquatic > Marine > Oceanic | place: Gulf of Mexico | collected 2015-07-12 | reverse complement strand
CTCAAGGCGATGGCGATCGCGTCGCAGCGTTGGTACGAAAACTTCCGCCCCTCGGGCGTCAAGGTTCACGCGGGCGCGCCGGTGATCGAACAGGGCATGGTAGAGGAAGACTTTGCCGAGATGGCCAAGGCCGGTGTTACCCTGCTGGGCGAGGTCGGACTGGGCACGGTCAAGGACGGCAAGACCGCCGCGCAGATGGTCGGATGGGCACGCAAATACGGCATGCAAAGCACGATCCACACCGGCGGCCCGTCGATCCCCGGATCAGGGTTGATCGATGCGGATATGGTGCTTGAGACAGGAACGGATGTGGTCGGGCATATCAACGGCGGGCACTCTGCCCTGCCCGACGATCAGATCATCTGCCTGTGCGAGGGCTGCAAGGCTGCGCTTGAGATCGTGCACAACGGGAACGAACGCGCCGCCTTGCTGACGCTGAACACAGCGCGCGAGTTGGGCAAGCTTGATCAGTTGATCTTGGGCACCGACGGTCCGGCGGGATCTGGCGTGCAGCCTTTGGGGATCATGCGCATGGTTGCGATGCTGTCGTCGCTTGGCGATGTACCTGCCGAGATCGCCTTTTGCTTTGCCAACGGCAACACCGCACGGCAACGCAAGCTGGACACCGGATTGATCGAGGTCGGCAAATGCGCGGATTTCGTCCTGATGGATCAGGCACAGCATGCGCCCGGCAAAAATATGCTTGAATCTGTGCAACTGGGTAATCTGCCCGGTGTTGGCATGACGGTGATTGATGGCGTTGTACGCAGCCTGCGCAGCCGGAATACGCCCCCTGCCACGCGGCTCCCCGAGCTGATTTGCGGCACCGTCGGCGCCTGAACGCCGACATAAGCGGCAGCGGCGGGGGATCTGCCGCCCCCCAAGTGACGCGATGTTTCAATGACATCGCAGGTGCCAGTGGCCGCTTTCCCCGGTTTCGGGGAAAGTAGGGCTTTCCTTACCTTTATATTCATGGTCAATTTTCGCCGAGATATGGGGCCGCACGTGCGGAGGGCCTTGGTGCGCGTAAAATCCTGTCAAACGTCAGCTTGCGGAACATCGTTCCATCATGCGGTATTGGCAGTTTGAATTTTAGCGCTTAGGCTGCAGAAATCAGAGTCGCGGACAATCGTGGAGGAGTGTCCGGCAACAGGCTCGATAAGGGAGGACGAAATGGCCACACTATCTGTATCTATGCTGTCTGCGGGCGGGTGCATATGACCGCAATGACCCCCGAAGAAGCCATTCGCCACGTGGTTTCAACGAACCCGACGTTCGAAGTAACCGAAAGTAATATCCGTGGCGTCACCTATAAAACATTCAAGAATATCCCGAAAACCCTGGGCGGGCTGATCCAGGCGAGCCGCGAAATCCAGGGGAATGGCGCGGCAGAGTTTCTGGTCTATCAGGATGAACGCTGGACCTATGATGCGTTCACCGCCGATGTGAACCGCATCGCCAACGGGCTGCGCGACACGCTGGGGATCAAGACCGGCGACCGTGTCGGCATCGCGATGCGCAACTATCCCGAACTGCTGATGCTCACGCTGGCGGTCGCGTCAGCGGGTGCTGTGGTGGTGTTCGTCAATGCGTGGTGGACCACCGAAGAGCTTGACTATGCGTTGCAAGACAGCGGGGCCAAGACGGTCTTTGCCGATGGCCCCCGTTTTGAACGGATGAAACCGCTCGAGGATGACCTGGGCCTGCGTCTCATCGGCGTGCGCGATGCCGAAGAAATGGGCCCGCGCAAGCTGTCGGCGCTGATGCAGGGCATGGCCGAAACGCCGCCCGAAGGGGTCGATCTGGACACGGACGATGACTTTGCGGTGATGTATTCCTCTGGCACGACGGGCAAGCCGAAAGGGGTGGTGCAGACCCACCGTGGCGCGCTTAGCGCGGTGTTCAGCTGGCTGCTACAGGCCGTCGCCGCGCCGCTGGTCGCCCCCCCTGAACCCGGCGCACCGCCCGCGCCGCGCCCGTCGGGGTTGATCGTCACGCCGCTGTTCCACGTCACCGCGACGCATCCGCTGTTTCTGCTTAGCCTGCCCGCTGGTGCCAAGATTTCCTTGTTGCACAAGTGGGACGCGGAAGAAGCGGTGCGCGTGATCAACCGCGAGGGCGTGACCCGTTTTCTGGGGGTGCCGACGCAATCTGCCGACCTGCTGGAAGCCGCAAAGCGTATGGGGGAAACCCTGCCGACGCTCACCTGGCTTGGCGCAGGCGGGGCGAAACGCCCTGCGGCGCAGGTCGCGCAGTTGAAAAACCAGTTCCCCGCCGCCGACATCGCGACGGGTTGGGGAATGACCGAGACGAACGCGCTTGGCATCGGCATGGTGGGCGAGGAATACAACAAACGCCCCGACGCCGCAGGCAAGCTGCATCCGCCGCTGCAAGACATCCGCTTTCTGGACGACAAGGGCAACGATGTCCCGCAGGGCGAATTGGGCGAGATTACCGTCAAAAGCCCCGCCAATATGCGCTGCTACCTCAACAAGCCGGAAGCCACCGCAGAGACGATGCAAGACGGCTGGCTGCGCACCGGTGATCTGGGTGTGATCGACGCCGAAGGCTATATCACCATCCTTGATCGCAAGAAGAACATCATCATCCGGGGCGGCGAAAACATCGCGTGTCTGGATGTCGAGGGCGCGCTGCACACGCATCCCGATGTGATCGAGGCTTGCGCGTTTTCCGTGCCGGACCCGCGCTTGGGTGAAGTCGTCGGGGCCTCTGTACAGACCCGCGATGGCAAGCCTTTGACGCAAGCCGACATGGCGGCGCACCTCGACGGGCGGCTGGCCAAATTCAAGATACCCGAAAAACTGTGGTGCCAGGACGGTCCTTTGACCCGTGGTGCCACCGACAAGATTGACCGCCGTGCGATCCGCGCGGCCTGTCTGGACACATAAGGCCCACCAACCGGGCCGGAAGAAAGGAAGACTATGAACACCCCAACCGACGCAGAAATTGGTGCCTATATCGGTGCTGCCGGCAAAGCCGCATGGGAGGTCCCGGACCTGCCCGCCAACACCAAACAGCGCGAGATCAAATCCGTAGGCATCATCGGCGCGGGTACGATGGGCGGCGGTATCGCGATGAACTTTGCCACCGCGGGCATCCCCGTCACCATCGTCGAGACCACGCAAGAAGCGCTGGACCGCGGGTTGAAGGTCGTGCGCGGCAACTACCAGCGCAGCGCAGATAAGGGCCGTTTCCCGCAAGAAGAAGTCGAAGCGCGGATGGATCGCTTTGACGGCAAGCTGGAACTGGCGGCCTTGGCCGATTGTGATCTGGTGATCGAAGCCGTGTTCGAAGACATGGAGCTGAAGCGCAAGATCTTCACCGAGCTGGACCGCGTGATGAAACCGGGCGCGATCCTTGCGACGAACACCTCGGCGTTGAACATCGACGAAATCGCGGCGATGACCAAGCGCCCCGAAGACGTGATCGGGCTGCACTTTTTCTCGCCCGCCAACGTGATGAAACTGCTCGAAATTGTGCGTGCGAAACATACTGCTGATGATGTGGTCGCGACCTCGATGGATCTGGCAGCCAAGATCAACAAAATCGCTGTGCTTGTCGGCGTTTGCCCCGGTTTTGTCGGTAACCGTATTTTGTTCGCACGCCAGAAACAGGCCAACAAGCTGCTGCAACAGGGCTTGATGCCCTGGGATGTGGACGCCGCGCTGAACGCCTTTGGCTTCAAGATGGGGCCGTTCCAGATGTCCGATCTGGCCGGTCTGGATATCGGCTGGTCCAAAGGGGCCAAGACCGAAAACCCGATCCGCGATGCGCTGTGTGAAATGGACCGTCGCGGCCAGAAGACCCAAGCGGGTTTCTACGACTATGATGAATCCCGCCGCCCGATCCCGTCGGATGTGGTTGCCGGTGTGATCAAGGACATCACCGGTGCCGAGGCCAACCAGATGTCGCAGGAAGAGATCATCGAGATCTGCATCTATCCGATGATCAACGAAGCGGTCAAAATCCTCGAGGAAAACAAGGCGCAGCGTCCCTCTGACATCGATGTGGTCTGGCTGAACGGCTATGGCTGGCCCGCCGACAAGGGCGGCCCGATGTTCTATGGCGATATGGTCGGTGCGCAGGCCGTGCTGGACGTGATGGAAAAGCTGGGCGCCGAAGACCCCGAATTCGCGCCCGCTGAGCTGCTGCGCGACCTGGCCAAGAATGGCGGGAAATTCACTGAAATCGACACCGGAGGGCTGAAGGTATGAGCTATCAATATATCACCACCGAAAAGAAGGGTCACATCCTTGTTGTGACCATGAACCGCCCCGAGGTGTACAATGCCGTGCACGTCGACATGCATAATGAAATGGCCGATTGCTGGGACGCTTTTGCAGCGGATCAGGATCTTTGGGTCGCGGTTCTGACCGGCGCGGGGGACAAGGCGTTCTCCGCGGGGAACGACCTGAAAGCCACGGCTGCGGGCGGGTCGAAGGCGACAATGCCCGCCAGCGGCTTCGCCGGTCTGTCCTCGCGTTTTGATCTGGAAAAGCCCATCGTCGCGGCCGTCAACGGTTTCGCCATGGGCGGCGGGTTTGAAACCGCGCTGTCGTGCGACATTATCCTCGCCTCCGATCAGGCGAAATTCGCCCTGCCCGAGGTCAAGGTCGGCTTCTTCGCCGCGGCTTCCGGCGTGCAGCGCCTGTCGCGCTATATCGGGCGGCTTGCCGCGCAAGAGATGATGTTCACGGGCCGTACCATCATGGCCGATGAGGCGCTGTCGATGGGCTGCGTTAACGCGGTCTATCCTGCCGACCAGCTGATGGCGAAAGCGATGGAAAAGGCCGAGGAACTGTGCGCCGTGTCGCCGTCGGCGGTCAAGGCCACGAAACGCGTCCTGAACGACATGTACAAGCGCGACGGGATGCAAGACAGCATCGCCTATTCACGCGACGTGATCGCGGACCTCAGCAAAACCGAAGATTTCAAGGAAGGCGTGAACGCCTTTGTCGAAAAACGCAAACCCAACTGGGTCAATAAATAATCGAACCAACTGCCAGGAGGCACTCTATGTCACATAACGAAGCTATGGCCGGAATGAATAATCTCGAGATGTCCGAGAAGGCCAAGCCGCTGTTGGCCGCCGTCATCAAACACATCCGCGAAAATGTCGATCCGATCACCGACGAGTATTTCCGCCTTGGCGAAGGTCGTGCCGACCGCTGGTCACACGCGCCCGGCCAGTTGGAGCTGCTGGAAACCGCCAAGAAAAAGGCCCGTGAGAATGGGCTGTGGAATTTCTTTTTGCCGAATGCCGAAACCGGTGAAGGTCTGTCGAACCTCGATTACGCCTATATCGCGGCCGAGCTTGGCAAAAGCCCGCTGGCGTCTGAATCGCTGAACTGTTCCGCGCCCGACACCGGCAACATGGAAGTGCTGGAACGGATCGGGACGCCAGAGCAGAAAGAAAAGTGGCTTAAGCCGCTGTTGGCCGGTGAAATCCGGTCGGCCTTCGCGATGACTGAACCCGATATGGCGTCCTCGGATGCCAAGAATATCTCTACCTCTGCCGTGCTGGAAAACGGTGAATGGGTCATCAACGGCGAGAAATACTATATCTCCGGTGCCGGTGATCCGCGCTGCAAGATCATGATTACCATGGTCAAGACGTCGCCCGACGCCGAACCTTTCCGTCAGCAGTCCCAGATCCTCGTGCCGATCGACACCCCCGGTGTTGAAATTGTCGGCCCGATGCATGTCTTCGGTCACGACGACGCGCCGCACGGTCACATGCACATCAAGTTCACCAATGTCCGCGTGCCCGAGGAAAACATCCTCTGGGGCGAAGGCAAGGGCTTTGAAATCTCCCAAGTGCGTCTTGGGCCAGGCCGTATCCACCACTGCATGCGCTCTATCGGGGCGGCGGAAAAGGCGCTGGATCTGATGATCGAACGCGGGCTGAGCCGTGAAGCCTTTGGCAAGAAAATCATCGATCTGGGCAAGAACATGGAAACGATCTCTCGCGCCAAGATCGAGATTGAAGCCATGCGCCTGATGGTTCTGAAAGCCGCCAAGGCGATGGACGTACTGGGCAACAAAGAGGCCCGCATCTGGGTCAGCATGATCAAGGCGATGGTGCCGGAAAAAGTCTGCAACATCATCGATCAGGCGATGCAGGTGCATGGTGCGACAGGTATTTCGCAGTGGTCGCCGCTGTCGGGCATGTACACGTCGCAGCGCACGCTGCGCTACGCGGATGGCCCTGATGAGGTCCACCACCACGTGATCGCCCGCGCCGAGGTCAAGGATTATCAGGAATCCAACCTGCGGACATCGCGCGCCCGTGAAGAGATCGCCACAGGCCGTACGCGAGGTGGCGTATGACCCTGTTTGACCTGACCGGAAAGGTGGCGCTGTTGACCGGCGCCTCCAAGGGCATGGGGCTGGCGATGGCCAAGGGTCTGGCCGAGCATGGCGCGACCGTCGTCATCTCGGCGCGCAAGCAAGACCAGCTGGACGCCGCCGCCGCCGAGATCAACGCGCTTGGCAAGGGAAAAGCGTTCGGCGTCGCCTGCAACGTTGGTTATAAAGAGCAGCTGCAAGCGCTGGTGGACGAGACCCACAAACTGGCAGGCAAGATCGACATCGTGATCGGCAACGCGGGCGTGAACCCCTACTATGGGCCGACGTCCGAGATCCCCGATGATGCCTATGAAAAGACGATGAACGCCAATGTGCTGTCCAATCTTTGGCTGGCACAGATGGTGGCCCCCGATATGATCGAGAAAGGTGCCGGGTCGATGGCGTTCACCTCGTCCATCGGGGCGTTCAAACCGTCGGTCATGCTGGGCACCTATGGCATGTCCAAGCTGGCGCTGATCGGCCTTGTGCGCAACCTGGCCGCCGAATTCGGGCCCAAGGGTCTGCGGTTCAACGCAATCTGCCCGGGTCTGGTGAAAACCGAATTCGCGCGCGAGCTGTGGGACAATCCCGATGTCGAGAAACGCATCAAGAACGAGATCCCGCTGCGCCGTCTTGGCGAGGCAGAGGATTTCGCGGGGCTCGCCGTGTTCCTCGCCTCTGATGCAAGCCGCTACATGACCGGTCAGGCGCTGACCGTTTGTGGCGGGTCGAACATGTGGACGTAAGGGGCTGCTATGGAACTGAAGGATAAAATCATCGTCATCACCGGTGCCGCAAGCGGCATCGGCAAGGCGATGGCCATCCGCTTTGCCGCGGAAGGGGCCAAGAAAGTCGTCTGTGTCGACCTCAACAAAGAGGGCGCGCAGGCGGTTGCCGATGAAATCGGCGGCGTGGCTTTCGGTGTGAATGTCGGTGTCGAGCAAGAGATCGCGGATATGATCGATGCCGTGGAAAACGACATCGGCCCGATTGATCTGTTCTGCTCTAACGCGGGCATATTGATCGCGGGCGGCATGGAAGTGCCGAACGAAGACTGGCAGCGGATCTGGGATATCAATGTGATGGCCCATGTCTGGGCCGCCCGTCATCTGGTGCCGCGCATGACCGAACGCGGGGGCGGCTATCTGCTGAACACCGCATCGGCGGCGGGGCTGCTGAACCAGGTCGGCTGCGCGCCTTACGGCGTGACCAAACACGCGGCTGTTGCTGTGGCCGAATGGCTGGCGATGTCCCATGGTGATGACGGGATCAAGGTCTCGGTGCTCTGCCCTCAGGCTGTCCGCAGCGAGATGACCCGCGGTCACGAAGACTCTGTCGCCGCGCTCGACGGTCTGCTTGAAGCGGAACCCGTGGCCGAAGCCTGTCTGGAAACCATCCGCAACGAGACGTTCCTTGTGCTGCCCCACCCGCAAGTGCTGGAGTATATGCGCAAGAAAACCGAGAACTACGATCGCTGGATCGGGGGTATGCGCAAGCTGCACCGGATGTACGGCGACCGCAGAAACCCACAGGGGAATGTATCATGATCGGCTATACCACCGTGGGCACCAGCGACATGGCGCGCGCCAAGCAGTTCTATTGCGACCTGTTCGAAAGCAAGGGTGCCAAGGTGCTGATTGACAGCGGCCGGATCGCCATGATCGGCACTGGCGGCGGCACGCCCATGATCTCTGTCTGCGAACCCTACAACAAAGAGGCCCCTACCCCCGGCAACGGGGTGATGGTCGCTTTTACCGCTGACAGCAAAGAGGAAGTGGACGAGATCTACGCCAAGGCGATCTCGCTCGGTGCGACAGACGAGGGCGCGCCGGGGCAAAGGGTGCCGGACCGGTTCTACGGGGCCTATGTCCGCGACCTTGATGGCAACAAACTGTGCTTTTTCAAGTTCGCCTAACGTAACAATCTGCCGTCCGCGTCACGCGGGCGGCAGCCCATAGACGCGCCGCGCCGTGCCAGAGAAAAGCGCCGCTTGCGCCGCGTCATCCAGATGCGCTGACATCTTCTTGAACGCGTTCCAGATCACCACATAGCTGACCGCCGTGCGATCCACGGGAAAGTTGCTTTCGAACATGCAGCGTTCGGGGCCGAAGACATCCAGCATATGCGCGTACCATTTGCCCTGCGTCTCTACGATCTCGTCCGAGGACGGTGGCAAGTCGCGATGCATGTAGCCGTACCCATTGTCGGGCATGCAAAGCCCGCCCAGCTTGGCCATCACATTGGGGCATTCCGCCAGCTCTGACATATGGTCTTTCCACGCGGCAAAGATATCGTCGCGTTTGCCTTCGAACCGGCCAACGCCCAAGGGTGTGCCGAAGTGGTCAAGGATCAGCGTGGTCTGTGGCACCGCGCGGGCAAGGTCCAGAAACTCTTGGTGTTGATGGTGGTAATGCCAGCTGTCCAGCGTCAGCCCACGCTCGCCCAGGATCGCGGCACCGCGGATGAAGTTAGGATCGCCGTATTGGTTTTCGACCCCGCGTCCGGGGATCGCCAGATGCTGCGGTTCCGCATCGCGCGCGCCGGAGTTGCGGATACCTTTGAACAGCCCGTTCCCTGCGGCCTCATGCGCGTCAAGCGCGGCATGCAGCTGGTCGGGGGGCAGCACCAGTTCGGTCTGCGCGATGATGCCCGCGATCTGCGCCTGACCGCGCGGCACCTGCGCCGCCATCTGCGCCACGGTGCGGGTCTCTCCCACCGATTGCAGATGCGCGGGCGCGTCGCGATCCCAATAGGACCGACATTCGATATAGACCGTCTGCACCACGTTATGCCCGGCGCCGGTGTCGCGCCAAAGCGCGTCCATCTCGTAGACGGCGGGGGCATCGGGCGTGCCGTGACGCCAGAGGTGGTGGTGGGGGTCCACAATCTCGCGCTGCGGGTCGATTGCGGTCTCGGGGACCAGTCCCAGCCAGTCGTCCCGCAGTTCGATCCCCGGTCGCCAACCCGGATAGCGGCCCCCCGTCTGTGTCATGAAGCAGCTTCTTTCTTTTTATAGGGGCGCATCAGCCCTTCCTGCGCCGTTGTCGCGGCAAGTTGGCCGTTCTGGTTGTAGATCAGCCCGCGATTGAACCCGCGCGCGCCACCGGTGAAGGGAGCGTCAAGTTCGTACAGATGCCAGTCAGAGAAATCGATCGGCGCGTGAAACCACATGGCGTGGTCAAGGCTGGCGGTCATAACCTGCCCCTGGAACCACGTCAGCCCGTGGGGCCGCAACGACGAGCCGAGCAGGTTCATATCGGACGCATAGGCGAGCAGGCAGTGCTGCATGATCGGGGACTGCCCCTTTGCCGCCTCCATCCGGAACCAAAGATAGTTCTTGTCCGAGGTCTTCTCCGGTTCGAACAGATCGCGCGGGTCAACCTCGCGGATCTCGATAGGGCGTTCGCGCAGGAAATCGTCGCGGTGTTTGGGCGAGATTTTTTCGATATAGGGTTCGCGCAGATCGGGGCGGTCAAGCCAGTGTTCCGGCCCTTTTACGTCAGGCATCTTGTGCTGGTAATCCCAGCCCTCTTCCTGCACGTGGAACGACGCCGAGAGGTTGAAGATCTGCTTGCCGTGCTGGATCGCGACAACCCGCCGCGTGGTAAAGCTGCCCCCGTCGCGGGCGCGGTCGACCTGATAGATCACCGGGATCGACGGGTCACCGGGACGGATGAAATAGGCATGCAGCGAATGGCACATCCGGTCCGGCACCGTGCGATAGGCGGCCATCAAAGCCTGCGCGATAACATGGCCGCCAAAGATGCGCGTGGTGGTTTCCCCGCCCGACCCGATGCCGCGGAACAGGTCGATCTCAAGCTGTTCGATATCCAGCAATTCAAGGAGTTGGCGGGCCACATCGGTCATCTGGGTTCAGTCCTTCTGGGTCGCACGCGCATTGGCGTAGGCGACATAAAAATCAAAGCTGTCCGGATTGGCCATTGAATCCCTGTTCACCACCTTTTCCGGATCCTGCCCAAGCAATAGCTTTTTCACAGGAACCTCAAGCTTTTTGCCAGATAGGGTGCGGGGGATCTCGGCGACCTCGATGATCTCGTTCGGAATGAACCGGGCCGAGACGTTCTTGCGGATCGCGGCGTTGATCTTGTCCTTGAAGGCGTCATCAAAGGCGACGCCTTGGGCCGGCACCACGAAGAGCGGCATAAAGCTTTCGCGGCCCAGAAATTCGAGGTCGACAACAAGGCTGTCCATCACCTCGTCCAGCCCTTCGACGGCCTGATAGATTTCCGCACTGCCAAGGCGCAGACCCTTGCGGTTGATCGTCGCGTCAGAACGGCCATAGATCACTGACCCGCCGTTTTCGTTGATCTCGATCCAGTCGCCGTGGCGCCAGATGCCCGGATAGGTGTCGAAATAGCTGTCGTGCAGGCGGCTGCCATCATCGTCGCCCCAGAAGAACAGCGGCATCGACGGCAGCGGCTCGGTACAGACCAATTCGCCCACAACGCCGGTCAGGTCATTGCCATCCTCGTCGAAGGCACGCACCGCGTTGCCAAGCGCGCGGCACTGCATTTCACCTGCGCGCACCGGCATGCCGGGATGGCCCAGCACAAAGGCCCCCGCCAGATCGGTCCCGCCCGAGATAGGCGCCAGCCAGACGTCCTGCTTCACCTGTGCGTATATCCAGTCATAGGCATCAGAGCTCAGCGGTGATCCGGTCGAGCCGAGCGAGCGCAGCGCAGAAAGGTCGACCTCGTCCCGTGGGGTCAGCCCTGCCTTCATGCAACCGCTAAAGAAGGCCGCGCCCGCGCCAAAGAAATCAAGCTTTTCATCCGCGACAAAGCGCCAGATCACGCCCATGTCAGGATAATTCGGTGCCCCGTCGAACATCGCGACCGTGGTGCCCTGCCCCAGTGCGGTGAATTGCGAGTTCCACATGATCCAGCCCGAGGATGTCAGCCAGCAATAGCGTCCGCCGCGCCGAAGATCATGGTGCAGGGATTGTTTTGCGGATTCCAGGATGATCCCGCCATGCCCGTGCACGATCGGCTTGGGATTGCCGGTGGTGCCGGAAGAATAGACGATCCACAGCGGATGATCGAAGGGGACTTGCGTGCTTTCATAGGGTGCGTCGCGGTCCAGCAGGCTGTCCCACGCCATATGTCCCTTGGTCAGATCCCCGACAAAAGGCACCGTGACGCATTGCACCAGACTGGGCAGCGCCGCCTCTAGCCCTGCGAGGATCTCGCGACGGTCCACGGTTTTGCCCGCGTGGACATAGCCGTCTTGCGCGATCAGCACCTTGGGTTCGATCTGCTTGAACCGGTCCAGAATGGCGACATGCCCCATATCGGGGGCGCAAAGCGACCAGATCGCGCCGATGCTCGCGGTGGCCAGAAAGGCGATCATCGCGGTTTCGGTATTGGGCAGCACGGCAACAACGCGGTCGCCTTTGGTCACGCCCATATCCCGCAGATGCGCGGCGACGCTTGCCACTTGCGCGCGCAGCTCGGACCACGACAGACGTTTGCGGCCAAAGGTTTCGGACTGCACGATCAGCGCATCGCCGTCAGGCTGGCTGTCCACATGCTTCATGATCTGGTCGGTGTAGTTCAGCATCGCGTCGGGGCACCATTCGGCACCGGGCATCTGACGTTTCGCCATGACGGTCGTGTAGGGCGCGCTGGCCTGTACGTCGAAATAGTCCCAGATCGCGGACCAGAACCCGTCAAGGTCGGTCACGCTCCACTCCCACATGGCGTTATAGTCTTCGAACGTCAGCCCGCGTTGGTCTTTCAGGAACCGTTCAAATTCCGCCATGGTCGAGGCATCGGCGCGCTCTTTTGTCGGGGTCCAAAGGATATCGTTCATGTCATCGCTCCGTGGATGAGGGCCTTGAGTTGGGGGCGCGCGGGGTACGAGCTGGACGGCGCAAGCTGCGTGAAGAATACGACAGACAGATCCAGCACCGGATCAATCCAGAAGAAGGTAGAGGCCATGCCGCCCCAGCTGAAATCGCCTAGGCTGCTGGGAACGCGGACGCGACCGGGGTTCAGCACCACGGCACCGCCAAGGCCAAAGCCCAT
>Ga0208018_100373_pt1 | contig 12440 bp, 9 predicted proteins | sample 31_taG_FD_184105 | JGI IMG/M metagenome (GOLD analysis project Ga0208018, IMG submission 184105) | Marine viral communities from the Gulf of Mexico - 31_GoM_OMZ_CsCl metaG (SPAdes) (version 2) | ecosystem: Environmental > Aquatic > Marine > Oceanic | place: Gulf of Mexico | collected 2015-07-12 | reverse complement strand
ATTCGTGTAATCGCTGTCATTAGTTCTTATGAAAGTTAGAAGACATGCAAAGTATGAAAATTCGAAAGAATTTCAAATCACAAAATAAAAAAAGGAATGGTAAGAACCATTCCTTTTTTTTTTTTTGATTGATTGATGTTGAGGATTTTAGTTTCTGTTATCTAAGAGATATTTAGAGAACCCTTTTCCATTTATTTTTGTGTATTTAGAATCGATATTGTCTGCGACTGTCATATTCTTAATATCAAACTTACCATTTACCTTCGTGTATTTGATGTCAAGATCATCTTCAAATTTGGCATTGTTAAAAGAAACACCATCTCTAAATTGCGAGTATTTGAAAATCGCATCTTCGTCAAAAACAGTATTTGCAAAGCTTACATTTTGATCAAATTTTGCATATTTGAACGTCGTTCTATCACCGAATTTTGACCCTGAAAAGTCAGCATTTTTTTCAAAATCAGAATACTTAAATAACGCTTCACCTTTAAAGGTACAATTAGTAAAACGCACATCATTTTCAAAGTTAGCTACAAACGTATATTCTGAGTCTTCATCATGAAAATATGCGTATACATTATCTTCAAAGGTACAATTAGTAAAAGATATTGAGCTTTCTATTTGCTCTTCAACGGAATTGCTACCTCCATTTTTCCACCAACTTCTTTTTTTAGGTAAATCAGGAAGTTTGTCATTCATAAAAGTCATGTCCAAAGTTCCTGTGATGGTGACATTGTCATAGGAAACGGTTTTCCCCATTTTAATATCCTTCATGATATCACTCGCTTTTACTGTTTGTTGAGCAAAAGCATTTGAAGACATTAAAAAGGTGACTAAAATGAAAGATAAAACTGTTCGTTTTTTGATTGATTGATTAGTTTTCATAATAATATGTTTGTAGCGTATATTATTATAGACTTCTCTTTTTTATGAATGTTACAGTTTTAAATAAAAAAAAATAAAAAACTAATATTATCGGTTTTCAATCCATTTTCTGGCATTCACAAAAGCCTCTAACCATGGAGATACTTCATCTTTTCTATTTTGTGGGTAATGAGCCCAATTCCATTGAAAGGTTGAACGCTCAATATGTGGCATAGTTACTAGATGTCTTCCAGTTTTATCGCACATCATTGCGGTATTGAAGTCTGAACCATTTGGATTATGAGGATAACCTTCATAGCCATATTTAGCGACAATATGATATTTATCTTCTGAATATGGCAAGCTAAATTTTCCTTCACCATGACTAATCCAAACACCCAGAGTGCTGCCAGCTAGGGTAGATAACATGACTGAATTATTCTCTTGAACTTTAACTGATGTAAAGGCGCTTTCATGTTTATGTGAATCGTTGTAAGTAAGTTTTCCATGAACGTCGTGCTCAGGATTTACTAAATCTAATTCCATCCAAAGCTGTGCACCATTACAAATGCCTACTGACAATGTATCGTCTCTATCAAAAAAGTTTTTTAAGGCAGTATTGGCTTTGTCATTGTATTTAAAAGCACCAGCCCAACCTTTAGCAGAGCCTAAGACGTCTGAATTTGAAAACCCACCAACAGCTCCAATAAATTGAATGTCTTCAAGTGTTTCACGACCAGAAATTAAATCTGTCATGTGAACATCTTTTACATCAAAACCTGCCAAGAACATGGCATTAGCCATTTCACGTTCAGAGTTGCTTCCTTTTTCACGCAAAATAGCAGCCTTTGGTTTTGGTTTGCTTGAATCAATTACTGGAAGTTTTCCAGTAAAATGAGTTGGAAAGGTAAACTGCAAAGGTTGCTGTTTATAATTGTTTAATCTGTCTTCGGCTAAATTATTTGCAGTTTGCTTTTGGTCAAGGAGGTAAGAGGTTTTATACCACATATCTCTTAAACGAGAAACTGTCATAGTAAATACATCTGTATCATTGATGATGCTTAACACGTCACTTTCGGTTACTTTACCAATGTTGAAGAATTCAATATTTGCTTCATTTAAAATTGCTTCAACCGAAGCATCTTTGGCCTGAAACACAATACCTGCGTTTTCAGCAAATAATATTTTAAACGAATCTTTTTGGTTTAAGTTAGATAGATCTAATTCCGCACCTAAATTTGAATCTGCAAAGCACATTTCAAGAAGAGTCGTAATTAAGCCACCAGAAGCCACATCGTGTCCTGCAACAATATTCTCATCTATAATTAATTGTTGAATCGTGTTAAAAACTGTTTTCACATAAGCTGCACTCTTTACATTTGGAGTATTACTTCCAATTTTGTTCATGATTTGAGCAAACGAGCTTCCACCTAATTTAAAGTTGTCTTGCGATATGTTTATATAATAGATGTCTCCAGCATTCTTTTGAAAAACAGGTTCAACAACTTTTGAAATATCATTACAATTTGCAGCTGCCGAGATTATGACAGTTCCTGGAGAAATGACCTCTTCATTTGGGTATTTTTGCTTCATGGAAAGCGAATCCTTTCCTGTAGGCACATTGATTCCTAAATCGATAGCAAATTCTGAAATAGATTGAACGGCTTCATATAAACGAGCGTCTTCACCTTCATTTTTACATGGCCACATCCAGTTTGCCGATAACGACACACTTTTTAATCCATCCTTTAAAGGTGCCCAAACTATATTGGTTAAGGCTTCAGTAATACTGTTTCTACTTCCAGCTTCAGGGTTTATCAAACCAGAAATAGGAGAGTGTCCTATTGACGTTGCGATACCTTCTTTGCCTTTATAATCAAGAGCCATAACACCAACATTGTTAAGTGGCAATTGTAATGGACCTGCACATTGTTGTTTTGCTACTTTACCACCAACGCATCGATCAACTTTGTTAGTGAGCCAATCTTTACAAGCCACAGCTTCTAATTGTAAAACTTGATCTAAATAATCGTAAAATTTATTGGTATCATAAGAAATACCTCCATAATGTCTATCAACAGTTGAATCAGTCATTATGGTTTTTGGCGAACTTCCAAACATGTCGTCAAGCGCTAAATCCATTGGCTTGTCACCTTTGATTTTAGACTCAAAAGTAAATCTGTGGTTACCTGTAACATCACCAACCGTGTACATTGGCGAACGTTCGCGCTCTGCAATTCGGTTTAAGGTCTCTAAATGTTTTTCAGCAATCACAAGTCCCATTCGTTCTTGAGATTCGTTGCCAATTATTTCTTTTGCTGATAGTGTTGGATCACCAACTGGTAATTTATCTAAATTGATGTGTCCTCCAGTTTCTTCAACCAATTCTGATAGACAGTTTAAGTGCCCACCAGCACCATGATCGTGAATAGACACAATAAAATTCTCATCACTTTCAACCATACCACGAATGGCATTAGCAGCACGTTTTTGCATTTCAGGATTGGAACGTTGAACGGCATTTAATTCGATACCTGAAGAAAATTCTCCAGTATCAGCAGAGGATACTGCAGCGCCTCCCATACCTATTCGGTAATTTTCGCCTCCTAGAATTACGACTTTATCACCTGTTTTTGGTTTGTCTTTTAATGCTTGATTTGCTTTACCATAACCTATACCTCCAGCCTGCATTATAACCTTGTCATAGCCAAGTTTTCTGCCGTCTTGCTCATGCTCAAACGTTAAAACAGATCCACAAATAAGTGGTTGACCAAATTTATTTCCAAAATCTGAAGCACCATTTGAAGCTTTAATTAAAATATCAATTGGAGTTTGATATAACCATTTTCGAGCTTCAAACTTTTGTTCCCAAGGTCTATCTTTCTCTAATCGCGAATAAGATGTCATATATACTGCAGTTCCAGCCAATGGCAACGAACCTTTTCCTCCAGCTAGTCGATCTCTAATTTCACCTCCTGAACCTGTTGCAGCTCCATTAAAAGGCTCAACAGTAGTTGGGAAATTGTGAGTTTCGGCTTTTAAGGAAATTACAGAATCAAATTCTTGTGTTGTATAGTAATCAGGAACATCAGCTCTTTTTGGAGCAAATTGTTCTACTTTTGGTCCTTTAATAAAAGCAACATTGTCCTTGTAAGCTGAAACAATATCATTTGGATTTTGTTTAGAGGTTTCTTTAATGAGTTTAAAAAGTGATGTTGGCTTCTCTTCTCCATCAATAACAAAAGTTCCATTAAATATTTTATGACGACAGTGTTCACTATTAACTTGTGAAAAACCAAAGACTTCAGAATCGGTTAATTTTCTACCAATTTTTTTTGAAACGCCTTCTAAATACTCAATTTCTTCGTCACTAAGTGCTAAGCCTTCTTGTTGATTGTAAGCTGAAATTTCATCAATTTCTAAAATCGGTTCAGGCTTTATATTTATGGTAAAGGATTCTTGATTTAATCCGTTGTATTTTTCTGAAATCATTGGATCAAAACTCTTAAAACTTTCATCAACAGATTGAAATTCTTCAATACGAACAATTCCTGAAATTCCCATGTTTTGAGTTATCTCCACAGCATTGGTACTCCAAGGCGTAATCATTGCTGCACGAGGACCAACAAAAAAAGCATCGAGAGATGCTTGTTCTATTTTAGGTTGGTTACCAAAAAGCCATGTTAACTTTGATATTGTTTCAGCTGTTAATTCTTCTGCTGTTTGAACAGCAAAAACTTTGCTGTTTACGTTTCCAAAGAAATGAATCATTGAGTCTTTTTTAGAGATGAAAATTAAAGGTGCAAATTTAAGCTAAAAATTAGAATTCATAAGAAATTTTTAAACGCTAAATATCAACTTATTAACAAAACTTTAAACTTTTTAATAAAAACCTTATCCTTGCATTACTAATATAATTTAATCAACATGAAAAAAATATTACTATTAATTCTTTTTGTGTCTTTGTTTTCAAACATTTTTGCACAAAAAGAACCGCCAGTTTTTATTTCTAACGCAACTTATTTAGGAGTTTCAAAACCATTAAGAGATTTGCCTAAGGTTGAGCCTACACATAATAATGACCCAAACAATTTTAAGGCTGGAAATAATGAAATGCGTTACCCTAAAAAGTTCAATCAGAATGCATTGCCTCTGAATGGTGAAGTAAAAGCACAACGTGAATTTGGTGGGATTCATTCTTATTCATTAGAGGAAAATTTTGATGGTACAAGTATAAGTGAAACACAAGGATTTAGACCTCCAGATCCAACAGGAGCTGTAGGGCCAAACCATTATGTACATGCTGTAAATTCAGCATTTAAAATTTTTGATAAATCAGGAAATGTTTTAGTAGGTCCATCAGTATTAGGATCTCTATGGCCTGGAAATTTTAACGATGGTGATCCAATTATTCTATATGATCAATTAGCAGATAGATGGTTTATTAGTCAGTTTAAAGTATCTACTAATGGATTATTAATTGCTGTTTCTACTACTCCAGATCCTACAGGAACTTACAATACATGGGAATTTCCATTGGATGATTTTCCAGATTATCCACATTATTCTATGTGGCATGATGCATATTACTTAACTGCAAACAAGTTTAATGGAAATACGACTTATGCTTTAGATAGACAGGCTTTAATAGATGGTGATGTTAATCCATCAATTGTTGGGTTTAATATGCCTGGTTTGATATGGAATAATAATACAGTTTTGGGTGTGATGCCAGTAAACTTATTAGGGTCGTTATACAACACTAATGATCCTGGATATTTAGTTTATTTACAAGATGATGGATGGAGTGGAGGCATTTCAGAAGATCATTTAAAAATATGGGAGCTTGAAATGGATTGGGTTACAACTTCTAATTCAACAATCTCTGCAGTACCTTTGGAATTACCTACAGTCCCTTTTGAATCAACATTTGCTCCTTTTGGCACAGGAGACGTCGCTCAGCCAGGAACAACTCAAAAAATTGATATGATTGGTGGAGTGATTTCTTATGCGGTCAATTACCGGAAATTTGGAGACCATAACTCAATGATAGTTACTTTTAATGTTGATGTGGATGGAAATGACACATCTGGCGTTAGATGGTTCGAGCTTCGAAATGATTCATCAAACCCTTGGAGTATTTACCAAGAAGGGACTTATGCACCGGCAGATGGACACAGTAGGTTTATGGGAAGTGCGGCTATAGATGCTCAAGGTAATATAGGATTAGGTTTTAATATAGCCAGCGCCACGTTGCCTGTTGGAATTAGATATACGGGACGTTATTTTGATGATCCTTTAGGAACTATGACCGTAGCAGAAACTACAATTGTTGATGGTATAGGTGTTCAATTTGGTGGTGGAGGTGCAAACCGATTTGGAGATTACTCTCATTTAACTATGGATCCAGATGATTTTACATTTTGGCATACTACAGAATATTTTGCCTCAGATAATATATGGTCAACTCGAATAGCATCCTTTAGTTTATCAGGAGGTTTTGATAATGATTTAGGTATTGCAGAAATAATATCACCTAGTGATGCCACTTTAGGAGCTTCAGAAACTGTAGAAGTTAGAGTAAAAAATTATGGAGTAATTGATCAAAGTAATTTTGATATAGAGTTAAGATTGGATGATGTTTTAGTCGCTACTGAGACCTATGCAGGAACATTAACAGCTGGAACATCTGATACTTTTACATTTGCTCAAACGGTAGATTTATCAACTGGAGGTCAAACATATTCTTTAAAAGCGAAAACTACATTAGGATCCGATCAATTTACCAATAATGACGAATTTGAAAAAAATGTTAGAAATGTATTTTTAAATGATCTAGGAGTTACAGCAATTACCGCTCCGGAATCAGGTGAAGGATTGGGCTCTGAAATTGTAACTGTAACTATTGAAAATTTTGGAACTGCTGATCAAACAGGTTTTAATGTTAATTACATCATTGATGGTGGTGCACCTGTAGTTGAAACCGTTGGAGTTAATGTTCCAGCAGGAAGTTCTATTTCATATTCATTTTCTACGCAAGCAAATTTATCATCTGTTGGAGCTTATGGTTTTACCTCTTCAACATTATTAGGAGGTGATGGTGATGCATCCAATAATATGGCATCGATAACAGTAATTAATTTTGATTGCACGACAACTGCTAATACTGCTAATTACCCAATTGGTCCTAACGCCGGTGCAGTTACAGAATCCATAATTAACATTCCAGATAATAAAGTTATAGCAGATATAAATGTAACTGTTAATTTGTTTCATTCTTGGACAGGAGATTTACAACTTAAACTTGTTGGTCCAGATAATACAGAGGTCATCTTATCTGATGAGAATGGGGGATCTGGTAGCAATTATATTAATACAGTTTTTGATGATGATGCTAGCGCAAATATATCCTCAGGTTCTGCTCCGTTTACAGGATCATTTATACCAGATGGTGATTTAAATGATTTTAATGGATTATCATCTGCTGGAGATTGGAAATTAGTTATTACTGACGGTTATGATGAAGATGGTGGGGTGCTTTTGGATTGGACTATCCAAATTTGTGCTGATAACAGTTTGTCTATTGGAGATTCTTTAATAGATACTGGATTAGTAGTGATTTATAAGGAGGATGATAAGTATCTAATAAAATTACCAACAGCCTCTATTAATGAGGATTTAAAACTTACAGTTATGAATGCTTTAGGTCAAATGATATACTTAAAGACTTTAAAGAATGAAGCTGGAAAGGGATATGAATATACACTTGATATGTCTGATGCTTCATCTGGTGTTTATTTTGTAAGAATTGGAAACAATCGAGCTGGTAATATGAAACGAATCATTGTTGATTAGATGATATTATCAAATTAATTTTTAAAAAAAGCCGCTCATTTGAGCGGCTTTTTTTATTGATTAAATTTTAAGCGTTTAATAACTTCTTTCGGAAGTTCTTTATCAGTAAACATTTTATCAGATAAACCTTCAAACGAATTACTTGTAGCATAAGGTAAAATAGGCTCGCTGAATAAAATAGGAGCGTTAGTCATGGAAATTTCTAAAAGTGCACGTGCCAATAAAGGCTCATTTTCATCACCTAAAACGCCATAATTTTGAGGGTTTTCAGACAATACAATATCAGGAGCTAAACCATTATCATAATCTGTAAATCCAGCTGCATTTGCATATTTAACAACCAATGGTTGCATTGCATAAGTATGATTTGGGTTAGCGCCTTCTCGTTGAAAGTCATCTGAGTCATATAAGGTAATAGATCCTTGATATTTACCTCGTGTTGTAGTTCCAATTTGTACAACTTCGATATGTGGATTAAGTGAATTAATAATCAACTCACTTGCCGAAGCAGAATCGTTAGTGGTTAAGATATAAACCTTATCTAAAAATAAACTATTTAACGGACCACCATTAAAGGAATTTGGAAAACGATTAATTAAGTTTTCAGGATCCTGATTAAAAAAGAATTCTTGTATTTCTGGATTCCATTCTTCTGTACTGTGAACTACACTAGTAAGTTGACCAGTAACCAAACTTGATAATAAGATTGACGTTGTTACTGAACCTCCAGGATTATATCTTAAATCTAAAACCAAATGCTGAACATTATTGGCTTTAAAATCACCAAATACAGTGTTTAACTGACTATTGAAATCAGAGACAAATCCGTTATACATTAAGTAGCCTACATTTTCTCCTTCAACATCAAGGATCGCCGTTTTAAATATTGGATTTTCACATAAAGCCGACTTGGTTAGCGAAATAGTTTCACTTTCTTGTGTGATAGAATCATCAGTCGTTTCTGGAGTTCCATTATCATTATAAGTAGCTAAATTTATCTCATAGCTATCAGGACTAAATAATGAATTAAAATTGTTGACCGTTAATTGTTCGCCATTAACACCATAAAACAATTGTCCTCTTTGTAAACCAGCAGCTGCGGCACTACCTCCAGGTAACACCAAACGAACTATACCATATAAATGAGTACTACTTCCAGGAACGGGATAAAAATCAATCTCATATCCTGAACGCACTGCACAACCTTCTAATAACTGCTCAAAAGCAATATAGTCATCAACTATGACACTATATTTATCTACAGTTTGACGTTGATAAATTAAGCTTTCAAATAAATCTGGTGGGTTAGAAAATTGATTCAAGTAATCTGCATATTCTTCATTAGATATAAATCTATCATTAGACAAATCAGGAATATTAGCCTTATATAGATACCAGAAATTCATGCCTTTCCAAATAAAGTCGTTAATATCACTAGCAAAAGCTCCATTATCGTCTCGATCTTCAAAACAACTGAATGTAATTACTGCACATAGTAATGCAGTGACAAATAATTTAAACTTATAATTCATAGCTTCTTTTTCAATTTAAACACTAAAGTTAAAACATTATTGTTAAATAAAAATTATTTTGTACCATCTGTAACAAAATAATAAGTATATCGTCGTAATAACAAATAGCCTTAAAAAGCTAAACTAACCAAAACCAAAAAATGACACAGGCTGAGTTTTTAGACATAGTGATGCCTTTTAAAGATAAAGTATTCCGACTGGCGAAACGATTACTCGTATCGCAAGAGGAAGCGGAAGATGCGACGCAGGAAATCTTGATTAAGTTGTGGAGAAACAAACAAAAGATTCAAGAGTATAATAATGTAGAAGCATTTTCAATGACGATGACGAAAAACTTTTGTCTTGACCGATTGAAATCAAAACATGCACAAAATTTAAAAATTGTGCATAGCAATTATCAAGATAATAATGTGTCACTACAGAAACAAGTGGAGTTGAATGATAGTGTAGATTGGGTTTCTAAAATCATGGAAGAGTTGCCAGAGCAACAAAAAATAATATTACAGCTTAGAGATATTGAGCAATACGAATTTAGCGAGATTTCAAAAATGTTAGACATCAACGAAACAGCCATTAGAGTATCACTATCAAGAGCAAGAAAAACATTAAGAGAAAAATTAACTAAAACACACAGTTATGGTGTTAGATAAGATTGAAAAGTTACTAGAAAAGTACGACAACGGAGAAACTACTTTACAAGAAGAGCAACAGCTTAAAAACTATTTTTCGCAAGAAGCTGTAGCGCCACACTTGGAAATGTATAAACCAATGTTTGTATATTTTTTGCAAACCCAAAAAGAACAGTACACTAAAACAATTCCATTACAACCTAAAAAGACGTACACCTTGTACAAATGGATATCTGTTGCAGCAATAACAGTTCTAATGTTTGCAGTGTATATTCAGTTTGGTAATCAAGCAAAAAGTATGAATGATTTATCTCAAGATGAACTTTTGGCTTACAATCAAACTGTAGAAGCCTTCAATTTATTGGCTTCAAAATTTAATAAAGGAACAGAAAGTATGGATGCTTTGAATTTAATGTCAACATCTTTAGAAAAAGGAACCGAAAATGTAGCCCTGTTAGGAGCATTTTCAAACACACAAAACAAAATTTTTAAAAACTAATAAAGAAATCATTAATTAAAAAACAAGAAAACATGAAAAAAGCAATATTATTAATAGCAGTTGTGATGACATCAGTAATGTCTTATGGTCAGAGCATTTTTGATCAATTTGAAGATATGGAAGGTGTAACATCCATAGTGGTAAACAGTAAAATGTTTAACATGCTTGCAGAAATCGACATCAAAACAGACGATCCAGAATCTCAAGCCATGGTAGATATGATGAAAAAAATCACTGGATTAAAAGTGTTAACTACTGGAGATGCAGCCATCTCAAGTAAAATGAATGCTCAAGTGAGCAGTTACTTAAAAAGCTCAAGTTTAGAAGAGTTAATGCGTATGAAAGATGGTGATCAAACCGTTAAAATTTACGTAAAGGAAGGTAAAGATGATAACCACGTAAAAGAACTTTTAATGTTTGTAAACGGACTTAAAGAAATGACAGCTGGACAAGACATTAACATCAACGGTAAAAAACGTGAAATAGAAACTGTAATCTTATCGTTAACAGGTGATATAGACCTAAGACAAATTTCTAAGCTTACAGACAAAATGAACGTTCCAGGTGGTAAGCATTTAAAGAAAGCTGGAGAGAAAAACTAAGCATCAATCAATTATAATCATCATGAATATTTCATCAATCAAAAACATAGTAATGTCACTTTTCATAGTTGTCGCTTTAACGAGCTGCAACTATGGAGAGACATTACAAAGCTACTTCGTTGCCAATCAAGAATCACCAAATTTTATATCTATTGATATTCCAGTAAGCTTTGTGTCTGTAGACAACATCGAACTTACCGACGATCAAAAAGATGCCTATGAGTCTATTGACAAACTTAACATGCTTGGTTATACCTTGGGAGTTGATAATGCAGAAGAGTATAAAGTAGAACTGACTAAAGTTCAATCCTTGTTGAAAGACGAAAAGTATCAAGAGCTTTTTAGAGGTGGAAACTCAACCGACGGAAAAGTGGTTGTTAAGTATATTGGTGATGACGATTACATTGATGAACTTATCATATTCGGAAATGCCAATGATAGAGGATTTGCAGTCATTAGAGTTTTAGGTGATAATATGCAGCCAGCAAAAATAATGAAGCTTGGAGATGTAGTTGGTAAATTAAGCTCAGACGAAACTGCTGTAAATGATTTCATGAACTTTTTCGATTTTCAATAAAACACACTAAATCAACTTCGTGTAGAAAAATAATTGAAGTAAAAAATGTTAATGTTAAACCTGTCTGAATAAGGCAGGTTTTTTTTATTGGTTTTCAGGTTCGTCCTGCGCCTTAACAATGATCACGTAAATGACAATGACAAGGAAACCTACAAACAAGAACATCTTTGATAAAAAATGACCAAGAATATCCATCAAGCCACCAACAAAAAAGAAGGCGACAAGCACAGCTGTGACTATTAAGATATAACGATCGTTCATTAAATTCCTGTATAGTTACTTGGTGTTATGGCTTTTAATTCTGCTTTTATGTCAGAACTAACATCTAAAGTATCAATAAAATTGGAAATAGACTGTTGTGTAATCGCTTCGTTAGTACGTGTTAAACCTTTTAAAGCTTCGTAAGGATTTGGATACGCTTCACGTCTCAATATGGTCTGTATTGCCTCGGCAACAACAGCCCAATTGTTTTCTAAATCTTCAGCAAACTTGCTTTCGTTTAACAATAATTTATTCAATCCTTTTAAGGTCGACTTAAATCCAATAAGTGTATGTCCAAAAGGCACTCCAACATTTCGTAAAACAGTACTGTCTGTAAGATCACGTTGCAATCTTGAGATAGGTAATTTCCCAGATAAATGTTCAAAAACAGCATTAGCAATACCTAAGTTACCTTCGCTATTTTCAAAATCGATTGGATTCACTTTGTGAGGCATAGCGCTACTTCCAACTTCACCTTTCTTGATTTTTTGTTTAAAGTAATCCATAGACACATAGGTCCAGATATCTCTATCTAAATCAATAATGATAGTGTTAATGCGTTTTAAACAATCAAACAATGCGGCCATATGGTCGTAATGCTCAATTTGAGTAGTTGGGAAG
>Ga0208018_100372_pt1 | contig 12452 bp, 16 predicted proteins | sample 31_taG_FD_184105 | JGI IMG/M metagenome (GOLD analysis project Ga0208018, IMG submission 184105) | Marine viral communities from the Gulf of Mexico - 31_GoM_OMZ_CsCl metaG (SPAdes) (version 2) | ecosystem: Environmental > Aquatic > Marine > Oceanic | place: Gulf of Mexico | collected 2015-07-12 | reverse complement strand
GTTCCTATACCAAATAAACCAAATGTACTATACCATATTAGCCCTCTTATTGAGTTACCTATATATACATGTTGAAGTCCTGCGTAACCTATTAACCCAAGTAATGTTAGTCTAAATGCTATCTTTTCATCTTTCATTTAAGGAAATATAAGATAGTAAATATTTTACAATTTTAAAAAATATAGTGTATATTAGAAATGATATTTATTTTATCTAGGGCAGGGATAATAGGGAGAGCTACTTAGGTAGCTCTTTTTTATACATCCTACTTATATTCTTATCTATACCATAGTCTAATAAGACTTGATGTTCATTGTATATACCCCAGTTCTCTTCATTATAAAGATCACAGTTGTCTATATTCAGTTCAGGCATTAATGCTTTAACCTCTGTAACAACACAAGCATCAAACACATCAAGTTTTCTACACCTTTCTTGACATACTATTCCAAGGAATTCCCAAAGCAGTGGTGCTAGATATGGATATCTTTTATACTTAGCATACATCTTTGCTTCGTTCTTTCCTTGTAGATACCCGCGTTTATCCACGGGTATCTTAATAGCATACTTGCCAATTAGGAAGACAACTCTTGTTGATATTTTAATCTTCATCTTTGTTTTGGTTTAATAGAGTTCTCATTCTACTTCTAACATAGTCTTCTGTTTCATCTCTTTCTAGTCCAGCTTCCATCATTTCCTTGTTTCCTTGACCATGAATAAATGCTTGTTTAATTTCTTTTTGTAACTCTTCTTGACTTAATGTTATTTTCTTACTCATCTTTGTTTTGGTTTAAAGGTTACAAGTTTGTTTTATTTTTTCATCAACTTTAACTTTATATTCTTCTATTGTTTCATAAGCAAATAAATTAACTACTATACCTGTGAATTTTTCATCAATGTAAACATAATGTCCTTGATGTACATCAGATGGTTTAAATACAACTTTATGTTTTCCATTTTTCATCTTTGTTTTGTTTTAATTCTTTAATATGTCTTAAAAGCTGTTCTAATCCAGCAACAACTCCTCTATATTCTGCAGCAGATTCAGAATCATTAACCCATTCTTTATCAGATATAATATCATCTATTATATTCTTAAGTTTTTTTATAGTAATCTTCATTTTTAATTGTCCAGTTTTTTAACTAAAAAAGAAGACGGGTTGCCTCTCACTCAACCACGCCTTCTAATCATGAATAATAAAAACAATATACTTAAGAATAAGCTATTGCATCTATGTAAGAACTGCTTAGCACAAGAGATTCTCCTGTTGATAATGTTATAAGATAATGTTCATCATCTCTTTCAAATGTAAAATCAACATTAGAATAACCATATAAACTTTCAAGCTCATCCTTAATTGCTTTTTGAATAGCAGGATCTAAATCTTGATTTTCTTCAATGGTTTCTTCTGTGCTTTCTATTAGAAATTCATTAACAGAATTTAATTCAGATGACTCCTCTTCTGTTTCATTTTCAGTATCAAACTTTTTTGCAAACTCATCTTGTACAGGATCAAATATTTCTACAATATTATCTTGATATAAGTCAAAGTTTAATTGATTTGACTCATCTTGATTAACTGTAGATTCTACATTTGATACTGGAGGATCTGGTAAAACAGGTGTAGGATCCGATGTAATTTCTTCTGCTACTGTAAATTCATTTAACACAAGATAATCTTCTCCTTCATAGGTTTGTATTTCAGCTACTTGATATATAATATCTTCTACTTCTACTAGACTACCTATTGCTAAATCACCATAGTCTTCTGCAGTTACCATTATAGAATTAACTTCTGATTTAACTTCTTCTGTTTCTTCTACAACATTATCTGCAGGAACAAATTGAATATCTTCTTCAGATTCTTCTGTAACTTCTTCTTCAAAGTCTTCTTCAAAATCATCATCTATAGGAGATATGTTATCATCATTAGCATCTTCAATAATATTTGTGTTATCATCATCTACACTATCTATTACTTCATCATCTTCTTCTATGTCAAAGTTTACTAAATCAAACTCATCCATAAAATATAATAGAACTGATGTTTGTATATCTAACCAAAGTTTTGGATGTGTTGATTTCAATCCTATTAATACATGATTATAAGCTGTCCACAATGAATTTTTACCTGTACCATAATGATATCTTTGAGATTCATACTCTTTCATAATAGTAGTGCATTGCTCACTTGTGATTAATTTATTTGTGAAATGTAAATCACCCATGAGATGTCCAAACTTTTTATTGACTAGCTTCTCAAATAAACCAGGATATACTGTAGTAGACGTAGGATCTGTTACAATAATGTAAGCTTCTTCAGATAAATACTTTTGCTTCATCTTGTTTTTAATATCAAGAAGTTCTTGAAAATAATCTTGAGCATCAGCAATAATATTATTTATCTGATCTGTAGCTTCTTGTAATGCATTACCTGTATGCTTTCTTTGCCAGGCAGATGTTTTCTTTACCATAGATGCGCCACTTGCATTTACATGCGCACCAACTGCACATCTAAATCTAGTTGATTTATCATAAGAATTTGTCCATGTAAACATCATAGATAAATCAGGATCATTCAGATACTCAATTCTATAAATACCTTGAGCTACTCTAGCATCTTGATTACATCTGTATTTTTCATCTAATACAACAAAGCCTGCCGCAGCTAGACTTTTTAATGTTGTATCAATAATATAACCGTGAGAAATCACCGTATAGGTTTGTGTTGCTGGTGGTAAAGTAGCGTTTATTAAAACACTCTTATTCACAGCTACCTTTGTACTTTTAGGCATAACTTTAATTTTAAAATAAACTTATTTGATTAGTAAATAATTCAGGACTCATAGATTTTATTTCTTTGTTTATCTTATCTAAATAAAATCCATAATCAATATCATAATCAGACCATGATACATCTTGATACTTATTAAATATCTTTTGTAACCATTTACCTGATACAACATTTATATCCCTGTCATCATTGACATTGTTTTTTATAATTTTTCCGCCTTTATTTGAGATATAAAACCTTAATGTTTTTTGTAAGTTTTCTGTATTTACAATTCCGTCTTTTGCATAACTATATTTAAACTTCCAATTTCTTGTTACTTTAGTTTGACCACAAAAATCAAAAATATTTTTATTTGTTTTAATATATTTTTTAGGATCAAGTCCGTGTACAAAATAATTGTATATAGCTTTTTGAATAATAGTAAAGCTTTTGTTTTTATGTAATGCTTTCTTCAGTTCAAATCTACCTTTGCATTTTGTTTTTGCATAGTAAAACTTACCCTCTTCTTTTTTAAATAAATACTCTGGATTCTTTGATTGTGTTTTGATAAATGTATCTCTATCAACTTCATTAAAAGTAAAGATGCCAATGTAATTATTTACATCAGGAACAATAAGCTTTTGATACTGGTCATGTTCTAACTGCAGATTAGTTATTTCTTCCCATTCTTTGCATATCTCCATATATTGTGGAATAGCTTTTTTAGGAATCATAATCTCCACACCATCTGTATTAGTCATAATAGGTATAGCACCTAATATTCTTTCAGATAACATAGTAAAGAGCATCATTAATGATAACTGACCATTGATAGTTATCTGCATTGTAAACTGAGGATCATACAAAAAAGATGCAGCATCATTACTTAAACCATATGTGGAATTAAGCATAATCTTGTATACATAATTCTTAGGATTTGATTTAGGAATCTTTTTTCTTTCATCAAACATCCACTCATACAGCTCACAAAACTTTTGTTTTGGTAAATGAGCTGGTGCAAATTTATTTCTAATAGCTAGATTAGGATAAAAACTTGTAACATCTGAAGACATAATAGTCATGTTATCATCTGGTACATATATCCCTTTCTTTACACCATGAACACCACCCAATCCAAAGTCTACATCAACACCTCTATACTTAACATGTTCTTTAAAACTACCCTTTAAATTATTAGCATCTAGTACTAAAGTTTGAAACTTAAATAGCAACTGTTGAAATGCAGAAACATCAAATTTTAAATAAGGCAAAAGTATTTCACTTACTGCAATTTGATTTCTATATGTTCTACTATTTTTAATTTCATACTTGCTTATGCCAGTTCTTTCTTCCAAGAAATGTAAAAATAATTCTTTAGCAATTCTAGGTTCAGATGCACTGTATAAAGGAATGTTATATTCATTAGTCAAACTACCTCTTAATGTTATCAAGTCTTTGCTATAATTCATAATAGCTTTAGTACTCTTCACATCATTAATACAATACTCAATAATTTTATTTATTAGTTCTTTGCTATCTATATCAGTAGTGTGATGAAGTGGCATGTCTTGAACATTAAGCCAATCCATAGAACACTGAATCCATTTTAATGAACTTCTCTTAGCTGGATTATCCCAATGATTTAATTTGAATACATCAATCTGTTTAATTAAAAGCTGACGCTCACTCCATTCCTGGAATTCTTTTGTGTCTTGTCTATTAATACAATCTTGTGCTTTTATATATACAGCTTCTGCAACTTCAACACCAGACTTGTTAATAAGCCGTGATTTGTTTTTAAGAAGAAAGTTTGTTATCTGAGCATCAAAAGCTAAACCGTTAAAAGATATATGCCATTCTTTATTCTTTTTATTCTTATCAAGAAAAACATATAAATCTTTTATATCATTATGAAATTTAGAACAACAAAATATTTTTATCTCTTCAGTTTTATAATGTTCAAATACTCCTATGAAACAATTAGATAATGTTTCATAATCCATAACATAGTGATTCATAATCTGAAATTTTGTAAGCATATAAAAATAACAAAAAAAGGAAGAGAACAAAATATTCTCTTCCCTATTTGTTTGGATTTATACTTATATGTTACTACTTAATTATTATGTTACTAGGAAGTATTAACTCTTCATTTGAAGATCCCATTTCTTTAGGTTCTTCTTTGTTAAGAAAATAACGGAAATCAAATTCTCCAGAATTCACAGCAAACATTTCAACAAACTTTTCTTGTTCTTTTTTGTCAATGATGTGATATTCTGAAAGTAAACCTACTAATACTCTTTCTTCTTTATACCAAACACCATTTTCTTTTTGCTTAGTAGATTTAACTTTGTTTCCATTACCATCTAATTTTGGAACGTATTGGAATTGTTGTTTTTCTTTATTTCCAATTACATATAATAAAGAAAGTAAAGGGTCATATACAACTTCATTATAAGGACAACTATCTAGAACAGGTATTAACTTAAATGTTTCTTTGTTTTGCCATATAGCCTTAACAAGACACATGTTTTTACCTATATTATTATTATTTTCCATCTGGTAGTTTTAAATTTAATGTATGTAAATCTATCATTTTTATTGAAGACTGCAAAATTTCTTTTCTTAAATTAGGTTTTGAACATAGTTGTCCTACTTCTTTTAAGAGTTCTTCTTTTACATTTAATAGTTTAGAATAAGTTTCATAATATTTTTCAGGGAACAGATAACTTTCTACATGAGATAAATGTCTTCTGTGTGATCTGAAAAAATACAATACTCTTTTCTTATATAATGAAGTTAGCATTGAATACTTACCACTTCTAATTAATCCGTAATCATTTGCATAATTAGAAAAATCAAATACATAAGCTAACTTATTATCTTCTAATTCAAACATGTCTTCAAAAAGATAGTTATCTAATAATGCAGCTCTCTCAAAAGATTTAAAATCTAAATCTTCTCTCTTATGATAAACTACAATAAATTTATTCTCTTCAAACTTATACATATCTTTCCAGGCCATATAAGTTTGAACAGGTACAGTACTTACACCTCTTCTAATTTTTAATAAAGGATATAAAAACAACCTGCTTTTTTGAATATAATCTGCATGTAAGGAATTTAAAAGCATTCATTTTTATTTTATAGTTTAACATTAGATAAAGCAAATGCTTTAGGAAGCTTAAACTCTTTACTTTGAAAATGATACTCTGCATCTTCAAGAGTATTAAGCATCATAGCATCCCACTTTTTAAAAGTTTCATCTGATACATTAAAAGCATATAACTGATCATACTTATCAAATACTATAAAATTAAAATTTATAATCCAACCTGCATTAACTACATCAGATAAAAAATCTTTTACTAGTTTTTTATAGACACTAGCTTGTAACCAATAGTTCCAATACTCTACAGACTCTTCAAACTTTTGTATAGGTTTGCTGGTTGTTTTAAAATCATTTATTGTAACTATTTGATTTACTACATCAACAACAAGATTATCAATTATACCTTTTAGACCAAAAGAATATTTATCATTTGGTAAACTCATTGACAATTCTAATTCATTATAGACTCCAATTTTTGTACCATCATGTTCTAAATCTAAACCTATAAGATTTCTTATTTTTTCATCTGCTTTTATAATCTCAGCTCTTCTTGAACATCTATCTAATATAGCAGCATCTATTATAGTTCTGTTTTCTTTTATCTTAAGAAACTCAAAGTAATCTATACCTTTTTCATCTGCTATTTTTTCAATTCTTTTAGAATCTTCTTTTAGTCTTTGATGTAAATTCTTTTCTTCAAGTTGTTTTAGAATAACAGATTCATAATCTCCTAATGATTTAGAAGGATCAGGATCTAACTCATATTCTTTAAAGACATTGTTAATAATTTCTATAGAACTTTCACTTGGTAAAGATTGTGGAGCAACAATAAATTTGCTGTCAAAATCTAAACCATCAAGCACTAAGTAATGTATAACAATTCCCTCTAGTAAATACTTAGCAATTTTCTCCTCTTTATCTTTAAGAACATATTCTTTATAAAATCTTTGAGGAGATTCAAGCAGCTTATTTAAGCTGCTATAACTAAAATTAAATTCTTTGTTGAAGAATTCTGTCTCTAACATGTTTTTGTCAACTGTATTGACTGTATTTGTATTAATCATTTATATGTGGTTTTATGAATCAAATTCTTCTGCTTCAATTTTTAAACAAGGACCCTGTATATAATATTGTTTTATATTAGCATTATCAAAATTAATATAATCTTCAGTACATAAAGTTGTTATTGCTTGTACATTAGCTCTAGTAAACTTCTTATTGTCTTTAAGAATATTTGTTAATGTCATAAGACTCATTGATTTTACTGACTCCTTATCTAAATTAAAATAACTTAATAAACTTTTAAAATTTACATGGTTAAACTCTTTATATTTTATAAAAGATTTTCCATATTTTTTTAATATCATTAGTATATACATAAGACTTTTTTCATAATTACTATTAGCAAGTAATTCCATAGCCATTATTATAGAAGCATCATCATTACTAGCACACATTAATGCTAGGTCTTGATACTTTTCTTTATCTATAATAATAGAATCTTCATTAATGTACTTTAGTAATTCATCTTGTTTATATACTAAACAATTATCAGAAAGACTTTTAATTTTAGAATTTATAGGTACAATAAACAATGTTCTAGAGCCTTCAGCATATCCTTGTTTAATAGACCATGAACCATCACTTGTATAAAGTTGCAATCCTGTTAGGTAATTGCCAGAAGAATCTTTGGGTGCTCTATAATAAAACGCACTTGCTAAAGAACTTTTTATGTATACGTGTGAAAAATCATTAGCATCAACAAGCATTTTAAATCTTGTTTCTTTTGGATGATTTAAATAACGTAACCAATGTTTAAAGTCATCAGATTTCATTTTGAAAACATCACGTCTAAACAAGTGATCATTTGTTTTAGGTATTGAATCTGCTGGTGGAATAAATGCTATTGTAGCTTTCTTAGGTAGAATAGTAAAATTAAATTTTTCTTTAGCTTTAAACCTTGGCACTGTTGTTCCAGGAAATAAATATATTATTTCTTCTTCTAATTTATTTCTTTCTAACTCATTTTGAATATTACAATGATGTTCAAAGTCTTCAAATAAACCACCATGTTCAATTCTTATATCTAACTGATCATGATTTATATAATCTATGTATAAATATTTAGTTAAATTCATCTGTTTAAAATTTTTAAAAGACCCCGAAGGGCCTTTTATTATTTCATAACTAATTTTTGTAACTGAGGATCAATAAATAGTTTTTGGAACTTTGTTTTATTCCCGTGTATAATCTTCTTAGCTAAGTGATATTTTAAATCATTAGTAAATACATCAGGATGTTTAATCAAAGCACTAATTCTATTTACAATTTCTGGTGTTACTGGATTAGACTCTGCATAATTAAGCGTAAAGTTAATTAATCTTGTAGATAAAATGCTAGCTATATCTGCTCTATAATCTACAGCTGGATTACCTCCATCACATATAGAACTAAGCAGCTCATCAATTACTTCTTTTTCATCTTTATGCAAGAGCATTCTTTTAGGACTAATGATTCTATCTAATCTATTGTTAATAAAACTTGTAAACAATGTAGATACTTCAGGGCCTACAGAGCCTTCACCACACATTTGAATTAAAGGTAAATCTTTTTCAAATGATGGAATAGTTTCTAGTAGTTTAAAGAATGTAGTTAGAGATCTTGGATTAACTTTTTCATTAACAACTTCAGGATTCATCAATACAAAATTAATACATCTACCATCAACCTTTTGAGTCTCTGCCCATTCAGCCCAACGCTCATGATTCCACTTCAATATTACTGAAACAAATCTAGTTCTTTGAGCAACGTCAATAGAGTTTACCAAATAGTTTCCGTCATCTGGATTAGCTGTAAGAACAATATGCCAATCATCAGGAAGTTTCCAAGAAAGATATTCTTGTCTATCTACTAACTCCATAACAGCTTGAATAAACTTTACATCAGCACGATTCCAGTCATCAAGAATAAGTATACCGCCTCCTTCTTTGTTTGCAATCCATTCAGGTGGACAATAAGACATTCTTTTTTCTCCAGTAAATCTGTAACCTTGTTTTAGATATTCATTAGTAGCATTTTCATCAACCCAAATACATTCAGATTCTGATCCGCCTGGTACTTCTACAGTTTCATTAACTTTTTTAGTTACTTCCATACCGTTTGGAAGCTTAACCTTTTTAAGTACTTGTCTAACTTCTGTTTTCTTTTCTGTACTTGTTCCTTCTTTACATAATTGAAACTGACGTAATGGAAAACCTACAAGATCACCTAAGTCTTCTATCTGTGCTAAGTTTAATTTAACACAACTTAAATTGTTTTCTTCTGCAATTTGTAAAGCAACGCTTGTCTTACCAAGACCAGATTCACCAATAACTTCTGTTGCTACAGGTTTCTTACCGTCTTTTTGAATGTGTCTGTTGTTGTTAATAATGTGTTGCAAAAATGATTTCATTTCTGCAGAGTCTAAGCTAACTTGATTCATAATTCTAATTTAATAGTTGTTCCTGGCAATTCATCCCAAGCATTACCTTGTGAAGAAAGTACCCATAAAATATTTCCTTTTGCATTTTCAGGTGCTGAACATTCTCCATCTGTAAAATAGAATAGACAACTAAACTCATTGAGTTTTTCATTGTAATAATCTATAACAGGTTGAAAGTCTGTTCCACCTCTGCCATGTATTTCTAAATCTTTTCTTGGATTAAATTTACTTATGTTAGATATTGCTGTATCACATTGTATAATTGTAACATCAGAACCTGTCTTCTTTATATGATGTAATTCATTAAGAAACTCTTTAAGTTCATTTGTATTAACAGAAGCTGATGTATCTATAGCTGCTAGTACATGCTTGTGCTTTTTAAATTTTAAACCAGGAAAGTCTGGTAATCTTTTGTTGAACTTTCTTCTAGAAACTTTAGTATAAGTTCTTGTAGATTTACCAATAAACCTTCTCATATATCCTTTCCAATCAAACTTTGGCGGATCTATTTGTTTAAGCTTTTCAATTATACTTGCAATCTCACCAGGTACTGTACCATGCATCTTTTTTACCTGATCAGCTACTTGATCTAAGACATGTGCTGTTTGTGACTTTATCAATCTCTGAGTTGCTTCACTTATTTCTTCACTATCCCATTCATGTTCAGGAGCTGTAATTTCAGTTCCGTCACTTAAAGTAACACTGTTATCATTTCCTTCACATAAATCTTTTAAAGCATTACCTAACTCACTGTCTTCATTTTTTATCTTACTAAGCTCTTTGTAGTAATATCTTGTACCTGCTTTGTAATCTAACTTATACCCTTGGTTAATATAAGTTTCTATAAAACAACCATTTTCAGGCAACCATGATCTTTCAATGTATTGATTAATCTCAATATCCATTGCTATATTTAATAGCTTTTTATCTTGAAGATCATTATAGTCTGTTAAATGAAAGAAAGCAATGTGTAATAACTCATGTTTTAATATGCCTACTTTTTGTATTGGAGAAAGTGTTTGCCAGAAATCAGGATTAATAGCTAACTCATAGTTAATACCTTTAATGCAAACACCTGCTGTAGGCACTTTCTTTTGGGACCAAATTTTATTTAGCGACATAAGAAGAAGCCCGTAATAGGCTTCTCTCAACATAAGTTCTTTAGATGCTTTAGCTAAACTTTCTATATTATCTTTCATCTTTAATTTTTATTATTACATCTTCAATAAAAGTATATCCAGTATCAATAAGTTTATTCTTAAAATCTATTGAAAAAGAATCTATTAAAGATTGTTTTGCTTCATAATCAAACTTGCCTTCATTAACTATTTTAAATAATTGTTTGTATGTAAGGTGTGATATACCAGGTTTAAAATCATCATCTAAGTAATCTTTTACTGCATTAGTTAGATTATCATAAAAAGTTTGATAGTTTGTCTTTATATGTTTATCAGCTACAATACCTTGTTTAAGTACAAGTAACATGTTTATCACATTATAATCTGTTAGTTCTAAATTTTCCATTATGGTTAAACCAACAGTCCAGTTCTCATGATCTCTTGAAGATATCATAGACAGTATAGAATCAAACTCTTGTTTTTCTAGCATTTTGTTTTTCATATTAGTCATTTAATTTTTCTGTTCTTATCATCCACATAGGTGGCTTTTTTGCATTTATATTATCTACCCATTCTTTTGCTGTAGGTATGTAACCAAAGCAGTCTTCTTTAACATGTTGTTCTCCAACATATCTGGTATAAACTATTTTACCATCTGAATTTGTAAATGATTTACCAAACTTAGATTCACATTCAAATATACCTTCAGAATGATGTCTAAATATTCTATGTCTGCTATGACCTAGCCAACTCTTAGTTTCATCAAACCATTCATGTATATGAATATAGTCTTCTACTATACCACCAAATTTTCTAACTGAAGATTTTGCGTGTTGTAAAGGATGAGCCATTAAATTATACTTCCAGAATGACCATAAAAATGTGTTTCAGTATATCTTACATTATTATTAATAATATACTCACCTGTAGATACGTTTATGTTTACTGTTCCAAATCCTCCATCATTATTATACCAATCTTCTATATCTTCTGTTAATACATATACAATATCTTCTATATTATTTTTTAAATTTTTATCAATTTCAAAATCTATTGCAAAGTCTCTGTGATGTATATAACTATCTGTAGATAGTTCATCAAAGTCTAAACCTTTTTCTATTGCTTTTTTATTATCAACATATAATATGTCATCTATAACGCCTTCATCTCCAGAACCTTCATAGTATGCTTGTATATAACTTATTCCTAAATCTTTAAGTTTAAACAGCATTACTCTGTTTTCATTGTCTAATGTTTTCATAAATTAAATTTTATAAAATCTTCCTAAAATATTTTTATTTAAATACTCATCTTTTTCAAGAACTTCATTTACAAATTGAAACTTTGTTTCTTGATAAGTAAGTTCTGTTTTAGAATAACATATCTTAAGTATAGTTCTGACTATAGGTATGCCTTCTTTATGTGCTTTCTTTAATACTTCATTACTACTATAATATTTTTCATAGTCTGTTTTTTTAACCATAGTATATTTCTTAGCTCTTTTATCTGTCATAGCTGCAATAGCTCTCTTTCCAAATTTCTTTTTTCTAATTGAATAGAAATTCTTTTTGCCAATATACTTTACAAGTTTACCTTTAATTACCGCAGTCATTTCATATATAAAACCTACAGCGTTTTCAGGAATCATTTCTTCTGTAAATCTTTGATGGTTTAAAATCCAGCTCATAATAAATATTTAAGTAGGTAATTCTTTGCTTTCTCCTGTAAGAGCTTTTGTAATTAATGGATACAAATGATACATAGTATTTCTAACACCGTGTTGTTCTACTGAGTCTGATAAATCTTTCTCAAGCTTTAAGTGTACATAAGGAATATTATATTCTTGATTATACTTTTGCATTGCTCTTAGCCCTGCTTCATCATTATCAAATAATACACATACCTTTTTATACTTTTGTATAAACTCATTCATTAATGAATCAGGAAGCATTGTGTTTTCAGAATCT
>Ga0208018_100371_pt1 | contig 12492 bp, 3 predicted proteins | sample 31_taG_FD_184105 | JGI IMG/M metagenome (GOLD analysis project Ga0208018, IMG submission 184105) | Marine viral communities from the Gulf of Mexico - 31_GoM_OMZ_CsCl metaG (SPAdes) (version 2) | ecosystem: Environmental > Aquatic > Marine > Oceanic | place: Gulf of Mexico | collected 2015-07-12 | reverse complement strand
AACAGATATTTTGCAGGGAATCTTTTTGATACTACAGAGTATGGCGACGAAGCAATAACAGATCTATTTAATTTTGCTCAACTAATTGTTCCAAGTCATAATGCTACTTTGCAATTACAGCATAGGAATGGAAATGGAGATGTAGGGATTTACAACAACGAAATAAATGTCTATAATAGAACTGGGTATTTTAGAGGTGAAGCATATGCTTATGGTCTTGTTTATGTTTTAAAAAACGGAAGAGAAACGCAAGCATTTCCAATTGCTGGTCGTGATGATTGGAACTTAGGTGGTACTCCAAACACTAGCGGTGTTTATAGATTTCCAAATATCAATGTTTCTCCAACAGTTTCCGGAAACAATATTAATGTAATGGGTGTTCAGTTTGACGTTACAAATGCTTTTGCATCTGTACCTCAATACATTTTAGATAATGTAACTGGATTCTATATTGTACGAGCAGAGCGTCAAGAAACACTTCTCTATCAAGGATTCACATTGCCATGCTATAATGCAGCTGATGGTGCCACATCAAGAGGTCTTTACTTTTTGATTGGTGAGTATCCACAAATAGAAAAAAGAAATGAAGATGTAGTTCCAATGTTTGAAGAAGAAAAAAAATTATTAGATCAACCAGACAGAATAGCTTCTTTTCCTTACCAGACAAGGTATGACTTTAGTGGATTATTTACCCAAATTTTCACTTTTGTTAATCACATTAAAAGACATACTCAACAGGTAGAAGGTAAATGGGGCTTTCATTCATCTGATCATTTCTTTGTAAAAACACTTGGAATACCAAAAGCATTGGTTTATCCATTTGGAACAATTGAGTTTCAAAGATTTACTGATATAGATCCTAGTAAAGAGGATTATTTTTATCAAGATGATACATACAATTTTAGCACTGGGGTAAAATATCTTCATGATGTTTATAACATAGCACCATGGGAACAAGCCAACAACAATAGCTATACATCTTATTTCAATCAAGGATCAAGAAGTGATTTTGATTCAATGTATTACTTTATAGCAGAAAATTTAGCTGAAACTAAGTTTTTTGAGTTGATTAATCTTGAATCAGCATATACGAGCTATATAGGTATTGATGCAGATATTGAATATGATTACAGAATGATTAATCTGTACAATACAAGTGTAGATCCTGCTAGTTTTGATATAACAGACTTGTATGATGTAAAAGCAACAACTTACTTTAAGATATCAAAGTATTATCGTATAGCTGACGTTCAAGCTAACAATGGACTGATTAATGATCAAATATTCTACAAAGGAGATTGCTTTTTGCAAAGAACATGGCACAAGCAAATGTACAACCCTAAGTATGGACCAGGAGTAAAAGACGACGGGGGAAATATAGCTGTTGGTGGTATAGACCTTGGATTGTTTGATGGCTTAATTGGGGAAAGACTATATTCTTTTGGTGTTTGCTATTCTTTTATATCTGAAAACAAAATAAATACTGAGATGAGATTAGATGATTTCATCAATAAGTTTTATCCAGGTTCATATGCAGAAGTTTACGAGCAAGCTGTAAAAGACATTGAAAGAGAGTCTGAGTTGCTTAATCCGGGCTATAATAAAGTCTTGTCAAGCAAGTTTTATAATGGTATAGATTTAGAGATACCTTTCTTCCCGGAAAACAAACCTGTTGGTATTATGTTTAGCAATAAGCATAGACCAGGATCATTCTTAGATGCATATCGTGTTATTGATTTATCTGCACTAAAAGAGTATGATTATAGAATGGGTGAAATAAAATCTCTACAAGTTTTAAATAACGCATTGTTTTCTATTCAGGAAGAAGGGGTTAACAGGCATTTTGTAAACGAAAAAGCTGTACTTAATCAAGGATCATCTACAGGTGAGTTATTGCTTGGTACTGGAGACATACTTGATTCTAAGCATCAGAATATAACAGACTATGTTGGATCTCAGCATCAGTGGTCAATTGTTTCAACAGAGATTGCAATATATGGTGTTGACTTTAACAAGAGAAAGATTTGGAGAATGAAAGGTAACATGCAAATGGAGGTATTGTCCGACATGCAAGGTTATCGATCGACACTTCACGAGCTTTGTGAGTTTAGTAATGATGAAAGTGATCGTGTTGAATTCTTTTTAGATAACCCAGTTTGCAGAACTGGTATTACTAGTGTGTACGATAGAAAACATCAAGACATATATTTCACTTGGATATATGGAAGCCCTGAAAGATTAGATGACTGCTCTGTAAAAGATATTGGAAGAACAATAGTATTTAACGAACTTCAAGGAGCTTTCCATGGTGAAAGAACAGCTGATTCAGCAATGAGGTTTACAATCAATGAAGACTTCTTTGCGTTTGGTAAATTGTCATTCCCTAGTATGAATCCAGATCCAATTATAACATCAGTTGGTTATTTGAAAGACATCTATGAAATTGCAGGAAACGAAAATGCAACTACATTCTTTGAGAATAATGATCCAGATCTATGCTTTGTGGAGTTTGTAGTTAATGAAGCAGCAGAAATTGCAAAAGTCTTTGATAATCTAGAGTTGAGTACAAGCTCAGATAACATTTATCGTGTTGTTTACGAAACACAACATCAGACATCAGAACACTTTCCTTGGATAGAAGGAACAGAAGCTAGTTATTGGAGAGATCCTGCATACACTGAAAATTTATGGAAGCTTCCAATAATAAGAACTCAAGACTTACAAAATCCTACAAATAATATATACGACGTTGATAGTAGATTCCGTGGTAGGTGGATCAAAATTCGAATAGAATGGAAAACAAAAAGTCGTATCTTTATCAAATCAGTGTTGACTCACTTTAGACAGTCGCACAGCTAAAAATTAGAAATTATGCCTTGGCCAGCAGTAGCAGCAATAGCAGGAAAAGTATTAGGTGGAGCCGCAGCCGGTGGTGGCGGTGGTGGAATGTTAAGTGGACTCATGGGAGGAGGCGGAGGCGGAGGCCTTATGTCTAAGATGGGTGGAATGATGGGCGGAGGTGGCTCTGGTGGTGGCGGAGGTATGTCAGGAATGATACCTCAGATTGGTAAAAGTGTCATGGGGATGATGCAAAAAAACAAAAACCAAGGCCACACAGCACAGAGATCTACACCAGCTAACCAATACTTAGGAAATCAAACAGCAACCGAAACAATGAATGTTGCTAGAGGAGGAAAGATTAAAAGACCTTCTTATCAGATGGGCGGAATGAGTCCGGAGTTTTTTGATTATCTAGGAAAGCTTACAGGTCAAGGACTTCAAAATGCTGGACAGACAATGGATTATGCTGACACTCAAGGCATACAAAATGCAGTTCAGGGTATAGAGCAATTAGAAACAACAGGTAATGTTGTTACTGAGACAGGTGCAAATCAAGGGCCTCAAGTTTTAGGATCTGATGCTGCAATGGGAATAGAATCTCAAAACTTAGGAGAGCCTATGCCTGGTCAAGAAAGTCAAATGGATCAGGTTGTAAACACTGAAACACAGCAGTTAGAGCAAATGCAAGCAGAACAAGATGCAAATAGTACAGGTGATGCAGCTAAAGGTGCTTTTGATAAAGTTAAAACAGGAGATGTTATAGGTGCAGGACTTATGCTTGCAGATCACTTTATAGGTAAACGCTCTGCAAATAGAGAAATGGTAAGACAAGAGCAAATAGCTCAAGGTTTACATGATCAACAACAACAAAGGGGTTCTGTTTACGCAAACCAAGGAAGTGTATATTCAGCAAAAGATGGTGCAGCAATACCAGGAAAAATGAAGCAAAACAATAATTTGGCTAGTATGATGAACTATCGAGCAGGAGGAATGGCTCCAGCTGATAGAGTTCCAAGATCTGAAAGAGTTGAATGGGGTGAATACTGGAACAGTCAAGATACTCGTCCTGAAGGAAACTATCAACCGGCAATGTCTAGAGACAGAAAAGGTGCAAGACAGGTTAAAAGAATGGTTAATAAAAGAATCAGACAAGGTTATGTTGATTCTCAAGGAACTGATTATGGTCAATTCAAGAAAGTTAAGACAAAAGATTTTATGGTAAATGCTAATCCTATTCCATCTTTTAAAGGTGGGGGAGAGCTACCAGAGAAAAAAACTCCAGGAAGTAACATTCCTACTGTTACAATTCCTCTTCCTGATGGAAACTCATTTACTCCTTCTGTAAATTCTGCTCCTAATTTTGAGGAAATGAATATGTTAGGGATGATGTCCGGTGGAAAGATGCCATACAAGAAAGGTGGAATGACTAAAAAAGGTTGGTGCTAATGGGATCTTTATTTGGAAATATGACTAAACGTGGTTCTTATGGAGTTGTTCCAGGGAACGGAAATCCAAAAGCAGATGACAAAAAAATGAATGCTGGTCCGGGACATGTTGTTCCGCATGAAAATGTTGACGCAGCTAAAAAAGTTGTTTCTGCATTAGGTTATGATCCAAATCAAAAAGTTAGCATGAATCAAGGTGGGGGATCTGGAATGGATATTAATATTTCATCTAAAGAGTATTTCCTGAACCAAGAACAAGTTGATAGAATGCAAAATGAATTGGGAATAGATCCAGAAACTCTTTCTCCAAATTCTCCATACAACAAAAGAGTAAAAGGTGGAACCACTAAACAAGTAGAAGACATGGTTGATCAAAAATTATATGGGCTGATGATGAATAACAACAATCAGTATCCTTCGTATCAAAATGGTGGTGGAACAGGTGAACCTCCATTGGAGTTTGTATCTGCATTAATGCAAAAGATGTATGGAGATAATGAGGTTTCAGAGGGAGGAGTTGAAGGTGCTCATATTTTAGCTGGAAAAGAATGGCCAAAGTATTTAGAAGGCACTAGTGATTATCAGTTTATAGAAATGGATCCATCAATAATGTCTCAATATCAGAATACTTCAACAACACCAACATCAGAAAAAGTAGCTGAAGGTGCAGCAATGGGTACACTTGGAGGATCAGCTATAGCTTCAGGTAGCCCTGATCCTACAAGAAATTTAGCTCCAGGAACATTTGAGTCTTTTGAAAATATAGATATGTCCCAATATCCAGGTTTGAATGAAAATCAAATTACAGACATACAAAATAGACTTAATACAGGTGCTTATGGTGTTGATTTTTCAGGATATACAGAAGATCAACCAAATTATTACACATACAAGCTTGGAAGTGTAGCAGATCCAAATTATGCTGCAGAGCTCCCTATGAAACCTGTTGAACAACTTCCTGACGATGTTTTTACTAATCGTAATAATTATCCAGGTGGAAGGTTTCCAAAGTATCATGAACTATACGATCCGGAATTAGATGCCGAACCTAAAGATCCAACAGATCCTAGAGACACATCTAAATTTGAAGAGCAAAGCCCAGAAGAAAAAGCTTTAGCTGGATTAATGGAAAGGAGTGAGGCCTTAACTGAAAGAGAGCAATTAGCAAATGCAGGAATGGGACTTTGGAATTTAAGCCGTCAATACAAAGATCTCCCTGATCCAATTCGAGTTCGTCCTTCATCTACAAAGATGGATTACGAAACAATGAAAGAAGATGCTGAACAGGATGTAAGTAAGCAAGCTAGATTAGCTCACTATATTAACAAGCAAATGGGAGGATCTCCAGTTGGAACTACTGGTATTAGTGCAAATCAAATGGATGCTCAAAACAAGATAGCATCTTCTTTGTGGACAATGCAAAATCAGCAACTAAATCAAGATAGGGCAAGAGAAGATCAATACAACTCTACATGGATTTCTCAAAAGCTTCAAAGAGACATGCAGAATGAAGCTGCTAGATCTGCATTTGCAGCAGACAAAGGAAATAAGATTGCAGGAAATGTTCGTGAGATATTTGACGCAGAAGAAGCTGGATTATACAGAGATCAAGGCTTGATTAATGAAAAGTCTTCTATGGATATGGATATTGCATATATGGATTATAAGTCTTTAGACAAAGCTAAAATGATGGCAGGAAAAGATCCTAATAATCCTAAAAGTGGATACTTATCTTTTTCAGATTACATGAAAATGACTGAAGACGAAAGAAGACAGTTAGGCGAATTATATTCATCTTAATTTTTTTAACTTTGAGGTTATGGCATTAGTAAATTACATGGGTGATGCACCTGGGACAATGGCTTATCAAAGAGCTAGGGCTAGACAGCCTTTAGGTTTTACAAGATATAAAAAGCCACAAGATGCTATGCCTAATATGCCTGACTTAGAAGTTGAAGGTCTTCCAGGTGATGGTCAATGGATGTATCAAAATCAATTAAACTATCAAACAGGACTAAAGTCTCTTTATAGTCAGTACGGAGGTGAGATGGATTGGGTTCAAGCAGATCCTAAATACAGACAATTAGCAGGAACTCAAAACTATTATGCTTACAATAAACAAGCCTTAACTAGAAATTTAGAGTTAACAAAAGCTAGAGATATCGCTTTAAGAACTTATGGTTCCGGGCAGCAACAAGGTCAGTATGAACTGAAGGATGTTGGTGGTGGTAACTATATGATGAAGCAGTGGAATCAGGACGAAAATGGAAAGATCACTGGTACCACAAAAAAAGAATATTTAGAGCAGAGAGTAAATAATCCTAATCTAGGTTATCATACTGACGGTACAGTAGGCTTGATGCCTATTGATTATGATGAAGGAACTGGAGACATGGATAAGTTTAATGCTATGATGAATTCTTATTTTAGCGATCGTGGTATTAACAGTAAGGCTTGGGATAACATATCAAAGTTCTCTCAAGATAACACGCAAAGCCTTGGTTATGGACTAGGTGAGCTTCATCAAAATGGAGGGCTTACAGCAGACAACTATCAGCAAGTTAAGGCAGCTGTTGACTATGTAAGAAAATATGGTTTAGATGAAAATCATGAATATTTTTTACGTCAAGAAATGTTTGATGCGTACCATAGAAATCGTTCATTTTTAATGCCTAAACTAAATGATGATGGTAGTTATTATAGAGATGCAAATGGACAATTAGTTTTAGAAAACAGAAAGTTTACATTTGATGAACTAAATGATCCTGATAAAATTCAGGTTGCTGAAGAGTTTTATTTTGCTTCTAGAGTTGGTGACTATGCAGAAAAACTAAAACAGAAAAAGACAGAATCAAAAAAGAGAGATGAGTACGTTTATCAAAATATTGATCCTCAAACAGGTCAGGTCATTCAAGATCCATCTCAATTTATGTATTCTAATATTTCGCAAGGGGCAGGACCAGAGACAGATCAAGTTGGTGTAAATAACTACACTGAGAGTGGTGAATATGTAAATGGAAAAGAAATAATACTTAAAGATCCTTACAAAACTGATCAGTATAATTGGCAAAACTTTGGACCATATTTACAGCAATTTCAAGATGCTTTTGTTAAGCCTGATGGAACTACAACAATGTACGATTTAGCACAAAATGGTCAGTTAAACTTAGATGGATTGTGGTCAGAATATACAGCAGACGAGTTAAAGCGAATGAGAGTTGTTGGTGTTAATAACCTTACTTTGATGAATGGTGATGAATGGACTACAGATCAGTTTGGTAATCGTGTGAAAAAACAAGAGTGGGTGGCAAACTGGAAAGTCTTAATTAATGAAGACGATGATCTAGTAGAAAATGGAAGGCTCATGGCTTTTGATGGTACTGAAGGTGTTGGAGAGATAAGACCTATAATTAGTGGAAACTTATCTGAAGGAGAAGATTTTGCATCTCATTTAATTAACTGGAGATTACAAGATGAGGTTGAGGGATCTTATGGTATAACTCTTCCAAGAGAAGGTCTAGAATATAAGCGTGAATGGTTAGAAATTAATCTAGGTTCTAACATGACAAATTCAATGCATTATGCTGATTTAGCAAATCCAAATGCTAGTAGAGCTAAAGGTGCTGATATAAACATAGTAACATCAACAGGAGATCAGGCTAGACAAATGAGAGCTATTAAGGATGAATTAGGTAGCGATATAGGAATAGACCAACAAGCAACAATGCCATAATTTTTAAGCATGAAAAAGAAAAACGAAATTGTAGTTAGAAAAAACTATCAAGGGGGTGGTGATACAAATCCAACTCCAGCAGCAAATAATACTGGTGGAAATGGAGGAAATCAAGAAGCTTTAGTTGGATCTACAAATCGTGATTATTTTACATACAAAATGTATGGGTTGGATGATGAAAGAATATACCGAAAGGTAATGAATGATCCAACAATAAACGTAACTCTAGGAGATAAAGAATTTGCTAGAAAAAGCTACAATGAGACTGCAAAAAAAATAGGAATTAAACCTAGTGATGAAGATTTTGAGCAAAGATATGAGGCAATATCTAATCAATATGCAAACTATAAAAAAGGTGTTTATGACAATGGTCTTGGTATAACTGACCATTTAAGAACATGGACTTCACCTTGGGCTGAATTAAAAGATCCAGGAGGATACCATCAGCCAAGAGTTTACAATATTTTTGGTCGTGATTCTAGATGGAGATTTGATCAGACTGGTAAAGTTATTAGACAAAAAACAGATCAGCAGTTAGCCTATGACATGGGTTACTATTTACCTATTGTAAATGAAGGTGATGAAGATAGTGGCTATGATCCTAATAAGCGAAACTACAAAACCATAGTTACAGAAAATGGACAAGAAATAAGAGTTGGTGACTTAGATAAGGATGGTGATGAGTGGTTTGGAAGCTGGACAGCAGGACTTTTTCCTGGTCCAGAAAAAAACACAATGCTTATTGTCGATTATGACGGAGAAGGTGTTCCTGTTGCTAGAGAAGTCTCTGCTCATGATAAGGTATATCAAAGTGATGCTGTATTTTCTATGTTTGGTCCTAAAGCAATGTACTCTACCTGGTATGGAAACCTTTGGGACACTGTAGTAAATAATACCTTAGCTGCTATACCTTCCGGTATTGTTGGATTAACTGATTGGATGAATGATATCCAGCAAAGAACTAACCCTAAATATTTTATGGCCAACTTTACTGGTGCTGATAATGTACCAGGAAGAGACGATGATTTTTTAGATCAAGGTGATAAGTATTTTAAGAATATAGCTTCTTGGGCTTCTGTAAGTACTCCTCAAGATGTTTTAGATGTTTCTTGGAATGACAATTCGACTGCATTATCTTGGCATGCAGGCGGTGTTATTGGTCAAATTCTAGAAATGGTTTTGGCAAGAAAGCTTCCTACAAAATTAGCAAGACTTAGAGGTGTTACTGATGTAGAAAAACTATACAAGCTTCAAAAATACGGATCAAGAATGGGTGCAGCATTGATGGCCATTCAAGCTGCTGATGGAATGAAAAGGACCGGTTACGAAATGGGCCTTACTGAAAATCAGCAAACACTTCTTTATGGTCCTATGCTTGCCACTGCTTTTGCCGTTGAACGATGGGGACCAAACATATTAGATGATGGACTACAAAGATTTTTAGTTAAGTCTGATGCTGATGAACTTATCAAAAGAGAAATTATTGACATTGCAGCTTCTAATTTTGGGAAAACAGCTAAAGAGTTAACAGAAGAAGAAACTAAAGCTGCATCTAAGATGTTAGTTAACAGACTTCTAGGGCATAGTAAAAATCTAGGAAAGAAAACATTTGAACTGACAAAAAGAGGAGGTTCATATGTTTATGAAAAGATGCCAACTTTTATGAAGGCAGCTTTAGAAGAAGGTACAGAAGAAGTTATAGAAGGAAGACTAGAAGGTGCATACACTACCATCAATGATTATATAGTTAGTTCCCAAAACAGAGAAGCTAGAATAAAAGCCGATCGATATAAATACGAAGCTAAAGATGGTAAGTATTATGAATGGGATAAAAAACACCAGCAAAGAAGAGAGATATCTAAAGAGACTTATGAGAAAAATGTAAACATGATTGAAAATATACCAGAAGGCGGTATGTTTAATTATTACAATCATAATGATGGTTTCTTTAGTAACTACTGGAATAATACCAAAGGAGAAATAGCTCAAGAGTTTTGGCTTGGTGCTATAGGTGGTGGATTCATGGGTAGTATTCAAGGTATTACAAATGCCTTAAATGGAAATACAAGCACAAGACCTACAAGAGATGGTATGATTGCTGACTTTATTGTGTCAGGAAATCAAGATATTCTTTACAAAAAAGCTGATGAGGCATTTGGAAAAGTTCAAGGAACAATGGGTACATTTGGTCCTACAGATGTTACTAGTGATGGTAAACTAGTAGATGAGAATGATCCGAACTCAATCAGTATTCATGAAGAGAATTACAGAATATTTAAGCAAGAGCTTGATGAGTCTGTAAAGCTTTTTGAAACCATCAAAAAAGAAATAGCAAGACAAGGCGAAAAGAATGGAAGGCCTAATCCTAGAATCATTGAAGAGATGATGTCTAATATGGAAGGCAAAGCATTGCTTAGAGAAGCCTTTGAGTATCAAAAGTTTTCACAAAGCCTACAAAGAGAGATAGAAGCCTTAAATGACGAGATGGCTGAAAATGTAGGGAATGCTGAAAAAACTGCTGAGTTAGAAGAACAATTAAAGGATCTACAAAGACAGAAAAAAGATCTATCACTTCAATTAAAAGAGATTACTTCTGGACGAAGAGTAAAAGAAAATCAGGTTAATACTCATTTAAAGCATTTTAGTGCTCAAAATAATACATACATGGTTGCTCCTGATGGATCTAATCATGTTCCTCCTGCAACAGCAATGGACGATGTTCATAAAAGATATGATAGAAAACGTGCAGAAACTATTGAGCAAATAAAAGAAAGATCTCAGCAACGTAAAGATTTTGAATCGAAAGTTCTTGCTGATGATTTTACTTTACAAGAGGGAGAGCTTTATGGTCAATACACTGAAGATGTTGGTGAATATGATACTGCTTTAGGTAATATTGTTGAACTACAAAGAAAGGCAACAGATCTTGGAATAAATGAAGCAGGAAGAGAAAAGTTAATCAAAGAGCTTCAAGCAGAAAAAGAAGCAATTCTTGAAAGTATTCCAGAAAGCCCTGCATTAGATCCTACTGAGGAAGAAGTTGCTGCATTTAAAGAGCAGGAAGAAATAATGGGTATGACTGCTGAAGATTACTGGATGGGTAAACTTGAGCAAGCTCCAGCTGGTTCTGCAAGAAACAGTGCATTTAAACTTTTGAACGAAATAGACAATACTATTAAGAGCTTTGAAGTCTCTTCTGAGGTTAAAGTTGGTGATAATGTTCAATGGAAAATAGATGGTAAAGAGCAATTTGGAGTGCCAAGAAAGGTTCAAAGCATTGAAGATTTTGACGGAGAACAGTTTGCAATGGTTGAAGGTAGGGAAGAAGCAATTCCTTTATCTCAACTAAGTCATTATGGAAAGCCGCAAGGAATAACTCCTCAATCTCCGGTTGAATTCAATGAAGATGATTTCAAGTCTCTTTATTATGATACATATGTCGATCGACAAGGTAATGAGATATCCATTACAGAGTCCTTAAAAGATTTGGCATCAAGAACACTTAATGAAGAAGATTTACAAAACATTGAACTCTTAGAGCGTTCTATTAGAAATAACTCATATGTTGTTAATGCAAGTAGATACATGTCAGAAGTTGGTAAACAACATGACATTGGACACTTAAAGCCAAGTGCTGAAGCAGAAATAACAGATGCTCAAGCAAAGAGAATCCAGGAAGAATTAATGGACAAAGCAATTCTTTTGGAATCTTTAAAAATTAAGCAAGGCTTAGATGTAAATGACAAAAAGAATAAGGAGTCAAGACTTAGACTGAATGACTACAAGATTAAGAATGACATCATAGATATGATTACTGCTCTTCCTAATCTTGAGAAGGGAATTTATGAAGGGATTGAAGCGAACCAAGCGAGAGTTAGAGATCTATTAAATGAAGCTGAATCTTTTTACGCAGATAATGGAAATTATCCAATAGAAGCTTTAGACCAAGCTCATAAAATCATTGTTGATATTGAGTCGGATCTACACAATTTCTTAAAAGGTCAAGACTCTAAAAAGGTTGCTAAGGAATTAACTCTATACTTTGAAAAGTATAAGAATGCTAAAAAGAAAAAGCTAACTTACTTAAATGCTGATGAGTTTACAGATGCAAGTTATGATGATGCATACACTTATCAGTCTTTCTCTATGCCGACACCGGAAGGTTTAATGACAGACAGTTTAAGAGCGAAGCAACAATTTGCAAGAGTTTACTTCCAGAACTACATTCAAAATATAGCAAGACTAGACTCTAAAAGTTTTTATTCTAGCTTCCAAGAGGCTTCAAATCAAATAAGACAAGAGTCTGGAGTTCTTCCTTCTTTTGAGCAGATGGAAGTTATTAAGCATGTGTATGGGTTGTTAGTAAATCCTGATAATGCTATGTTGATGGATTTAGAGGAGGCCATAACCGGACAGTCTAAATCAGATAAGACATCAAGACACATGATAAATGACTTTTTGAGTAGGTCATTG
>Ga0208018_100367_pt1 | contig 12535 bp, 3 predicted proteins | sample 31_taG_FD_184105 | JGI IMG/M metagenome (GOLD analysis project Ga0208018, IMG submission 184105) | Marine viral communities from the Gulf of Mexico - 31_GoM_OMZ_CsCl metaG (SPAdes) (version 2) | ecosystem: Environmental > Aquatic > Marine > Oceanic | place: Gulf of Mexico | collected 2015-07-12 | reverse complement strand
ACCATGTCATTAGCACTTTGATTTAGAAGGGATGCCATTCCTTCTGAAGCATCGGAGTCTCCTAAATCAATTATACTTAGAGGTGCAGTAGACATGTATTCTGAATCTTTATATACTATGTCACGGGATGATACAGTATTGTTGTACCTTTCACTAAGAGAACGGTCAATAAAGCTTCCTTCTCCCCGAGTTTTAGCGATTATTATACCATCATTTTCCCTGATAGTCTTTTGGCCTTCTGCTGAGAGTCTATTACCATCGTCATCATATGTATACTCTCTGTTAAAGTAATTTTCTAAGCTCATCCTTAAACCTCCAGGGTTTACTTGGTTCTTCCCTGGTTCACTTGAAAAAATACCCCCAACTCCTCCTCCAAATGCACTTTTAATATTTCCACTGCTAATCGTAAACGTTCCATCCCCATTTGCTGTCCAAGTCGCTTGCTTCGCTCCTCCCTCCCCCTGCGCTGGTAAATCAAAATTCAGAGTAAGTTGCGTACCTGCTTCAGCACCTTCCATAGTTGTCATGATATCATCAATAAGGACATTCATTTCTCCCCTTGCATTATTTCTTATGTTAGCGTAATGGTTAAAGTCCATTTGGTACCCTCTGTATTCTGCTAATTTACCTTGTATAAAATCAGCAGCTACTTGTCTTTGCTCTTCGCTTTGGTTCTTATAAATAAAACTATTTGGGTCCTTTATTGCTTCATCGCTTATAAGGTTTTCTAACATTTCTGGGGTTGCTTCTCCCCTCTCAAAACCATCAGAAAGGTATTTAGCATATTCAGGGGTGAATAATCTACCCAAAACATCAATGCTTGTAGTTTCGTTCATACCCTGCTTGCTATAGTTTATGGAACTTTGTACACTATTACCAACGTTTTGACCTGTTAAATCTAAGGCTTGGGTGCCTTGCGTAACATCTAAGGGGTTAAATAGCTGGTCAACAGTTGTTTGACCATCTCCAGTGCCTATATCGTGCATCTGAAACCCTAAATAATTTCCATCTCTATCATACACTGCTGTACCTAATCCTCTAGACTCAGCATATTGAGGGTCCATGTCATAAAGCATTTGACCGTTTTCATAGATTACTTTTTGTATGTCAGCATCTTCCTCCTTCATTGCAGTCACCAATAGGTCATTAATGGCTTTCCTGTTTTCAATACGCATTTTCTCCCTTTCTAAGGCACGGTCTGCAGCGGACCTAGCATCTGCTTTTTGTTCCTTATATACTGCAAGGCTACCTTGGTCTACTTCTAGAGTAGGTTTACCCATTTTTGTATATGAAAACACTCCAGCTAAATCCATCAAGTAGTTTTCTTTATACTTGGCAAACTGATACGCTTCTTTATTAGCTAAAATTTCTTCGTCTGAAGCAGCTAAACCCTGAGTGTACATTGCGATTTGAGATTCATACGCAGCTATATTAGCATCGATTAACTCCTTGTCTGAATCACTTATTACAGAAGCTTTAGCAAGTTTTAATTCTTCAACGTATGACTTAAGCCCATCGATATCGTTTTGAGCATCAGTTCTAAACTCCTGTAAAAATTGTGCATCACTTACTGAGAAGTTAGCTCCCCATGCATTTACTTGGAGTTGGTCGTTTAGTTTTTGATTAGATTGAGTAGCTAAGTTAAAAGCCATTACCAATCTATCTGGAGATAACTCTTCGTCATTTCTAGAATACCAAGTAAAACCACTACTTCCAAATTGGTCCCAAACAAGATAAGAACCAGGCTCTAGGTTCTTAGCAACTTCTTCGTAAGCCTTGTATGTATCTACGTAAGGCACGTATGATGTATTAGCTCCTGCAGGTAATGCACTTCCTATCTGCCCATCCTTTGCCCAAGCATTAATATCTTGTAAAGAGAAAGCTAAATTTAAGTCAGAAGCCTCTCCTGTTTTTTCTTTTTCTTTGTGCTCTGCAAGTATGTTTCGGTATGCTCTAGTTCCAACATAACCATTCATTACTTTTTGGTCTGCTACATCTGCGATATAGCCAGTTAAGTAATCAGCTCTAGAGTCTAGAGATAAATCTCCTGCGCCTTGTGTATTCAAATTATTTATGACTGATTGTAATCTATCATAAAGATACTCAGCATCTTGGTCTTTTAGAAGGTCTATATTCGATACTTGGGCAATAGTATTTTTTATGACTTGCCTGTTGGTATCATATTTATCTTGCTTATACTGTAAAGCCTTACCGAGAAGCTCTTTATTCCATTGCTCCTGATAAGGTGTGTACTGTAAAGGTTGTGAATAAGCTGTAGCCATTTTATACTTTTTTAACCCTGATATTCATCAGGTAATCTTACGTATCTTACACCATCAATAGTTCGAGAATCAAAGTTGTCATCTATCTCCTCTGTGCTCCCGCTTGTGCCTTGTGCCGAGGCATATATTTGTTGACCCAATGTAGTCGAAGGCACATAGAAATCACCTTCTCTTTCAGGGTCAAATAACACATTTCCAAACATATCAAATGTATATTGGGGATAAATAGCATCGTAGATATTTAATTCTCTAGCTTCCCTATCTCTAGCTCTTCTATCTTCTTCTAAAGTATTTAAGTAAGCTCTTCTGTCTGCTAAAGTATTAGCGTATGCTTGCATGGACTCTCCTCCAAATCTAGTTAAAGCTTCAGTTCTTGCAATTTGCTCTGCCTGGTCTATTTGAGCATTTGTCCTTTGAGCACTGTCGGCATATTGAAAATTTTGTGCATTGGTGGTTGCTGTTAATTTATTTATATTCTCCGCAGACTGTCCAAAAATATTAGCTACGTTTGAGCCAACTTGGCTACCCACCGATTGAGTCATTATATCCATACCTGCCCCCAACTGTTTAGTGTTCTCTTGATATCCTGCTTGAGGGGATACTTTAAGAGCTGATACTCTGTCATACTCAGGCATAATGAAAGGGCCAACCATCATTGGGTCAGGACCTATTCTTCTAGGTGTAGATAATAGTAAAGGACCTCCGTAATAAGCTGGGTCTTTTTCAAGTTGGGGTATCGGTTCTGGTAACTCCTCTGGAGTTATTTCAGTTACCAAAGAAGTCATCTCTCCTTCAGACTGCCCTCCAATTCCTGAGAATTGCGCTGCATCAAGTAAGAATCTCTCAGCTTCGTCCGCAGATTTTACCTCTCTGCCTAGTCTTTCTGATAACTCAGAGAAGTCTCCTTCTTTTATTTTTGCATAATCTATTCCCAAGTCAGCTGCTGTTTCTTCAGCAGTTCTATATGGTAACATTTCATTAGAAACGTTGAATTGGTCTATGTTGTAACCTTTGCTTTCTAGGTAAGGAAGAAGGACATCTTCGTATTCAGTTCTATTTCTATTGTATGCTAAAGCATCATTACCGATATTTGATATATCATCAGAACTTAACTCGCCTAAATTTATACTTTGTATATTACTTGGGTCAAAGTCTTCTCCAAAAACATTATGGAATCCTGCAGGAAGTGCGACTTGATTAGTCTCCTTCATAGGGTCTATAGAACCATCAGGTTGGATAAATCCTACCTGCCCTTCAAGTTCTGGGTAGTATTGAATTAAATCATCAAAACTATATTGGAGCTCTCTTTTAGTTTGCCCCAAAGCCATTTTTCTAGAAGAACTACCTCCCCTAACAGTAAGAGGTAAATTAAACTTGCCTGTTTCAGGGTCAGCTTGAAGCGTACCATCTTCTATAGCTTGGAAGAAAGGAGCTAAATCAGCATCAAGAGCTGCTGTTTGAGCATCAATAGCAGACTTATCTGCCCCTCTATAAGGTCTAATATCGCTCTCAGTTGAAAACCCTGTTTTATATCCAGCCTCTTGTCTAGTGTCTACATTAAACTCGTTAGACACTACATCGCCCATATCTATTTTATATTGTTTACCATCTGCTGTCTGGATTGTAGATGTTTTACCTGCTTCAAGTAAATATGTTTTGCCATCTACTTCTACCTCATAATGGGGCACCCCTCCTACATCTATAGGTTGAGGGTCATAAATAGTGGTTGGCCCTCCAGTGTTGCTACCAGCTGCTTGCTGTTCTTCACTAGGATTAATTGGGGTCGAGGCTACGCCTCCCTGATTTCTTATATTTTCAGCTACTTTATAGGCATCAGGTATAGGTTGTCCTTGATTAATTTGAATGGCTAACTGCCTAGCATCTCCTTTGCTGATAGATGGTGTGCCATCGTCAAAGTCCCACATTTTAGTCTCTGCGTTATACACTGGGTCTTTTACGCCTTCAGGCCAATCCATCCCCATTCTTTTAGCATATTCTGATGCTGTTTCACCTCCTTGTTGGAAAAAACTAAACAAATGACCTGTGTTAGCAGAACCTCCTCTTAAACTATTAATTATACTAGCTTTTTGTTGGTTGGTTAAGTTAGCCTCTGGTGCAACATCAGAAGGTTTTCCCCCGCTTCTTGGACCAGTACCTCCACCACCACCTGCGATATCGGGGTCTATCATATAACTAACCTGATGTTTAGTTACAGGAGGAGTAGTCTCTCCTCCTTCTTCCCAAGTACCAAAACGTTTGTGCCAATACAAAGGAGAAAATGGGTCTTTTGCTTTGGGAGAGTTTTTACCTCCCATTCTATCCCAAAATCTTTTCTTTCTCTTAGGGTCTTTGTGAGACTTGAAATCTTTCATCCCACGGAAACCACCTTTAACAATTTTATATCTTGTTTTGCCTCCTACTTTTTTACGTGCAAGAACTTCCCATTTGTGTTTAGCTCCAGAAGGTGCTCTTTTCTTAACGCCTACTTTAGTAAATCCTTTGCTCTTGTACCGTTGAGGTATTCCCCCTCCATCGGCATAACTACCATACAAAAATTCATCAAGGGTATCATAATCATCTTGCATAGCTTGAATCTCTAAAGCTTGCATATCATTCACATTACCCACATAAGGAGAACCTCCATCGAAGAAAACCTCTATGAGTCTACCACCATTTTCAACCATAACCTGCATAGACTCAGGCCCTTGTTGACCTGGTCTAGCTAAGTTTTTAGGCTTTTTAGCCGCTTTCATTTGCTCATACTCAGCCATCTCTTCTTCTGTAGGTTGCTCAAGAGGAGGTCTCTTTCGAATATTCTGATGGTCAGGGTGACCCATTTCTTCAGCTTGCTTTCTAGTTTCTTGGACATTAAACAAGAAATCAAATATTTGGTTCTCTAATTGCTTCTTTTGATTTCTTTCCTGTTCAATCTCATAGATTTTATTAGCTAGGAATTCTTCATTTACTCTTTTGGTGTCCTTGTCTTTTACCTTGTTATTTTCTTTTATTTTAACAAGATACTCTTCCATACGGATAAGGATACCTTCCATACCAATGCTCTTTCTAATTTTCTCCATAGCCTTGGCAATAGTATCAGTAGATTTTAGAGGTATGTCAAACATATCCCCTAATTTACTACTTACTTCTTTACCAATCTCAATATTATCGGATAAAATTTTTGTTTCAGGGGGAAGTTTCATCATTTCTCCTCCCTGAGCATGGGAATTACCTTTTGGGTCTACTTGAGATATTTCCTTGTCAGGGTATTGTATGAATTCATTTTTCTCAACCTCAGCATTAACATCATGCTGTTCAGGTTGTGCAACACCTTTTACATACCTACCTGATACTTGCTCCTCTATCTTGGTGTTACCACCTTCCTGATATGCGGACAGTAAATCGAGATTATTGAAATTCATAAAAATACTATTTTTCGCCTAGAATCATTAACATTTTCTGAGCCTGTTCTGGACTAAGTTCCCCTTTTCTTACTGCATCAGCAAGAGCTGTAGAAAGAGTAGATGTGCTGGAAGCTGTTGAACCTCCCCTTACTGTATTTGTTAATCTACCCATATTAGGGGCACCCGTCATCATACCATCTGCAGCAAAATTGAATGCAGCAGGACCAGAAACTTCCCCACCATTTGGAATAGTAGGTCTAGTCATAATAGGACCAGGTATCATGCCCGTACCATCTCCATACGCAGGCATAGAAGGATTGAAGAACATACCATCCATTCCTCTTCTGATATTTCTTAGTTGCTGTCTCTTAGACTGTACTTCATCTCTTAATGCTTGAGTATCAGCTCGTCTGTCAGCCCTTTCTTGTGCTCTAGATATTCTATCATCAAGTCTTTCACTTCTTCTAGCAATACGACTTTGGGTACCTGTCATTTCAGGTTGAGTTTGCCCAGAAGCGACATTAGCGGCAGCTTGACCTGCTGTAGAAGCTCTCTCAGCAGCAGTAGCTTGTGCAGGTGCAGTAGCTTGTGTGCCTCTTCGCTCCTCTCCGCTCGCTTTCGTACCCCTGCTGTATAAACTCTGAAGATTATTAAGTCTTCTTTGCTGTCTTCGAGTAAGTTGCTCTCCGCTTGCAGCCTTTTCCTCAAGTTCGTTCATCTTATCGAATTGTTGCTGACTCATGACATCTGCCAAGTTGAAGTCTCTCATACCTGCCGTTGACAGTTCGGGTACTTTTTCTAAACGAGTGGGTTCCTCCATAGGGAATTGAGAAGCAAGTTCAGATGATTCCGTAAGGATTCCACGATTTAGTCTTTCTTGGGTTCCTTCAGGGAGGTCTAAATTTCTAACTTGAACACTAAATGTTTCAGGGGATTTCCCTGCGGCTAAATGCTCTTTTAAACGTCTCCTTAGTTCTCTGTTGCTATCAGCAGAACGGTCAGCAAATTGACCTTTTTGGAAGTCTCTAATGTCAAGGCCAGCAGACTTGAATACATAATAAGGATAATTTGACCTATCTTTTTGCTGCTCAATCCTATTTGCATCAAAATTTTCAATTTCCTCTTCGGAGCCAGGTATATTAGCTCGGTATGCCTCTCCAGCCTCGAATCTGCCCTCATCAGAACCAAACAGTGCGTCATCTCCCCTAAGTGTTCTAGAACTTCTTGCTAGTGAACCTACACCAAACTCAGCATTAATATTGTTTGGATTCAGAATAGGCAAACCTCTCTCATCATACTCACCAGTAGCTAAAAGGACCTCGTCCATAGGTACTAAGGTTGGCATCGTATCTCCAGGATTGTAAATTGTTACAAAGTCCCCACTAGTAGTTCCAAAGGTTATATTATCAACAGGTTCTTTTAACTCGCCTGTAGTTTTATCTGCATAAGCATCCTCACCCATACCACTGCTTGGACTACTTATTACTGTATAATCTCCAATGCTTAAATCATATCTTTGTTGAGGGGTGAGCCGAGGGTTTGTTATAGAAGACTCTCTTTGTTCTAATCTTACTTGCTCTTTTGTATCCTCTGCACTTTCTGCACTCTGATAACCACGTGCCATCTTCTGTTTTCCTCCTGCATCGAATCTAGTTAAGTATACTATGTCAGGATATGCTCCAAGGTTAGGAGCCATTCCTCCGTCCATGTCTTTACCAAATGCTTCCGAGGGAAGTTTTCTTTCGTCAAGAGGGGTCTTTGGAGTTTTCCGCTTAGGACCCTCAGAAGGCTCTTCTCTATAATCGAACATACCCATACTGTAATCACCGCCTTTGCCTAATAAGGCTGCATTATCAGCTCTTCCCTCTTCACCCCCAAGATAGTGTCTAAATGCTTGAGTGAAAGGGTGTATATTATATAAACCTCCTATTCCTCTTCCAATTGACCTAGGAAGAGATTCAGTCTTATGCAGTTCTGCTCTTTCCACCCATGTCAAACCATCAGTACGGGGGTTTTCTGTAAAGCCCTCATAGAAGTCCGTTACACCTTCCACTACACCTTCGCCCACATCATACAATGTTTCACCGACATCTTTGGCTGCATCTTTAAGGTATCCTATAACATCTTGATTCTTAGGAACTTTAGGTCCTTTCTTTTTCTTACCTTTAGTTTTACCTGCTACGCTATTAGGGTCAAAACCCATGTCCATAACTAATTTAGGATTCTTCTTGGCAAGAGCCTGAAGACCTTTGTTGTCTGCTGGGAGTGGCTTGAGTTTTTTACCACCATCAGCATATCTTCCTGTGTACTGAAACTTTTTCATTTTTCCTCCGTTTTCTAGTGTGTTTATATTATTTAAGTTATTTGAGTCATCGCCCACAATGATAGCGATTGACATTGATTCTTTAGATTTCTTTGGTTCTCCTAATATAGGGTCTGTTGTTATACCTTTAAAGGAATTTCTTAACATATTGTTTAACTCCATAGAGTTAGCACATCTCATTGCTTCTTCTACAGAGGAGAACATTTCTGTTAAAGGGTTTCTATCAAAAATACTTTTAGCCATATAATGCTTGGTTTAAAGGTATTTCTAATACTTGTGTGCTATTAGGAAAACTGTATCTTTTTCCTTTTTCCATTACTATCGATGGGTCACCATCAGGGTAGGCCGCTACTAAATCAGGTAATTCGCCTCCTGCTTCTGCTTCCACCATAGTTATAGTACCTGTTGTAGGTACATTAACCATTTGATTAGGATATTCTACCAAACCATTAGGTGAAACAGGAGCTGTACGATTAAAATACCTAGCAGTTAACGGCCCAACAACAGCTCCTTTTGGTGGTGGAGGAATTTGTTCTCCTTGAGCCACTCCACCATTAGAGTATCCTATCATCAGGCCTTCTTGGCCACTCTCTGTTGCCATAGGGTCGCCAGTAGAAGCTTGCAAGTTAGGCTCGTTTGCTAATTCCATTCTTCCTTTTGTGCCTCCTGTCACAATTCCTTGTCTTAATTTTTCTGCAGCTCTTTTTCTTGCATACGCACTAGCAATAGCTTCTGACCTAGCTTTTTTCATTGTCCTTGCTGCACCAAACCCTGTAGAAGCAGCTCCTGATAGTAAACCAACTGTTGATGCTAAAGGATTATCTCCTTCTACTATTCTCTTTGCCATCATACCTGCACGAGCTGCTTGAACACCCAGGTCATTACCGCCAACTGATGAACCTAAAGCAGCTGCAGTACCAAAAAGGGAAGCCTGTGCTTTGTTTATATCTTTTTGCCTTTCTTCTTCAGACACTGTAGAATTATCAAAATCATCCTGATAATCAGGAATACCATCTCCATCGGAATCAGTAGTAATGTCTACAGTACTACTAGAGCCTGTGCCCCCACTACCCATATTGCTTTCAAACCCAGCTAATGGCCCTCCAAATTTTTGATTATAAAGAAGAGGGTTTGTCTGCTTTAAGTAATCCTGATAGAGATTACCACTCAGTCCAAAGTTGGGCGTATTAAAGTTCCCAAAGTCTCTAAATCCTGTCATAAAATTACCTGTAAGAAGATTTGATTGTATCCCTGTTACAGGTTGTACACCCGTTAAAAGCTGATTATTGTTGCCAGTAGTATCTTGAATATTTACTGGGTTAGCGGGTTGACCTTGTATTGCAAAAGGGTTGTACATAGTAGGATTTAACAAATCAAAATCCTGCATACGTATAACACCTCCCATTCCTCCGTCTAACTTGACAATATTACCTTCAGGTGTATTGGGATTATATTTTTCTTTAGTAGGATTACTAGCCATATAATCTTCATAATACAGTTCGCTAAATCTTTCTTCAGCTGTTTGGCCTGGGGTAAAAGGTACTCCATAAGCTCTTCTTACGCCCCCGTAATGGTCTAAAGCAGTTTGAACAGCAGCTAAATTTTGTTCACCGCTAAACCCTCCTTGAGGCCCAGCCTGATATGTTCCAGGCATATGCTCATTAACCTTATTAATAGCATCCATCACTTGGGCATTGGTTAAATTTTCATAACCTTCTGAATCTAATCCTCTAGCCTGCATAATCATGTGAAGTTCAGCAGGGTTTATTTTACCTGACCCTGTGACTAATTCATACATTCTTTTTGCCCTTTCTGGGTTAACATAGTAAGTAGATTTAGGGTCACTTGTAAGACTGCTCATGCCATAATAATCCACCAAATCTTGAGGGCTTTGAAAAACAGTAGACAGGTCAAGGCTATATTGCTCTCCAACTCCAGAACGTGTAGCTGTGTTCCTAGTCCCTGACTGATTCACTCCTTTAGTTGCCTCATCTAGTCTTGTATAGAAATCTTGATTCTTAATAACTTTAGGGCCCATTCGTCCCCCCATTTCCATAGTTTCGGTTTCTTGGTACTCAGGTCCAATTGTCATTCTACCCTCGCTATCTTCTACTAAGGTGTAGCGGGTGTCGCCAATCATAACAGTATTGTTTTTCTTGTCTTGCTCTGCTTTTTTAGCTGCAAGGTACGCTTCCTCAGTCATTACTTCAGGTTTTTTATAGGAGCCAAATCCTTGTAAAAAACTTCCTAAGAGACTTGTTGAGGCCTCTGCTATGTTTCCTGCTGCTCTAGCTTTGCCTCTTGGGCCTAACTCCATATTATAACCTGCTCTAGTAAAGGCTCTTTCAGGAGAATCGGTGAAAGCTTGCATGTATTTCCCTGCATCCGATACATTGTATATTCCTAATGACTCAAGAGCACCTCGAGCTTTATCCATTACGGACTCTTCACCTGCAGAAGCGTTAGCTATTTTTTCATCTAACCTGTTAGACCGTCTATTTAATATTCTTTGCCTCATGTTTACAGGGGCATCATCGATTGTTGAAGCCTTTGGAGTCCCTGTAGGCTGAATACCTGACGGAGGACGGTATGTTGTACCTTCCGTGATACCAAAGTATTGCCGCATGTAAGGGTCTTGTTGTGCAGAAAAAGAAAGGTCTTCAAATGTTGGAGTATAACTGTCCGTTATGTTGAGCTGTGGAGTGTCAATATTTACATCAGCAATAGGTATGTCTTGAACAGCTCCAGCAGCAGCTTGACCTGCTGAGATAGCAATAGATTCTGCCCCGATGGGGTCAGCATTTTGATACTTTCTTTTATTGGCAAAGTTCCTGCGCATATTGACTTAGAGAATAAATACGAATATAAAAAACATATTTGATATAACCAAATAATTTACAAACTATGCTAACAAATCCCTAGGTGGTGAACCTGCTTTTCTAAATGGATTTTTACCGTATGCTATGGCTGCAAGGGGATTTTTTTGGAAAAACTTACGAGACTTATAAGATGTGCCTATTGGTAAAGGGTCTAATTTATTAATATCTACACCTAGTTTCTTTTCAAGGTCTAGTTGTATTTTACCTCCTTGCTTACCATAAAACATTTCCTCTTGTCCCTCTTGAGGTTCTGCTTGGGATACTGTGTTAAGGAAACTCACCGCCCCCTCTTTCCCATATAAAGAAACGAGTTCCATTAGTGCTTGGTATTTTGATTTATCTCCACCCCAGTTTCCTGATTCAAATGCATCTATAGCATCATCAATATCATCAATAGTTACATCTTCAGTGAATATATCTACGCCATCGTCAGCAAGAGCAGCTCTAGATTCATTACCTCTCGCTCTTAATTCTGTAGTGTCAGCAAGATACTGATATGCTTCTTCTGACAAACCTGATTTTGAGCCAGTATACAATCCATAATCTTCAAAATTGTCTGATACTTCGTCTCTTGGTAAAAGTAAATTTGTGGCAAACTCTATATCGCTTTCAGGTATTAAACGTTCATACTCGCCATATGGCCTGTCTGTTGCATGAGACAATTCATGTACAGCTGTGCTTTTTAACCAAGGAGTATCATCAAAATTGTGATAATCGTAAAGAGTTACAGGTTGATAGTCGTATGAAAGAGCTCCCATTTCGCCTGCTGCCATATCTCCTATACGTCCAGTTATAAATTGTTTTCCTCTAGCAGAAGCGAGATTATCTTCCCTTCCATATTTCATAACACCAGGCTTTCCAGCAGTGCTCTCTAAAAGAAGCTTTTCATATTGTGGAGAATTCATCCACTCTTGCATAAAAACTTCAGAATCATAAAAAGCATCTTTTGCACCAGGGAATCGTTCATTAGAGGCATCAATAAAATCTACTTCAGGGTCGTAATCTTTTAAGAATTCAAGTAAATTGTCTCTATATGGGGCATACGTATAATTTTCAGGAGTATAAGTATCTGCTGCCTCCTCGTAGGATTGCTTTGGTGGCGGGGCAGAACTAAGAACTGTGACTTGTTCTTCACCTTCAGGTACTTCCCCTCCTTCTTTATAAACTAAAGATTCTAAAAAATCAACAAAGGTATTTTTTAGACCTGTTGCGTGAGAATCACTGTAACTTCCCGTAGTGGTAACAGAAGGAATTGCACCTTTATCCTTTGCATCTGGAAGTTGCGAATAAGGCGTAATAAAAGAAGCAAACTTATTTACCTTAGCATCATATGAAGGACTTCTATTCCAAGTGTCTAAGAGTTGCGCATCACTCATCCCTGCCCTTCCACTTTTCCTATATGCAAAAAGGGCCATAGTAGCTAGAGCAGATAGTTCAGGGTCAATTAGGTCCTTAGGACTAGTTATACCAAGTTCAGCTAATAATTCTTCTTCGTCATCTGTTAAATTTGCATTCCAATTTAATTGAGTCCATCCTACACTGTAATCAGCGGGGTCTATGGAGAAAAAAGGGTCTACCGTTTTGTCTATCGTTTCATAAAGTTCCAACTCAGCTTCAGGGTCCGCTGACCTACCTCCTAAAATTGCTTTA
>Ga0208018_100365_pt1 | contig 12556 bp, 21 predicted proteins | sample 31_taG_FD_184105 | JGI IMG/M metagenome (GOLD analysis project Ga0208018, IMG submission 184105) | Marine viral communities from the Gulf of Mexico - 31_GoM_OMZ_CsCl metaG (SPAdes) (version 2) | ecosystem: Environmental > Aquatic > Marine > Oceanic | place: Gulf of Mexico | collected 2015-07-12 | reverse complement strand
ATCTTGCTTGCTGTGGATGTTGATGTAATCAGCAAAGTACTGATCATTCATGATATCCCAAGCAGCCTCACGATCCTCATCGGGAATCGTCAGTGCAGACAGAGAGGTAAACGCCTCTTCCTTGGTGCTATAGCTAGGAGCAACAAACTCCTCTACACAGACAACCGGTACGTTTTGCTCACCACGGTTATCGACGATGAGCGTAGGACAAAAGACACAAGTCACATGGAACTTGTTGTCGAATGTCATCGCCATCATGTCGAGATAGGTGCTTAGGCACTTCTCCATTTCCTTACGGAATTCAGAGATGTGCTTGTTCATCTCGACACTGACCAGACCCTTGGTAGTCAGAACGATAGGAGCCTCGTGTGCAGGACGGTTCTCCTTGTTCAACAGACGCACCAGATACTTGGTACGAGTGTTGAAACGACGGCTCTTGCGGCGGCCTTCCAGTACCTCTTGCTTATCCAGCTCGAAGTGGCGGACAGCATCGGGATAACGGTAGTTCCCGTTGGCATCCTTGCTGAAGTCACCAACGATCCGCTGCTTGGTGTCCTGGCCCTCCTCACAGATGAGGATGTCAGAAATGTGGAACAACTGAAGACGAGGCTTGATGAAGAAATGTCCCAGCTCACGAGCACCGTTGTTAAAGCGGTGGTTGTGATTCCAGATAACATCATCAGGATGGAAGTCTTCCTTTTGCGCAAGCCAACGGCAAGCGTTGACGGTCTCCATCTTCACAAAGAAACCACCATCACCACCGTTGACCAGGGGCTGGAGGGTACCAAGGGGCTGGACTCCGGTAACAAAGTCAGGCTCCTTGAACATGAGGAAGGAGTTGGCACTGCGCTCAGTGATGGTGCCAGTGGGGGTTGCTTTGGTGATTGCTTTGGTAGCAGGCATGGCTTGATGCGTGTTTAGTGCGTTGCTTGTGGCATGGTGCTTTTAACGTCATCCCAGGACGGGCTCAGTCTAGTCAGTGACTAGGTCTGCGACTTCACGCATAAGGGATTGTTGAGTGTCGAACCACTCATCAGAAATTTCCCTCATAGCACTGGCAATTGCGCTTTCGGCATGGCCACAGCCCAGCATGAACTGATAAAAGCGCTGGATCACTGTGTCAGTGCTATCTGCTTGAAAACCCATGATGTATTCAACGCCATCATCTTTCAAGTTGAAAGTAAATTTGTTGTAGACCATAGTGTCATCAATTTGAAAGTTCATCTTGGAAGGTAGGCTGATCACGGGTCTCACAAAAAATGTCTGCAATTACAAAGGAAGTCTTTGCAAATACAACAATGACTTCCTCAAATGATGCACCCTTCTCCTTGGCGCCATCCAACACACTGCCTATGTTGTCCATAAAGAACTCATAGGCAATTGCATCGCGTAAAGACAAGTTAGTTAACTCAAGTGCCATCAGAAAGGAACCTCATCAAGTTCAGGTGCAGCGCCGTATTGACCTGGCAGTTCAGGAAGACCAGATGTTGCAGTCCACGGATCAGATTCTTCTTGCGTCCTACCACCCCACAACGGAGCAACAGTGTCAGAAGCAACAGTCGTTGATGCCTTCACCTGGCTCACTGCACCATTGTTTGCCTTGGGTGCCAGGGTCAGGTTCAACAGCTGGATCTTGGTGACTGACTTGCGTTCACCAGAAGCTTGGTCAGTCCAGGCATCCGTGACCAATCGGCCGTCGATAGTCGCACCCACACCTTTTCGTGTGAAGTTAATAAGAAGCTCAGCGTGATTGAGCTTGTCATCGACGTTGTTGATCGCATAGAAGTTGAAGAGATCAGCTTGGTTACGACCAGTGCTAACAGACAGAGTCTGATTGCAGATCATCAGGCCATTGGCTGTGGTCTTGAACGCCTTGGCATCGTCTCGATCAATGTCCTTAACGCAGCGACCGCTGAGGGTGACTTCGTTAATGATGGGGAACTGATCATTGACCTGAGTAACAGAGCCCCCGTGGAGCGAGTACGTTCTTGTGTCGAGGTCAAAACGGAGCTTGGAACGATGTAGAAAGATAAGCGCATCCTTTCGGAAGCGCATGAAACGTTCTGCTGCTTTTCCATAGATGTTGAGTTCAATGTGAGTTGGAGCTTTGTTACCTACAGCAGGCAAGCCTACAAGGCAACGCACAGCTGTAGATGATTCACTGATGAAAACTTCCCGAGGATCTTCAAGAAGTTGGGCGCAAAGGTTTGCTTTGTTCATTGTTTGAAAGAGCAGTGTAAGGCAGTTTAACGTCATACCTAGGACGTTGAATCAAGCTACTTTCCAAATGGCTGGATCATAGCCAGATTTTTTATTACTGTTAAAATATAAAGTTTTCTTATCAAGAGGTAGTTGCTCTTTGGGAATTAACCAATAATCATCTTCGTGCACAACAAATAAAAAATCTGCTGTGTCTTCATAAGAATAACAACGAGCACCTTCTTTGCTATTTGTTCTACCTAAACGACATTGCAAATACTTTTGTTCTCTCGCGGTAATGTAATGAGCAGTTTTTACTTGTACTGAATACAGTTTGTTGTTTTTGCTGACAACCATGTCGTAATAAGTTTGTGTTAATAAAGGAATAAAAATTTCATAGCCTTGGGACGCAAACCAAAGTTGAGCTTTTAGCTCGTTGACCTGGCCCTTTAAATGATTGGCATTCATCTAGTGCGTCTGGCTCCAGTCAGATCCTACACGTGAGTCGCCCTCAATCTTACAACGGAACCCAAAGAAGTCCTGGGCTTGTGGGAATGCTGACAAAGCAGTCTCTTGAAGAGTCTTAGTTAGATTCTTGGGACAAGAGATCTGAATCTCGTCGTGGATCATAGCGTGTTGGATCCAGTCGTGTCCATGCACATACCCTTGTGCATCCATCATGTTGTGAACGTTGATGACAACTTGTTTCATGATGAGAGCACCCGCTGCCTGCAGTAGAACATTTAATGCCTTGAATTCTGATCTACACCACAGGGCACGACCATCCAAGCCACGCAAATAACCGCGTTCACTCAGTGTCAATTCAAGATTCTGTTTTAACTTCTTGAGAGCTGGTACACCATTCATAAAGCCATTGATTGCAGATCTTCCTAAATGACGCAAGACATCTGGATCTTTTTCATTTGGATCGATGATGGTGCCAGCTTTCAGCGCACCACATCCGTACAACATTCCGTACAGTAAACGCTTACTAATATCTCTTGTTTCTACACCAAACTGTTGTTGGTTATATGTATGAATATCAATTGATTCATCTGTTACAAGATTGGCGTATTCTCCACCATCCCAGATGGCAAGATATCCAGCGAGGCAACGAAGTTCAAGTGCTTTAGCGTCAACACCAATAAGATCCCACCCGTCAGGAGCATGGAACAAACTTCTACATTCCTTTCCATAAGGCGAGTAAGCTGCTGGGACCTGACCCATATTTGGATTGCGGTGTGCACAGCGCCCAGTAATGCAGCCGTTAGTAACCAAGTCGCCGTGAATACATAGATCATCGTTGTTGACAAGCTTGAGCCATGCATTGTTTCCATCTGCAATTTGACCAAGACGTTTCTTGAGCAACATGTATTCAGCTAGAGGTTTAGCTTCGGGGTATGGAAGCTGCTCTAGCACTTCGTCATTAAGAACTGGATTTCCTTTCTCAGTTGTTTTCTCTGGTTCCCATCCGTACTTTTCCCGCAGTCGATTAGCAATTTGGTCACGAGATCCAGGATTGAACTCTTCGAGTCTGACCTTTGTAAATGGTTGTCCTTTGACATAACCTCGTGCCTTGTTATTTACCTTGGGAATAAAAATCGACTCGTGTCGAATCGGTGGAAAGATTTCCTTTAGTTTAAACTCCAATTCCGCTTGCTTTGCTCGTAGATCATCCACGAGATCAAGGCATGCATCAACATCAAAAGGAAAACCTGCTCGCACTTGTCTGTTAATCGCGAGAGCAAAGTCGTGCTCAAGCTTGAGCGCTGGCTCTGGATAGTTTTGTTTAACGATCTCCTCCCAGAGTTTCCTCGTGACCACAACATCCTGGATGCAGTAGTCCAACATCTCCTGAGAATATTCGGAGAAGTCTTTGAAGCTGATCTTATGATCGGCCAAGCGCCATCCCCAGGCCTTAAGTGATGCGGATCCACGTAGGTTCGGTGGAACCTCCGTATATTGTTCATAGTCAAGTTCATCGAGTCGCTCCTTTGGCCAAATGAGTCGTGTGCAAATGAGTGTGTCAATGAGTCGTGCGTTAGTCTTTAGGTCATGTAATTTCTCTAGTACTGGAATGTCATAGAAAATAATGTTGTGGCCTATGAGAACATCAGCGGTTGCCAGATGAGCAATAGCATCAGCAGACTGATTAGGCCCATAAGTAAAAGTCTGTTGTTTGTTGATGTCATAGATGACAAGGCAATGTAACTTGGTTGCCTGATCGTAAAGACCATCGGTTTCACAATCGAATATGAGAAAAGTCTCATTTACGGAACTGGGCTTCATCGTGAACGTTGAGGTCTTCACTGGCAAGGTCATGATCGTTCTTGTTAATCCACGTCAAGATCTGTTGTGCCCCAGCCCTGTAGGGATGAGAGAAGATCTTGCTCAGAGCTACTTCTGAATCTAACGGAATCAACTGAAAACGATTGGATTGAGAGCAAGCTGTCACTGCGTACGGCTTGCCCTCTTTCCAAGTGGAGATTATGTAAGACATGGAAAGCTGAAAGACGGATGAATACTATCCGATCTTCCAGCTATTGCAAGCCCCTTCAGGCTGTCTTCTGATTTGATTTACCGTATCCAATGAAGCCGCCTTCCTTCTTGCGTTGGGTGAGAGCCTTCATTGCGTCAGACCCAGCACGCTGACTGCCGTGGACCAGCAGAGCAAACGGCTTGTCGCCAAGGCAGTGACTGTCGTCATGGTCAATCTCCAGTCCCCTGTCAGCTGCCTCCTGCTCTGTGTAAACCACATAGGCAACCCGAGTAAAGACCTCTGGATGCTTAGGGATCAGGTAGTCAAGTGTGCCACCGTAAGACGCAGTGAGATAGAAGTTTGATGGGATCATGTGCTGCAGGTTGTACCACATGCCCAGGGACTTAGTATACGCATAAAACTTCATGTCCTTATGTGCATGGGCCACTAACATCCATGCCTTCATGTAGTTCTCAGTCCAGAAATCACCAGACTCATGGATGCGTACCAGCTTCTTCGCAGGCTGGAACGCAAGCGACAGGTCGATCAGATCACGCAGGAGCATGGCCTGGTTGCCGTTCATGTGCATCGTTTCTCTGAGCAGATCCCAGTTGTGCCAACGTGCACTGCGTACGGTGGGACGAGTCTCTGCCATAGCAGCAAAGCAGCGGTACTCGTCAGCGATTGTGCCTGTGTACTGAGGCAGGTCATAGATCTGACCAGTGGCACGATCAGCCATGGTTTTACACACGCCAGCGTGAGGGCAGGCATACCCTGCTGGCAGGTTGAAAATCAAACGGTTCTTGAGCTTGCCGTTGCCAGTGGAGAACTTGAGGAGTTTCATGAGTTGAGCTGAATGATAAGTAAACCTAATGGATGAGTTTAAGGACATCCCAGGTCCAGAAGGGATCCTGTTCACAGGTATTAAGTAAGGGTCGGCCCTTACTCCCTTCTGTCTTCTGTTTTAACTAGGAGCTGCAGCTTCCACCCTACAGCTCCCACTTAACTCGCGGCCACGAGTGGTCTGCAGAACCAGACCAAATATAAAACATTTCTGTAGGATGAACAAGCCCTTTAACTTCATGTGGGCGTTACCCGTGTGGAGATCACGGTTAAGGTCTTGCCTCGTGAAGCTTGGCCTGTATCTCTTGAGTGTGATGGCAGCTGGTTCCACACAGCTGCTTCCCTCATGTGAGCTGACTGCATCCCTTGAAAGGTTCACGAGATAACCTAATCACAATCTGATCACCCGAGTCCGGGATCTCAGATGGACCCTGGTGCACCAGGATCTCCCATACGTTTGGATTGGTCTTCATGATGGAGTGACAGTACTTCGTCATCAGTACTTCTTTGTCTTGCCCTGGTTTGTAAGACAAAACTTTCTTGTGAATACCAAGTGGTTCATCTTCATTGTCCTTAGCATAAGATGCAACCCAATAGGAAGAGGATCGAGTTGATTGTTTGGTTGAACTAAAACCTTTCATTAGTTGATCGGTCTAGTCAAGGTAAGTTTCGATTTTCTTGACTCGCGTATGGAGCGCCTGATTCACCTTTTCAAGATGCTCGATACGTGCAAATAGGTGGCCAAGTGTCAGCATTAGTTCTTCGTGGTCAGTAACCGGATCTCCTGGATAGCAAGCCATAGTGGGAATCCGAATTGAAGCGATGGCAAGCTCGTTAGGCATAGCAATCGAAGTGATGTTGTCTTGTGGGGTTGGGATTTGTCTCAATCAGGCAGCGCCGCAAGAGCGCGGCGGATGGCCGGTGCGTCAAAGCCGAGGCCGTGGGTGCTTAAGTCTTCTCGCAATGTCTCCAGCTCCTCCAGCGCCTGCTCCTTCAAGCTCGGAGGCTTGGGGCGGCGAGAAACACGAAGATCTTTTCCGAATAACGGAATGATCTGAGGGTCTAGCCACTCACAGCACGCATCCAGTTCCATGTCAGCGCCCCAGCGGGCGGCATGCGTGGCAAGTTCCTGCTTCCAGGATGTGGACGAGTTATCTATAGCGTCGTACCACTGCTCCACCAACGCAGGCGGCGGAGTAATCGGGTGTTCTTTCATTGGTGGGAAGAGTAGTGTGTAGAACTAATTGGTGGTTGTGTTACATGATGAACGACATAAATATCAATACAGCAGTATTGTTGCTGTATCAATAGATACCAAATGCATCATGACTCTTACGTATCGGGGTGTCAAGTACAACCAAGAAGAGCAGGCTCAGAAAGACAAGGCGTGGTGGAATTTAGCACATCGCCCGTGGCTCTGTCTGAAGTACCGTAACGCGTGTTACTTCCCTTATGTCACTGGAGGTCAGATCAAATGAACCAAGCACTGATCGTTTACCTAGTGGGCCAGAAGAAACAAGCAGCACGCAAGGATGTGGAGTCCAAGCGTGCCGTCAAGGAACTGAAGAAGCAACCTGCTGCAACCTTCTAGGGAGCCAGCCTTGCCTTATGCAGGCGAGTCTTCTCGTACCAGGCCGTGACCTCTGGCGCCCACGCCTTGAGGTGCGGCCACATCAGGTCACACATAGCACGGATCTCTTCTTGTGCATCCTTCTTGGAACGTAAGTCCATGAAGTGAAGTGCACTACGAAGATTGAAAGACACAACAAAGTGTTGACGGATTGCGTAGGGGATCATGTCACGTGCATGTTCCTCTGCGTATCCTTTTTCAATCTTGTCAACGTAATGTGCAGAAGCCACAAGACATTCTGCAATATCATCATGACGTTCCTGCATGCCATACCTATAACGCTTACCAGATCTATCGGTGTAGTCACCAATAGGCCTGAGGTAAAACACTTCTTCTACTTCACGCTTAGTCTTATGTACATCAATGATGCGTTTACCTGTATACCTACCGGACTGCACATCAAAGCTGATGCCAACACGATGGGTACGTGCCTGTTGCATCACCGAGTGTGGAAACCATCCAACATTAAATGTGATAGATGGATGTTCAAGTGGTCCGTAATGACCACGTTCACCTGCTAACAGATGCTTGACAATTAAGTTGCCAGCTTCTGTTTCAGATGGCGGATCTTCATTGAACACGTATTCTTCGCTGTAGTCTTGGTGCATTGCATACCAGCACAGCGTCTGCGGATTTTCTGTCCTGTTAAGGACATCAACACGGAAGTAAGGATCGTTAGTCATTTGAAAGATTCAAGTGTTGGTACAGGACCGCAAATACGTTCCGGCATTGTAGCTGCGTGCTTGGAACGACATTCCAAGACTGTGCGTTGTGCTTCCAAGTAAGTTTTGTAACGTTGATATTCAGAAAACATTGGAAATGCAACGATTAATACAGCAATACAACAAGCGCCTAATGATGCAGCCAAAATAATTCCAACAGCATCTTTACACTCTTCGCTCATTGTTCACTCTCCTTTGATGTGTTTGTTCGTTGGTAATCATCCTCAATACGTTCAATGTCTTCTTCAGAGATGATCTCACCGCATTGCACTTCAACAATGCGGATGTCCTGGTCCTGAGCAGTCAAGCGATGCACTGAACCTTTAGGAATGTAGAGGTGAGTACCTTCATTCACCAGTTGCATCCGACCATCACACTCAAACAATCCTTCACCAGTCACAACAATCCAATGTTCAGACCTGTGCTGATGACGCTGAAGGCTGAGGCGATGGCCCTTCTTGACGTGTAGCTCTTTGACCAGGTAGCCACGGAACAGAGCAGTCTGTTCAGGGGTCAGTGTGTTGTACCAACCCCAGGGCTTGTCAACCTTCATTCGATGTCGAATCCATATCCCTCCGATTGTAACTTGACGAGTTGATCAGCAGGGCAGATACGCATCTGTGCATGTTCAGTGGGCGTCTGCAGGTGATCCCACTTGATCAAAAGGAAGCTCTGCTTACGTCCATCGCGGTTGGGTTTGGAATTGATACCCACCACAGTGCCGTACCGCTGAGCACGGTACTGCTGGATCCTTTCACGCACCTCTTGTCTCACAGCAAAAATGCCGTGGGACTTAGGACGCTCTGCTACTCGATCACCAATGGCGTACTTGGCGTTAGTCTTCTTTGACATAGTGAATGCAATCGATGGAATCAGTGGTGTCGTATTCGGGAAATTCAAATGCACAAGCGCCGCTCTGGTTATGGGAACAGTCAATGCACTTGATGATTGCGGGTTGAGTTGCTAAAGCGTTACCACTCAGCAACGCATAGAGCTTAGAGATAAGCAGAAGGTTTTGTTGTGCTTCGTTGTAAAAGTCAGCACTCACCTCATACGTTGTGAAGCGTATCTCACAGCACTCGCACTGCTTACGCCGACGAGTGCCATGGTCTGCTTTCCTTGATTCGATAACACGCAATCCATTCTGTTTGCAATGAGGACACTCAGGAAGGATCTGCTTTTGGAATCCCATTACTCTGGATCAATTGAGGATGGTGCATTATCAGCGCAGTACTTCTCTGCTGCTTCTTCCTCTGCTCGCCTGCGTGCAGGCTCAGGAATTTTATCCAGTTGCAATGAATCCAAGATGTAAACAGTAGATTCTGGACCTTTAATCCTTAGCATGTCAGGAATAATTTGATTGGGATTCTGGATGTAGTAATCAGTGAGATAGATTTCAACAATTCGAAAGATTACATCAGATGGAAGTTCATCCACAATGTTGGCAACACAGGCATCCAATACGGCAGGCCATGTGTACCTAGGGATGTGTTCAACAATCTGTTGCGCTAACTGTGGGTCATAGTCAAGTTGCTTATCTTCAGTCTCTTGAGGCTCAGGTTGAGATTGGATCATAAGAAAGAGCCCCCGCTGACGCAGGGGCCTGAACATTCCAGATAGATCTTACGCAGGTTGTGCGTTGGTGTCTACTGCATCATCCAGCATTCCTGACTCACGTAGCCGATCAAGCATCCCACACATGATCGTGGCATGGGCATGGGTCTGCTCCATGAACAACCGTGCACGCTCTGCCGTCATGGTATGTACGCGACCAGAAGGTTCGACATACTTCCAGCTGCCATCAGGTTGGGGATCCCCCTGGAGCGCAAGCCGCTCAGAGTTACGGACGTACCGCAGCTCGACGTTGTGGTAATCCTTGAGGCCATCAGCTGCTGTCCAGGTAGCACCAATGTTGTAACGCTTTTCCTCATCAGAGAAAGCATGGAACTCAGGTACCAGGTGGCGCAGTGCAGAAAGAAATTCCATGGTGTTGGAGTTGAGTTGGGTTGGTAGCCGACCTCGGATTCGAACCGAGACTGGGCGGAGCTTAAATCCGCTGCCTCTGCCAATTGGGCTAGTCGGCCTGACTTGGACTTACGTCAATTGAGTTTGACTGCCAAGTGTGATCTTTAGGCAGGACTTCCATACCGTAAGTCCAGCTGTCATAATCTTCTTCGTTCCTTGGATCTTCTTCGATAAGAACGTAGCGAGGCGAGTTATCAGTGATGTACTCACCAATGTTAGCCATCGCCATGGCAAGAAGCTGATCATCAGTGAACTCATGGTCAGCTTCATCAGCCATGTCTCGTACTGTGTTGAGATAGTTCTGTTGTTCTTGGAAGTCCATGGTGTGAAGACCAGCCTTAGTATCGAGGCTAAGGCTGGTAAACCGTGGGGGCTCAGGCAGATACTAGCTGCTTCTCACGTTGCTGTAAAGCTTGCTTGAAGGCATCGCTGTACTTGTCCTGCTCCTCTTGGGACAACCGTTGGTTCGATACACCAGCAATCTGCTTAACGTTCATGACACCCATGGATACATCCATCTGAATCGTGAAGGTAGGTTTGCCAGCTATCATGCACAACACAATGAAGTGCTTACGCTTCTTGATATTGTCAGCGTACTGAGAAGAAGAGCCAACACAGTTGCGTACTGCCTGGCCCCATGCAGATAGCTGATGCGTATCCATGGGTTGCAAGAAGGTCCAGGTCTCATCATCTACTGTCACCTTGACAGGTTCAGGGAATAGATCCTGGTGCAGCTTGGTGTTGGGGTTCTGAATCTTCCAAGCTTCTGCTTGCACATAGTCATGGAAGTCAGGCATCCTCCAACGCTTGGGAGGTTCTACTGTTTTGCCATTCTCAAGCAAGCGACCAATCATTGAGAAAGTATCAGCAAGTTCATGCAAAGTGTGAGTTGGATAATCATAATCAGAATAAGAAGAAAGCCTATGATAACGGGCTTGACTAACAAAACTTTCTTTATACTTACGAAGCAAGTTAAAGAAAGAAGCGACAGGCATATATTCCCGCAACCACTGAATAACTTGCGCATCATTACGCAAATAACGAAGTAGATGTTCTACCTGCAAAGTGCGCAGCTCTTCGTAGTAATTGTTGTAATAATCAATAGGACAATCAGGCCAGATAGTGTGTACTGTGTAGATAGCATCCATCGTCTTTTCAAACTCCTTGTATCCATACCTGATGTGCTTTTGGTATTCATTCTCAGGATCGTTGTATGTAGCTACTGCGCGATCAAGACAAGATTGCAAACGCTTTCTTATCACAGGCTTAGTGATAATATCTTTGATCTTGTAACCAACAGAATAAGTGGTGTGGGTAAAGTATCCAGGATTGTATCTACCTGAATAAGAAAGCTTGATAAAGTTCTCAACAGAAAGTTCAAACTTAGACTTATCAGGTACAGAGGAAAACACATCGCGAGGGACATCAAGTGTATCCCATATTGATTTGCACTTCATGCGATCAAACATTGAACGTGTGTCGTTCCAGCAAGGAATTGTTTCTTGCAGGCGACGCTCAAACTCGTTAATCATCTCAGAAATATTGAGCCCTTTCTGAGGGTATGAAGCTAAACCATAAGGACGCCAGTTACGCTTATCATTGCCATTAACAATATCATCTTTGGTTACAAGAAATGCTTTGCTATAGATAACACTATTGCGTCCCATCTCATGTTGCTTGTAGTGTTCTCTGTTAAGCCAGATTTGCCTATCAATTACCTTTGCAGTTGTTGCAGTATCTTTGAATGCATGTGCATAGCCATAGATATAATCATCATCATCCTTGCCAGGGAGCCATGCTGCATACCAGCATTGCTCGTAGTGACAAAGGATTGCAACAGTAACAACGCGTGCATCTGCTGATGCAACATTTATCACCTTGGTAAAGCGATGAAAGCGATCTGGTGCAGCTGATGCATTGATCTCTGCAATCGCATCCTTTTGCACATCCTCACGCACAATGTGTAGAGGTATTAAACAAGGAATGTTACCAAGTGGAAACTTAGGCTTGGCACCAGCTTTCTTTGGTGCTTGCTCCTTAACCAAAGCCTTGAGCTTTGGATCATACGCCAGGAGTTCTTGTTGGAGAGCGGAGGGAAGTTGGAACTGCATGATGGGGTTGTGGTTGATTTGAGTATAGGCAGTTTAACGTCATGCCCAGGACGGTTGATCAGTCTTCGTACTCGTTGTCTTCTACTTCTTCATCCCATCCATCTGCAAGGATTGTAGAAAGGGAATCATCAACGTAGCCATCTTCATTAAACCCCTGGTTCCAAGCAGGGACTGTTTGGGTGAAGAGTGCAGGTGGTTGTGCTGCCCAACCCATACCCATGATGGGTTGGTTGTAACGGCCACGTACGATGACGTACCAACGCTTGAATTCAAAAGTGAAAGGAAGTTTCATTAGTAGTTACTCAGGTTAAGGATTCGCCATTCAGGATCGACTTGATCAAGATAAGCACAGAAGCCATCTTCATCAAGTGGTATTGGTTCTGATGGATCCAATTCAATAATTGCTTCGCAGATTGCAGGACCGTACTCAGCAGGCTCGAAACGAGTTGCTGGGTAGACGAGAAGCATCTCATCAACCACTGCTGTAACTTCTGCATAACCATCCTTGATGTTGACGTTTTCGATTGAGAGGACTGTCATCAGTTGT
>Ga0208018_100364_pt1 | contig 12613 bp, 17 predicted proteins | sample 31_taG_FD_184105 | JGI IMG/M metagenome (GOLD analysis project Ga0208018, IMG submission 184105) | Marine viral communities from the Gulf of Mexico - 31_GoM_OMZ_CsCl metaG (SPAdes) (version 2) | ecosystem: Environmental > Aquatic > Marine > Oceanic | place: Gulf of Mexico | collected 2015-07-12 | reverse complement strand
ATCTTCTCCGTTCATTTCAAGAAGTTGCTCTTTATTTGCTAATATGTGTTCTGTTACTTGAGCATCAAATGCAATACCATTAAAAGATACATGCCATTCTTCAAGTAAGATATTTCTTTCTAGAAATGTAATAAATTCTAGACAGTCATTCCTATCTTTATGAATAACAAATATCTCTCTATGGTCAGATTTAATATCCTCAAAAACGGCTATGAAACAATTAAGCAATGTTTCATAATCCATTACCCAATGAGTTTTCTGCATACTAAATAACAGTAGTTACAGAAGGCTTATCAGATACTTTCTCAAGAAATTTAGATACATCAAACTTTTTGGCATTAACAGCAAACATGTTTACAACTTCTTTAATAGAGTCCTTATCTTCAATATAGTACTCTTGAAAAGTTTCAATTGTTTTTCTTTCTTGCTTTCCGCCTTTGTTTCCAGTAATAGCTTTACCATATTCATCAAGCTTAGGTAACATATGTAAAGTAGTTTTAGTTATTTTACTTATAATTACAAAAACTTTAGACATTGGATCATAAAGACATTCCACATATGGACAGTCATTGCTAACAGGAAGCATTTTAAAAGTTTTAGAATCTTGCCAGGTTGATTCAACCAGGATCATTGTTGGATTATTCATTGTTAGTTTTTAGTTACAAATTTAATTAATATTTTTTGCTCTTTGCAAAATTTCTTGTGTTAGTGTTTCTTTGGTAAAGTCAGGCTTGTTACAAAGTTCACCTATACTTTGTAAGAATTCTTCATTAACGTCTAATATTTCAGCATAGTCTTTAAAGAAAACTTTAGGGTATAAATAACTTCTCATATAAACATAGTTTGCAGAATTATCAGGAAAGAAAAATAAAATTTTACTTTTTATTTCATTACTTATTCTACTATATTTACCATCAAGAAACTTAAACCAATCATCTTTTAAATCAGCAAAATCAAAAATGTAAAGATGGTTTTCAGAATCAATAGGTTCTATTTTATGCAATCTATTGTGTTTCAGTAAAACTCTTCTTTTAAAATCAGCAAACTCTTTCTTTTGTCTAGGATGATATAAACATATCAATTTCATATCCTCAGGTTTAATATTTTTGTCCCAAGCAATATATGTTTCACTTGGGACAATTTTTACACCTTTTTTAATTCCAAGAAGCGGATATAAAAACATCTTGGATTTTTGAAAATACTTAGCATAAATAGATTTTATAGCCATATATTATAGTTTTAATTTTTCAACTGCTAATTCATAAGGTAAGGTATAATCTTTTTCATTATAATGATATACAACTTGCTCAATGACTTTTTCAAAGAAACGCTTTAACCATTCACTCATAGTTTTAGGTGTAACTTGAAAAGGGTAAACTTGATTATATTTATCTACGACTACAAATGTAAATAGTATATTCCATTCTACAGCATCTTCTTTATTTGCAATATATCTGTAAAAAGCTAGATTGTAATAAAGAGCTGCTTGGATCCAATATCTGTAATATTCTACAGACTCTGGAAAGTCAATTAATGGTTTACTTGTAGTTTTTAAATCATTTATAAATAAAGTTTTCTTTTCTTTATCAATTACTACATTGTCAAGTATACCTTTAAATCCAAATGCAAACTTTCCGTATAGCAATTCATCTATTGTAATAGGTACTTCATTATAAACTTCTAGATCAGAATTATCAAGTTGGAGCAAAGCCTTAACAGATTCATTATCTTTTATAGAATCTACACATACTTTACAGTATGTATAAGATTCTTCATCTATTAATGTTTTGTTTTGACTTGATTGTAGAAAATTAAAATAACTGATATTATCTTCAGTTAGAATTTTCTTTATTCTAGCTTCATCAGTCTTAAGACTTTGATGTAAGTTTATGCTTTCTAAAACGTTGATTATATCTGTTTCATAATCTTCTAAACCTGTTGAACCATCTAAATTATTAAAATGTAATTTAAAGATTTCATCAACAACTGTTTTATTATTACCACTTGGTAGTTTACCAGGGACTATAATAAAATCTTTCTCAAAGTCTTCAGGATTAAGAAGAAGGCAGTGAATGACCCTACCTTTTACAAGGTGAGGGTCAACACTATCTTCCTTTTGTTTGAGCACATAATCGTTAAAAAACATGCTTGGTGAAAACAAGAGCTTATTTATACTACTGTAGCTAAAATAAAATTTATCTTTGTAAAATAATTCTAGTTCCTCAGAACCAATCAAATTCTGCTTCATCTTTTTGTACTATTGGTGTTTCTGCTACTGCAGGTTCTATAACTTCTTCTTCTGTTTCTACTGCTTCTTCTTCAATTTCAGGGTCCTCCTGGATTGTTAATTCTGCAGTGTCAGGCTCAGAAACTGTAACTTCCTCTTCTGTATCTTCAATAATCTCCTCTTCAGTTGTAGAAGTTTCTATATGTTGATCTTTAAATTCAACAATATCATTTTTATATTTAATTCCTGTAACTTCAGAAGCATCTGGATTTAATATATAAGCTTGAGGAATTATATAACTTGAATAACCATTACTTTTAAAATATTCTTTTTGATCATCCATTATAAAATCTAAAGCTTCTGTATTTAAGCAGTTATTCTCAATTAATCTTTTAATAACTTCATCTATATGATGTAAACCATATCCACTTATATCAAGATAATTTCTTAAAGATTTAAAATTAACATGATTTTTACTTCTAGAGGCAGTAATTTGATTATCACAATGAAAGAATAACATTAAAAGATATAACATACTACCTTTATAATTACAATTTGCCATAATTTCCATAGCCATAGTATGATTATCAAAATCAGAACTATTAAACATATTTCTAATATTTTGATAGGCATCTTCATCAATACACGTAGCTTCATCACCATTGATTACTTCAAGTAATGCACTTTGTTCTATTATAGTATGTTTTTCAAATTCTCTATATAAATCTAAATTATCTTGATTAATTGTTCTTGACCAAATTGAATTCCTTTGACTAGCATATAATTTATAAAGTTCAGAACTATCTTTTACATTTAACTTTTCATTAAGAGCATTTACGTATTCTTGAGGATACCAACTATCAGGTCTGCACAACTTATGTGTATTCCAATCTGTATAGATACATTCAGGCCATTCTCCATCAAATACTGTATTCTTAAGTTCTTCAATTCTGTGGAGCTGATAATCATAAGGTGTATCTTTAGCTTGTTCTTTTAAAACTTCTAAAGCAGCTTCAAATACTTTACCATGCATCATATAATACCAATTATCGCTAAATAATTTGTTTCCTGCTGAATCACTACCAACAACAACTGTTGCAGAATCTATATCAGTAGTAGTTCTAATTTTATACTTAACGGCCAAATCCTTTAACTTTACTCTAGGCACAGTACATCCTTTCATGAAGTAAATTTTGTCTTTCATTTGAGGAACCCAAGTCTGAGAGTTAAATTTTAAACCATGATCATTTGAATTTTTCGTATTTTGTAATATATATAAAGTATCTACGTCATTAATATGATAACTCTCTATATACTGTTTTTTATATTCATCTCTTTGTAAGTTTACACTCATTGTAATAAATGGAACTCTTTTTATTTTATCTTCTGTCATATTTATAATTTAAAAGAGGGACTTTCATCCCCCTTTTGTTAAACAATTTATTTTATAGTCATTTGAACAACTTTCTGATTTAACATAAGTTTTTGAAATTTAGGTTTGTTACCATTTAAAATTTCTTTAACCATGTAATATCTTAAGTCATCAGTAAATGATTCGCAATCAGTCACAAGTGAAATAATTCTGTCAATCATCTTTTGAGAAACAGAACCTTTGTCAGCTGTAACTAATGCATAGTTTATAATTCTAGTAGATATTATACTAGAAATATCTGCTCTAAAATCATCACCAACTCCAATACAAGAGTTTAAAGAACCTTTAACATAATTCCAATCATCATTAGTTAGAATTTGCTCAGGGCTAATGATCTTATCTAGTTTATTATTAATAAACATAGCAAATAATGCAGATGGTTCTTCACCAATTGATCCATCACCAATCATATTAATTAATGGTAACTGATCTTCAAACTTTGGAATAGAACTAATAGAGTTAAAGAAAGTAGTAATACTTCTAGGATTAACTTTTTTAGTTACAGTCTCAGGATTCATTAATAAGAAATTAATGCACCGACCATCAATACCAACAGTTTCTGCCCAACGAGCCCATACATTAGAATCAAACTTTACTTCTGTAGAAATAAATCTAGTTCTTTGAGCATCATCAAGACTAGTAACTTGATAGTCACCATTGTCTGGATTAGTAGTCAGGATTACATGCCAGTTCTTTGGAAGAGACCATGAAATATATTCTTGTCTATCAATTAACTCCATAGTAGCTTGCATAAATCTATGATCAGCACGAGTATAATCATCAAGAACTAAGAAACCGCCTTCACCTTTACCTTGAATCCATTCAGGTGCAGCATGAGACATTCTTTTATCTACAATTTTATAGCCTTTCTTCATTGCGGCATCTACTTGATTTTCATTAATCCAAGTAGTCTGACCATCTTTGTTGGAAATCTTAAATTCTTTTACAGGAAAACCAACAAGGTCACCTAGTTCTTCTATCTGAGATAGATTAATTTTCACAACATCCATACCCAACTCTTTACCAAGTTGAATAATTGCAGAAGTTTTACCAAGGCCCGCATCACCTTCAATGTTTACAGCAACAGGTACTTTACCTTCATTTTGAATGTGCTGATTGTTTTTCACCATGTGTTTTAAGAAGTCTTTTAACTCATCTACGTTTAGCTGTGTGCTATTGCTCATAATTTTTAATTTTTTTTAAATTTCTAATCTTATTTGTTTTCCTGGTAAGCTATCATTAAAATCAGATCTCTCTGACAATACCCATAGAATAGGTTTTCTGGGTTTTATACTTGTATATGCTTCACCATCTGTGAAGTAAATCAAACTTGTAAACTTTCTATTTTCTTCAAAATATTCTAGAACAGGATCAAAACTGGTCCCGCCTCTACCTGCAACTTCTAGTTCAAACTTTCCATCATATTGTTTAATGGATTGCATTCTGGAGTCACATTGTGCAATTGTAATATCAACACCTGCTTTGTACAAGTGATGTATTTCATTAATAAATTCTTTTAATTCATCATCACAAACAGAACCTGAGGTATCAATACCAACTAACATGTTCTGTCTCATCTTTATTTTTAGACCAGGATTATCAGAATATCTTTTATTCTCTTTTCTCCTAAGTTTTCTAGTAAAGATTTTTGTAGATATACCAGTAAATCTTCTAATATATCTTTTCCAATTAAATTTAGGTGGTGTGATTTCCTCTAGTACAATTAGACCTTCAATCTCACCTGGTACAAAACCTCTTTTCTTTAGAGTTTGTTCTTTAGCTTCTGTTAAAACTCTTTGAACTTGTTTTTCAATTAGTTTCTTTTCAGCATCAGGCATATTTTCAAACTCTTCCCAATCATGATTAGGTAAATTAACATCTTTAATATTACCGTTTTCATCTATGGTAACTGTCATTTGACCTTGTCCCATGCCATCAAGAAGTTTATCCATATTTCCATCACCACTACTGCCTTGTTCTTGCTTATCTTTCTGTGCTTGTTGTAGCTTATCATAATAATATCTGCAACCAGCACGCCTATTAAGATTAAGATCAGGATAATCATCTATATTAATACCACCTTCAGGCAACCAATCTTTATCTATATATTGATTGATTTCCATGTCCATTGCAATATTAGCAAGTTTCTTATCTGCAAACATTGTAAATGTGGTTAGATGTTGAAATGCAATATGAAGCAATTCATGTTTTAATAGACCAAGTCTATGTTCTTCAGATAGTGCTGTCCAAAACTTTTCACTTATCATAAGTTGAAAGTTGATTCCATTTTTACATACACCAGCTGTTTGTATTTTGTCATCCCATGACTTATGCAACATTAACAAAAAGAAACCATAATACGGTTCCTTTAACATCAAGTCTTTTGATGTTTTACTTAGTGAATCTTGTTTATTCATTGTCTTTTAATTTAATATTGATTTCAAAATTTTTAGTGTCATAACCAATATTCTCTAATATTCTAGTCATATCTCTAATAAAGAACTCTATAAATAACTCTGTACAATTATTAGAACCTTTATTAGATTTAATAAGTGCTAATGTTTGAGCACTAGTAAGACTTTTATTTTTTAGAACATTTATCAAAAATTGATATGCTGGAAGACAATTCTCTTGCCAGGACTCTATTTTATGACCACCATACTTAAACATTAATATTATTTCACCCTTAAATTTATTTATATCAATATTTTTAAGTGTTTCAAATGCCATAGTATGATTATCTGCATCTTCAGACTGAAGCATATAAATTAAACTTTTTATTTCTTTTTTTTCTAAACTTATGTCTACCATTAGTCTTCCATTTTAAGTGTTTTAATCATCCATTCTGTAGGTGTATTTATATTATCCACCCACTCTTTTGCAGTAGGAATATACCCATTGCAATCCTCTTTTACATGTTGTTCTCCAATATATCTTACATATACCTCTTTACCATCACAGTTGGTAATTGTCATACCAAATCTTTTCTCACATTCAAAGATACCTTCACTGTGATGTCTAAAAATTCTGTGTTTGCTATGTCCATACCAGGCTTTAGTTTCATCAAACCATCTATGAATATCTATATAATCCATTGCTGAACCACCAAACTTTTTAGCTGAGGATTTTGCATGTTGCCAAGGATGTGCCATTACTCTACAGTTTTAGTGAATAAATCTCCATCATGAGAATATTCTTCAGTCTCTGTAATTCTTACAGAATTATTGATAATATACTTACCTGAAGGAACAAGAAAACAAAAGCTTCCAAAACCACCTTCATCATTCCACCAATCTTCTATTTCATTAAGAATCTTGTATGCAAAGTCTTCAACTAAACTATAATCTTTATCTTCAACAATATCAGCTAGATTAGCATCATTTTTCCAGTCATCAATCTTATCTTCCACATCTTCTGGAGTTTCACATTTTTCTTTAGTAAAACCAATCCATTCTATAGCACCGGAGTCTCCTCCACCATCATAATTTACTTTAATACCTGTAATACCAATATCAGCCAACCTAAATAGGAGGCTTGTCAATTCTACTTCTGTCATAATTATTTGATTTGTAAAAATTTATAACTCAAAAGTCATTTCTCTTAAGTTACCATGAGCATCTTCAAAATACTTAACACCATCAATTACTTGTATCTTCAAAGGATCAAGCTTCCATTTAATACCTAAAAGTGTTGGACCATTGAGTTTTTTTAAATAATTAACAATGTCATTAGTATATACTATTCTGTGACGTACACCAACATCTGGATGTTCAATTGTAAATCTAAAAGGTATTCTTTTAGTTAATTTTTTCATATTATTTGAATTTGTAAAATTTACCTAATATGTTTCCATTTAGATATTCTTCTTTTTCTAGGACTTCTCTTTTAAACTGATATTTAGTTTCTTCATATGTTAATTCTGATTTAGAAAAACATATCTTAACCATATATCTTTTAATAGGAATTCCTGCTTTGTAAGCATCTTGTAGAACCTTATTACTGCTGTAGTAGTTTTGATAACTAGGTTTAGTTATCATTGTGTACTTTTTAGTTCTTTGATCTGTTACTTTAGCTAATGCTTTCTTACCAAATCTTTTTTTTCTAACACTAAAAAAGTTCTTTTTGCCTACATATCTCACAGATTTACCATCAATGATTGCTTCCATTTCATACACAAATCCTACCGCTCCTTCAGGAATCATTGCATCAGTAAATTCTACTGCTTTATATATCCAACTCATACTAATTGTTTTAATAACGGAAGAAGTCTATCTCTAGTTTCAGCAAGACCATATTTTTTAATAGAGTCAGATAGATCCTTTTCCATATCAAGTATTACATAATCAAAATTATATTTTTCTTTATATCTTTTCATAGATCTAATACCTGCTTCGTCATTATCAAATAGAACAAATACTTTTTTGTATTTATTTATTATTCTATTTAACATGTGTTCAGGTATTAAAGTATTCTCACTGTCTGGTGCAATACACTCTGCATCATTTAACTTAAGTCTAGTAAAAGCCATCAAGTCTTTTAAAGAAGATGTTATTACTAAATAGTCTTTATCATATTTTAGTTGATCAGAGCCTTGGATGTAATTACACACTTTAATAAACTTTTTATCAGAAACTTTAGGTTGATAAATTTTATATAATGTACCATCATCTCTAAAATAGCCGTAAATACTAAAACCTTTTATAGTTATAGAATCTGCTTTATCATCATCTTCTTTACTCATTATATAATAGTCTAAAGGAGCAACATTATATTTCTCAAGTAGTCTAGAACCAATATTATATTTAGTCCAATACTTTTGATCTATAGTTGTCCAATGTCTTATTTCATAATCTGTAACTTGATACTTACTATATTGCTTATATTCTTGAATTGGATTATGATCATTAGTTAAAATGTATTGATTATAATCTTCAATAAGCTTTCTAGCAGCTTCACCACGACTTTTAAGATTAAAATAAACTTTTACTAATTCTACAGAATCACCACCTACACCCGAAGAAAAATCTTTGAACTTGTATCTATTTGTAAGTATATCAAAATAAATACACATTGAAGGTGTTCTTTCTCTAGTATTAATTATAGATTTTATTTTTATATCTTGACCATTTAAGTGATTTGACAATTGTAAATAATATTCAAAAGGCCATCCAGCTGGAATATCTTCTAAATCAGAAATTAAATTTTTTGTTGAAATCATAAAAAATGGTATTAGTTAATAAAGGGGAACCTTGTCTGATTCCCCTTTAAACTTCATAGTATAGTTACTAGTCTAGGTTGAAATCAGAACTTGTATTGCTAGGAATAGCAAAGTCATCATTGTCATCAAAAGATTCAACTGGTTTATTCTCAAGCTTTTTTAGATGCTTGCTTTCATCATACTGAAGTATGGTTTTTGGATCTGTTCCATATCCATATTTTTTATTTTGAGCTTTAGCAAACCAACAATCATATGCTACATATCCAGATTTATTTTCATATTCTTTACCTGCAAGACAAACATGTAAATACTTTCCTTCAAAAGGTGCATCATTGTTTAAAGCTTGCATAAGATCTTCAATAGTTTCATGTTTGTTATCTTGTGCTAAAAACCAATCTGTAATACCTAATGCATTAGTAAAGTTTTTTAGAAAGAGCATTATAGAGTTATCTCTGTAAATTTTAATTCCAGATTTAGTTTCTCCATCAGCAAATGCATATTGACTTGCTTTGATTCTACCAATCTGTCCTTCATATCTACCTTTAGATTCATCTTCAGTATCTCTCATAAATCCTTCAAATCCTTCTATAGGTTTAGTTTCCATATCAAGTATAATATGATATGCACCTTCTATAAATCTGAATTCTTCTAATCGAATACCATTAATTTTTAATTCATGGTTACCTGGGGAAATTGTTTTAGGTAAATTTCCTGAACCACCTTCTGTGATTAAATCTGCTGTACTTAAAGCCATTTTGATTTTTGTTTTTGATTATTAATTATTACTTATATATTTTATTCCAGTGAGTTTTTATCTCACCCTTTTCATTCATTTCAGAAATTACTATCTCTTCATTTCTTAAGTGGTCTGGTCTAGCACCACATGTTACACCATCATTATTTTTAAAATTAATAACTGTTTGATTACCTTTTCTATACATATAGCCAATAGCATCTGCATTTGCACAAATCAAAGATTTGATTTTACCTGTAAGATCTATATTAGCAGACATTACCATAGAACCTTTATCATCTACAACTTTGTCTTTAATATGACCTGATAAAATTACATGAGGAGCTAAGGTATCAATAAAATCCAGAACTTGAAAGAAAGCTTGACGAATATATAAATAACCTGCACCATTTGGTAGCGTAGTTACATTATCTCCATCATAGCTTTTACCCATTGGAGTTTTTCTGTATAGTTTTACAGCTAGCGGCATAACCATTTCTTCTAATGCAGTTACAGTGTCTACTGTTACATAGTCATAAGGTCTGTCTGCATCTTTTATAGCTTTGCCAGCATCCAATAGTTCTTGAAGATTATTAACTTTAATTTTCAATGCTTCAACATACTCACTGCCATTTTCAAGATCCAATATAAGATTATTCTGTAAACCTGCAAATGCAGTTGTTTTACCTGTCTTAGGTTTACTGTAAATAATTAATCTCTTAGGATTTACTCTTTCTGCTTTTACTTTTTGAGTTGGAAGAATTATACTCATTTTAGTTATTCATTTTAGTTAATAATATATTTGATAAATTTCTTAATTCATTACCTACTTTAATTAATGCATCTCTTAAATCATCTTCTTTAGTTGATTTAGATTTTAGATTAACTTCTAAGTATTCTTTAGCAAAATTTGGAAAATCTGCTTCTTGTGTTTCTACAGGAGGATTTTCCAGTCTTTCTTGATATTTTGTATAAGGTACTTCTTCTCCGCTAGGTAAAACTGCAACTAGTTCTTCCATAGGAACTATATATACCTCATAATCATTACCAGACTTGCTAGTCTTTTGTTCTAAAGGATATTCTTCTTTATAAAAAGGATTATACTTTAGTTTGTACAAAGTGTGTGTAGGATCTTCAGATACACCTTCAAAGTCACTAAGTTCTGTATAAATATCTTTACCTATTTTAAGTTCATTAGGAAAGAATTGCATTTTAAGGTCTTCTCCTGGAGCAGCCCATGCAGACTTAGCAACAAAGTAAGGTTCTTTAATACCTAACTTTTTAAATGTTGGCAAATGTGTTGCCATAAGAGCTTTTGTATTCTCTTGCCGTGTATTCATATTTGTATATTTGTATTTGATTTTACTGGTATATCCATTTCTATTATTCTAATAGTATCTCTGTCTAATTTAAAGAAACTCATTCTTGTATCACCATTTCTACATTTTAAGAAATGAAATACTAAAGTTTCAGGATCAGTTATTTGTAATCTATCAGGACCATAGTACCTAATTTTTCTTGCAGCAGGTTTATTAATTCCTAATACAATATCTGCATGTTGCAATAATGCATCTGCACCAAATAAATCTGAATCTAAAACATAGTTACCATATGTACCTTCTATAGCACGTTTAGGGTCATCTATATTTCTGTTTAATTGACTCAATATTACAAATGATAGTGGATAACTTCTTTTCATAAAAGTCAATGCTTCTCCAAGATTGTATAGCATCTCAAATCTATCTTTCTCATGGGCATCTCTTTTAAAAAGAGCTGAGTGATCTACAGTTACTAATAATTTTGGATAAGTCTTTTGACCATTTTTTTCAACACAGTTTTGTTCAAAGTGATAATGTATACTTGCGCAAAACTCATTTACAGTACAAGGTCTATAAACAGAAAATACTCTATTATTCTGAGTTAATGTACTTGTATATTGTTTACATTTATTATAAATATCTTCTGCAAGTGGTTCATATTTACTATGTAAAATTCCATAGTCTTTTTGAGTGATTGCTGAAAATGCTCTCATACCAAGAGTTTTTTCAGGCATTTCAAATTGAAATTGTAATACTTGAAAATTTTGATCTTGATTTAGAGCAATGACTTCAGTAACAAGCTGTTCCATAAACAAAGTCTTACCAACACCTGGTCTAGCACCTACAACAGTTAAAGTATTCCACTCTAATCCATTTAAGGTAGCATCATTAAACTTAGGCCATGCTGTTTTAAGACTTTTTATTCTACCGTCCATCCTGCCTCTCATTTCTATGAGAGCTTTCTCATAAGCACGCACTTTGCTTATTGCCTTTAAAGGCTTTGCATTATTAAATTGTCCCAACCTATACTATTTTTTCTCTGAAAATATCATCTTGTTTTGAACTATCCTCATTTAACATATCACAGTAAGTTGCTAAATCTGATTCAAAAGATTTGTCAAGATTCTGTTTTCTGATAAAGTATTGGGATGTTCTCATAAATTCATAATTTTTTAAACTATATTCTTCTACATATTTTTTTGTTGCATCAAATATAGTTTCCCAGTTGTAATCATAATTTTCAAAGAACCATCTAAAACCTGCTTCTAGGTTTTTTACATTAGTTCTTGCATATTTACCACTTCTAAGTTTTGTGGATGGAAATATCTCATTGTATGTTTTGATGCATACATCAAATTTATCACCCATTAAATCTGTTGAAGTTTTCTTCTTACTTTTTCTAAAATAAGAATTTAATTCCTCTACAAATATATGACTTTTTTGAGAAAGAATCAAGTCTTGATTAAGCCATCCATCTGCTTCTAATCTAGCTATTTCTATACTACTATTAACTAAAGAATTAACAGACACCTTATTCTTAATACAATAAAGTACATACAAAGAATTAGGTGTCATTTTTTCTTTTAATAATTTATTAAAGATTTCATCCATTTTACCAAGTTAGTGAAAAATTATTATTCTTCTTTAAAATTTTGTTTATCTCATTAAATACATCTTTACAATC